>Ga0206815_1117_pt1 | contig 21787 bp, 15 predicted proteins | sample Alteio_BWOrgCont_91_FD_152864 | JGI IMG/M metagenome (GOLD analysis project Ga0206815, IMG submission 152864) | Enriched cells from forest soil in Barre Woods Harvard Forest LTER site, Petersham, Massachusetts, United States -... | ecosystem: Environmental > Terrestrial > Soil > Temperate forest >...
GCCACTTTCAAAAAGTCTTTCACCGAATAGGTCTCGCCTGTAGCGATCACATAATCATCGGCCTTCTTTTGTTGAAGCATCAGCCACATGGCTCTCACAAATTCCTTCGCGTCGCCCCAGTCTCTCTGGGCATCCAGGTTGCCTAAGTAAAGTTCTTTTTGAAGCCCTAATTTGATTCGTCCCAAGGCACGGGTAATTTTACGGGTCACAAAGGTTTCCCCCCGGCGTTCGCTTTCGTGATTGAAAAGAATGCCGTTCGAAATATGAAGGCCATAGGCCTCCCGATAATTTTTAGCCGCCCAAAAAGAATAAAGCTTGGCCACGCCGTAAGGGCTCCGAGGATAAAAGGGGCTCTTTTCGTTGTAACCTTTTTTCGGGCAATCCAAACCGCCATAAAGTTCCGAACTGCTGGCCTGGTAAAACTTGGCTTTCGGGCAGGCCGAACGCATGGCCTCCAAAAGCTTCAGGGTACCGATGCCGGTCACTTCCCCGGTATATTCGGGCTGGTCAAAAGAAACCCGAACGTGGCTTTGAGCGCCCAGATTGTAAATTTCATCCGGTTTAATTTGATGAAGCAGTTTGAAAAGTCCTGAAGAGTCGGACAGGTCACCAAAATGAAGAAACAATCTCACCCCATGCACATGGGAATCCTGATAGATATGGTCAATCCGCTGGGTATTGAAAGAAGAAGACCGGCGCACCATGCCGTGCACTTCGTAGCCTTTTTCCAGAAGAAAATCCGCCAGCCAGGATCCGTCCTGGCCTGTAATGCCTGTGATAAACGCCTTTTTGTTTTTCATGGTTTTCCTTTAGGGAATTATATACTTAACTCCCAGTAACTCCGTTGTTTCTGTGAAGAGCTTAAAATCATTCACGGAGTACGTCGAGTTTTTAGGAGTTTAAAAGCTAAGGCAGTCGCCGATACTCCAATGTTTCATTTAAAATCTGAGAAGATTAAATACTTAAACTCCGAGTAACTCTGTTGTTTCCGTGAAAAGGTTTAAATCATTCACGGAGTATGTCGAGTTTTTAGGAGTTTTAGGCATCCCCTTTCCTTCTGTAAAACAAAAAGAAAGAATTGTTGTTGAACTCCCAGTAACTCCGTCGTTTCCGTGAAAAGGTTTAAATCATTCACGGAGTATGTCGAGTTTTTATGAGTTTTAGGCATCCCCTTTTCTTCTGGAAAACAAAAAGAAAGAATTGTTGTTGAACTCCGAGTAACTCCGTTGTTTCCGTGAAAAGGTTTAAATCATTTTCTTTAATAGAAACTAATCATAAATGCTTCCAAAACCCGGCGCAACCGGGACTTCAAGGTGCCAGAAGTTTTTTTAATTCGCTTTCCCAGCCATCCAGCACAGCCTTTTTCGAGAAAACCTTTTGATAAGTTTCATGGCAATGCTTAAAAAGTTCCTGCTTCCGGCGATTATCCAACGAAAAAGCCGTCATATCCGCCGCCACTTCATCTCCATTTTTACCGGTCAAAACCCAGCCCAGTCCATATTGCCTTATCCACCCGGCGATGGCCGAGGCTTCATCCCCCTCAAAAAGAATAGGCCGGCCCACGGCCAAGGCCCCAAAAAATTTAGACGGTACCGCCACACCGGTATAGAAGGACTTCAAAGAGACGACCTGTACATCCGGCGCGGATAACCGGTCCATCAACTTGTCCGGAGAAGCAAAAGGAACAAAGTGAATGTTGGTGTCTTCCTGGGTCAAAAAGGCTTTCAAAGCTTCAACCCGCTTCCCTCTCGCGCTATAAACCAGACTGGCGGTATTCCTCATTTTCCGCGCCAGGGCCACGGTTCTTTCAAACTCATGGGGATGGCTCAGGTTGCCGGAATAAAGGAGGCACAAAGCAGAATCACCGAAAAGGTCTTTTCTCTCCGAAGCGGCAAAGGGCAAAGGACTCGCGGGTTCTTCAAGCGCCCAAGGCGTCAAAGTAGCGTTTTTATGAATGGGATAGTTTTCTAATTTTTTCCGCATGCACAACCCTAAATCAACCACCACATCACACTTGCAATAAGCCCCACGCAATAATTTTTTCAGTACACGAACCACAAATCCGTTTTCCGCAACCAGTCCCTCCGCCACCGCGTATTCGGGATAAAGGTCAAAACACCAATGAGCTATTTTGGTTCGCGGCCAACACAGTTTGAAAAACGGGACTAACCAAACGGTAAAAATGGGGTCGGTACCGATGACAACCGTGTCTGGACTTTTCGTGAAAAGTGCTCGAAACAACCACGCGATTTCTACCCAGGCGGCGTTAAGAACACGCCCCAGAAAACGATGCTGATTGAAAGCCGGACGCCAAACCCGCCGGATCAAAACCCCATCCACCTTTTCAGGTTTTAAGGAATAATTTTGTTCCTCATGGTGGCAGCTTCGATTACAGGGCCAGGTTTCCACTTCCCAGCCTTTAGCCGCCAGCCCTTCGCCCAAGCCCGTCAATTGCCGAGCGCTTACAACATCGTCAGGACGGTAGTATTGATAAAGAATCAGGGTTTTAGACATTTTTACTTATCGGCCTTAGGTTTCCGGGCCACAACGATCATGCTTTTAGCTAAGCAAGGCACACGGCCAACAAAATAAAATTTAAAATCCCCTGAAAACCCCGACTCACTCAGCAGAATAGATAGGGTTTTAACAGACCAGAACTTGATATGCCCGTAATCCCAAAGCGCCGTAAAGTGACCGTCTAAAGTTCCGGTTAAGGCCATGACTAAATTTTTCCAATAACCATGATAAGGGGTTGAGAGCACGGCTATTCCGCCGGGTTCCACCAAATCGAAAAGACGCTTAGCGTATATTCTCGGGTTAAAGAGATGTTCGACTACCTCCAAGCTGATAACCATCGGAAATTGTCCATAACGCGTCTTTAAGTCATCGTAGGCCGAACCCACTTCCAACTTTAATCCCGGATAAGCCTGATGGGCCTGTTGAAGCGCGCTCTCCGAACTATCGATTCCCCGAACATCAAAACCCCTCAACGAAAGCGAGTTCGCCACGCTCCCATTCCCACAACCCAAATCAAATATTGATTTTGAGTTTTTTTCATTTTTAAACTGATCAACAATTGAAAATAATTTTGGCAAAATATAGTCATGGTCGGCTGAGTGTTCTGAATCGACAAAAAGGTAATTGTTTTTTTCGGCTTCAGGCATCGTTTCCACAGTTTAACCCTTCTTTTTATCCACCAGCTTTTGTAATGCCGACTTAACCACTTTCGGATGGGCCGTACCCCTGGCGGGATAAGACACAAAAGGAACCAAACCCCTCGACATGCCTTCTTCCTGTTTCAGGTCTATCCAATAAAAGTAAATCCCATGAAGAAAAGCGTAACGAAAACCGGTTTTCCCATCCAGAAAGCCTAACTTCACGATGTAGCGGTAAAGAAAAAATAAAAAGTGCCGTAGTGGAAATTTCCAAAAGAAACGTCTCAGCCACATGCGCCTTTGATCCGCTTCCCCGAACAACCAAGGCTTCACATCTCCCGTGACATTGCCTTCCATCATCGAGGCCGCTTCCATGGAGGAATAACGGTTATGTTTTTCAATCCAATCCGACAGTCCCTTGTTGTTTTCGTTCAGGTGCTCCACGAAGCTCTGAAACCGGATTGTTTTCCCCTTTACTAGCGCGTGCTCGTTCACCGACCGGTTCTCAAACGCCGCTTTTCCCGACTTCCATAAACGCAGGTCATAATTATTCGTCGTCCCGCCCCACCGAAGCCGGTGGCCCATAAAAATCATGGCCCTGCGGAAATAAACGCCTTCCACGTCCTGTTCAGTTGAGCCCCAAAAAGCCTCAGCTTCTTTTTTAAATTCTGGGGTCACCCGCTCATCCGCATCCAATTTCAAAGTCCAGGTGCCTTGAATAGGCAAATGACGCAATGCCCAATTCCATTGGCTCGAATAATTCTCGAAACGGTGTTGAACCACCCTTACCCCGTCTTTTTCCCGAGAGAGAGCGATATCGACGGTCCGGTCCGTACTGTAAGAATCCACCACAAAAACTTCACGGGCCCAACCCAATACCGAATCCAGGCAGTCGGGCAGATTTCTTTCTTCGTTAAAGGTCATCACAATAACGGTTAGATCGGTCATCGTTCGTTTTTCACTTTTAGATTTCAGAACCATTATTTCGATCTCAAAAAAAGCGCGTCAATTTGAACGATTTCTTCCTGATCGTTCTTATAAAAGTCCAACACTTGGACGAATTTAAATCCCTTCGACCTTAAAAAGTCCTCAATTTCCGGAAAGAGGGCTTCACCTTCATAAACGGGCTTGAAAGCCGTTTCTACCAGAATGGCGTCAACCTTTCGAAGTGTTTTCACCCCGCCGCGAAGGGCTTCCAACTCAAACCCCTGTAAATCCAGCTTCAACAAAACCGGACCTTCGAGGGTTTCTTTTTCTAAGACCTTATCCAACGTGACCAGCGGCACTTCCACATCACCCGCGTTTCGCGCTTCCGGAAATTGTTTTTGATAGTCTTTGTCAAATGGGAGTGCGGACGACGATTGGTATTTTTCATTCAAAGACGAAACGGAGGATGAATGGGAATGGGTATTGCGATGAAAGGTGATCGTTCCGCTTTTACTGCCCAATGCCGAGGAGATCAGCTTGATTCTCGAAGAACCACCCAGGTTCTTCTTTAATATCTCAGTGATATCCGGCAAAGGTTCAAAAGCGATCACCCTGCTCTCGGGGAAGGTCTCGGCTACCGACCGGCTGAATTGGCCGATGTTGGCGCCGCCGTCAATAATCGTCTTAAAGGGAATGCCCAGGTTTTTAATTCGGCGCGCCATATAAAAGGAAGAAATAGAAAAAGGCTTCCAATTAGAGAAAGCCTTGCGTCCTTCGCTGTCCTTTAGGACTTTGATGATGTTTAAAATTTGATCTATTTTCATATTCTCACATTAACCGCGTATTTATTAATTATTTGGCCATCAAACGTTCATAGAGTTCAGCATACGCATTCACGGGTGAATTCCAACTGAATTTCTTCGCGCGGCTCAGGCCCAGTTTTTTCAATCGTTTTCGGACATTGGGTTTCATTACTTGATTTATTCCATCTTTAAGCGACAAAACATCATCCGCGTTAAACAAAATCCCGGCGTCGCCCACCACTTCTGGTATCGAAGAACTATTGGACGCCAGAACAGGACAACCTAAAACCATCGCTTCAAGCGGAGGTATGCCAAATCCTTCATATCGAGACGGAAAGAAAGAAAACAACGCGCCACTATAAAGTAAATGAAGCGTTGAATCATCCACTTTGCCGACATTGACGATCAAAGAACCCAATCTACGAGATTTTATCTCTCTCATTTCATCTTGCGAAAAAGGGCCTCCAACCACGAGACACCGTATTTTTCGCCCAAGGATTTCAACCGCGTCATAAACACGGTCAAAACCTTTAATCCAACCGCGGTGTCCCACATAAAGGAAATAAGGTTCCTTCATTTCGCCCTTAAGTCCGCTATCACCCGGCGGAATACCCTTACTTTTTAAGGAAACATCTACCCCATTGGGAATGACCAGCACCTTTTTATCCCGGCAAAAGGGATAATAAGAATACAAATCTTTTCTGGTGTTTTCCGAAACACAAACGATGGTGTCGGATTTTTTGAGCGCAGTGGTCTTCTGCCAAACATGAACTTCACGTCTTATTCCCTTAAAAAATTTTTCATAGATCAAATCATGAACCGTCGTAACGTTGATACATCCCGGCGCGTCGTTGATCCGGTAATAGCTGGAATGGAAAATGTACTTCCCCTTAAAGAAATGACGCTTAAAGTTGATGTATCGGGCAATCATAAACGGCAACGGATAATCACGAACCATAGACTCGATCATCAGTTCTTGACGATATTGATTATTTTTGCCGTCCGCCCGTTCAACAAATAAAGTCGATTTTTTTCCAATGTGAGGAGAAATGATTTTAGACCAGAACCGGCTAACGCCGCCTACCCGCTGTAAACTGAACACAATATTGTCAAAGACTATGGGCATGTTTTTAAAACTTTCATTTCACAATCCCGCATTCATCACTCGGATGATTTATAAATGGAATTCGGACAATAAATTAATAACTTAAGAAGAACTTTATCAAAATAATTAAAGTCCAAATGCTTTGTCTTGAAAGCGTAGTCACTCGCTTTTTTGACGCTTTTCGCAAAGTTCTCAGGCGACCACTCGCCCACTATTTTTTGGCTTTGCTTGCCCATCGCGTTGAGTTTCACTTTATCACTCGCGACGCGGATCATTAAATCCCGTATCTCCTCCGGGTGATTCGGATCAAACTGAAAACCATCGACACCCGCTTTCACTAAATCTGGCGCGCATCCGCATTTTTCAGATACGAGTACGGGAAGACCGGCGGCCATGGCCTCATTGACCACCAATCCCCATTGCTCAGTGGTACTTGGCAATATAAACACTTTTGCCAAACCATAATAAGCGGGCATTTGGCTGTATTGGATATACCCTGGCATTTTCACGAGATTCTCTAGACCAAGTTCTTTTACCCAAACGATAATTTCGTTTTTCAACGGTCCATCACCCGCCAGGATAAGACTCCAGGGTTTCTTTACTTTTTTGACATAACCCGCATAGGCCAACAGAAGCGTTTTAATGTTTTTCTTTGGGATAAAACGGCAGGAAGTAAAAAAGTAATTTTCAGGCACGGACAATAATTTTCTTAATCTATCCGGGGTTTTTCTCGCGGCAGCCGAACCTTTTTTAAAATGGTTGTTATCCACAATGTCAAAATAAATCCCAATGGGATTATATTTAAAATCCAATTTTTCAAAATATTGTTTGGAGAGCTTTCCACCCGCGACACCCGCGTGACAGCATTTGAGAATTCTTTTTTTAATAAATTCCTTAGGGCCTTTTCGTTGAAAATCCCTCTCATTGCTTTCCGTCATCATGATTCGGGGAACGTTATTTTCAATGCCCCAGAGCAACGTGGACAAAACGACTTTTTCATACCAGCCGGTAATCGCCAGCAAGTCCGGTTTAAAGCTATCCAACGCGTCAAAAACTTTTTTCTTAATAACGGATGGAGAAACATTTTGAAGATAGGAATCGTCTTGAAATAAGGTGATTTTTTCAAATCGAGCGCCCGCGCTGACATTTTTCCAGTGATGCTGTCCATCTTGGCCATTACTTTCAATACAGGTCACATCAAAGTAAGGAAGCAATGAGTTGATCCGGGCATTGTGATAAGGCCCGATCCGGCCAAACAGAATCGCGAGCTTGAGTTTTTTCATTTAAAACATCCATCAATAAAATTATTTATATCTCAGTGACCCGGGAAAGACGGTAAAGAATGGTGATCAAACAATAAAAAACGATGATTTGATAACCGATGGTCATGCTCATATAACCCTCAAAAATCGATCCTGTAAAATACGCCATAAAGCAGGCCAAAACTAAATTTTCACCGTTTCGTAAAAAAGGTTTTTTGTTCACCAGCAGGTATTTTAAACGTCCAAAAATTAAAAACCAAACCAACAACAGTAAAATAAGACCCACTATACCTCCCCGTAAACCAATCAACAGGTATGAGTCTTCAGTAAATTTGAGCTCATCGCTCGGAAGGCCGAACAGGAGGTTTTGTGAAAATTGAGACCAAAGAGTGTGCCAGGCTTCCAACCGGGTATTTTGGCCATGAAATACGCGGTCTAATGAAATCGCAAACTGGGGAAGAAAGTTTAAAAGCCCCAAAAAAGGAATAAAAAGCAAACCCAGGACAATTGGGATAAAAACTCTTCTTGTCGCAAAAACATAAACACAGACCCCCACAAAAGTCATCAGAAAGCCTGTTCTGGATCCCGTCCAGATTAAGCCAATCAGGCAGATCAGCATCAAGAAAATCCAAAAACATTTTTCTATTCTTTTTCGCGCGACTTGGGATAACCAAAGGCATATAGGAACGGGGATAGAAAGCATAACGGCGGCAAAATTAGGATGGGACGCGACGCCATACAGTCTCGCGTTCCAAATGGCTTGTGTGGGATCCGATAAAAGCTGAATGACTGTCGCGACGATGAAAAAAAATGTCGCTCCAACGATACTGCGAAAAAACCACTTAACATCCTCAAAGTTTCTAATCCAGGTGGGAATCCACATTCCAACAGAAACCAAAAACAAAGAATCGATCAAACATCGTTGATAAATTTCCGGCTCATTGACAAAAGAAATCCTAAAAAAATCCACTCCCAGTAAAAAAAACTGAAGCATCATCAATACCAGAAAGGCCGGGGGCGGCTTTATTCCAAGCCCACTGTCTTTTTTCCTATAAAAGAAAAGCAGCAAAAAAATGGCGAGAAGGCAGAAAAGTCTGCTTTCGTTTCGTAATATTTCAAAGGGTTTAATTAAGGTGAGCGGTTCATGGGATTTAGTCACATTAGATACAAAAAGGGCGAAAGCCAGCAGACCCCATTTTCGATTCGGTGAAAACACCAAAAAAATAAAAAAGGCCGCAATCGACAGACTCAGCAAAATTTCAGTCATCAGGTTCATTTTTTTATTTCAATCGCCTAATTTATTATCGATTTGATTTCTTACTTCCAACCAAAACCAGACAGCAAACTGTTGTTAAAATCCAAATTCCGGCCATTATCCAATAATAAGTATGAAAAGCAGCCATGAACGGGTCTCCCGGGATCCTGGTTTGTAAAAAATCGACGATCCGGCTGAAATAACCGGTCAGTAAGACGCAAAGAATCAAAAGGACTTTAAACCATCTATCCGTCATTGAAGATTCAAACAGAAGTATCAGTGGAAAAATCAAAATAACCAGATCATAGGCCCGGTGATAAATCACCAATACTGAAACAAACCCCAGCATTGTCAAAACCAACAAATCATTCGACTTTTTATTTAAAAAACAGATTAAAGACGCCGCCAAAAGTAGCGTCCCCGATAAAACCGCCGGTACGAGAGCAGAAATACCAGTGTTCATCTGGGCAAAAAGGCTGAAAAAATCAATGTAGCCCTCCTGAAGTAGTTCCGCGGAAACAGCCAACGGTTCTAGGATGAGGTCGATCGGATTGGTGTTGATCCAATAAGCGGCGAGCAAATGCAACCCCAGGTGAATTCCCAAAGCGATGAACAAGGGACGAAATTGCCTTTTATAAATGAAATAAATGGCCAGTGGAAAAATGCTGGCGTATTTGAAAAAAGATAAAGCCAGAAAAACACCTGAAAGCACCGGTTTTTTATCAAGCACCAGAAGCGCCAGTGAAAAAAAGCAGAGACTAAACAGGGTGTGCTGCCCATTCCCCACTAAATTTCTCCAGGGGGTACTCATTAAAAACAAACACGAAATGACCAGATAAATAAAAGGAGACCGGTTTTTTAAAAATATCTTAAAAAGAACGAAAAGAATTAAACCCGTAAATAAAAAATTGGACAGCATCCACAGCCATTTAGCTATCGGCCAAGAGAATAACGCGTAAGGCCATAACAGCATTAAACAAGACGGAAATTGATTCGGCTTTAATCGATGAGGCACATAACTATCCGACTCAACCTTTTCATTGGAAAAAGCAATCTCATAAGGATTCTTTTTCTCTAATAAAACTCGGGCCGAGTCCCATTGAAAATCGACACTGCTTTTCTTCACGAAAATCGCGTTATGAATAGCTGCCGCGACTGAAATCCCAGCCAAAACGATTAAGATGCAAGAAATAATTTTTTTTGAATAGAAACCATTTTTTAAATCCAATTTAACCCCTGTCGGCATTCTCGTTAACCCAAGACCAAATAGAAAAATCGTTTGGTCAAATAAGCGGCCCAAAACAAAGGCCATAAAACTGGACTATGTTGTTTATAAAAATAAAGAGTTTCAGATATCGGAAATCCTTTCGGACTCCTGATAGACTTCCATCTTTCCATCAATGTCTTTTTCTTCCGGCTAGCTTCATTTTCATCACAACACCCTACATAACCCGGCGTAAGCCAAACGGGTATCTTTTTTCCTGTGGCCCTCAAACCTAAATCAATGTCTCCCATGTTGTGGGTGAATTTCTTGTCAAAGCCGTTCAAATAATCCATTGTCTTTTTTGAAATCAAAATACAATTGCAGTTAAAAGTATCGCACCGTGCGGGAGCTCCCGACGGACCAATCATTTTCAAAGCCAGAGGCCGGAAGTGGCTTGTTTTTACCATTCCCCCATAAGTCGTTACTGTTCGATCATTTGATTGAATGGCTCCCACAATAATCGGTTCGGTTGAATTTTGTTGTAACGCCCATTCCCATGTATTTAAAAGAGTTTTGACCGCGGAAGGGTCCAGAACAACGTCGTCATTCAACAGTAATACTAAATCGTCATCATTCCCCTTATATTCCGACCAAAGCTTGCGCATCGCGCCACACCAGAAATAATTACCGTCGCCCGTAATAACTTCATCTGCCAACTTCTCAGTCATGACAGCCGCCGCCGTTCCATCGGAACTGCCATCATCAAAAAGGGTAGCTTTCTTTTCGATACCGTCCGTCAACCCTTCTTGTTCGCGAAAACTTCTCAAACACTTGAGTGTTTTTTCCCGGCGGTTGTAACAGGCCAATAAGGCATGTAAAACAGTCTTATTTTTTCCAATGGTTAGTTTCGGCACGTAATCCAACACTTTCGTTAATTACTTTGGGTGTTTTTAAGCAAGCATGATATTACAGCCATCTCTTGCTGAATGTTCGCATAAAAACACTTCTATATAAATAAGACTTTGAGTGTTCTGGTTTAAACCATCATTTAATTTTTAAGGCGTTATCAATATCGCCTTATGCCGAAGCGGATTAAAGGTATCCAGCTGATAGGTTTTCATATCCGTTACTCCCCTCTTCCATGAGGAGGCAGTCACTTCGTAAATCGGGTATTGTCCCGGCGCGAGGGATTGTAGTTGGGCTTCCAGGTCGGCCTTGCGCTGTTGATTCGGAGTGTTCGTCTGCAGGCTCCAAACATACTCCCCTAATTTTAAACCCGCTTTATCCATCGGACTGTCGGCCCAAAGGGTGGTCACCTGGCCGTCGTTGTTCAAGCGTAAACCCTGATACAGGTAAGGCATTGCCACAATGGGCACGACAGTGCCTCGGGAAGCCTTGAGGCGAAATTCCAGAGCGGTAATCAGGCGCTCCATATTTTCGGCGGAAAGACATTGAATGGTGAGGGGTTTTTTCAAATCGGATGACAGGATGGAAAGTTGATAAATCATTTTGTTTTTCGAAGTCCCCGCGGCTGAAGTGACGTCGATTTCACTGACGTGAAATTCCTTTACGCTTTCCCAGTAAATTTCCAAGCGAGTGGTACTGCCCAGCAGGCCTAAGCCCCCCAAACTGGATTGAAGGGTAAGAGCCCATTTTGAAAAACTCGGGTTGGTCGCCGCCACAGTTTGTTTGTCCCCGCCCAGGAGCACGGTATATTTTTCGCCATCCTGCAAATCCGCCATGCGGCTGCCAGACATATCGTCGTTCATCGCTCCTGGTGTGTAGGCGAAAGGCTTGAGAAAGATGTTGTTCGGCAAGCCCGCCAATTCGGAATTAATGGAATTTATATCTTCTCTTTGCGCCGCGACAATTGGTTGTGACACGGGTTTTCTTTTTACCAGAGGTTTAGCATTGGCAACCGGGGCAGCCGTCTGGGTGACAATCACCGGTGTGGGTTGAATGGATACCGCCGCCTCGGTTTTTTTCGGCATGATCCATTCGGTAATCGTTCGGAGCGGATGAAAGACAATGCGCTGATAGTGGTTCCAAATGAACAAGGCCAAAACAGCGATCAAGATCAGATGAACGATCTGCATTCTTTGTTTACCCAAAAAATCTTCCATGAATTTGTCGGCATCCTTTAAAAGCTTCCATCCCGTTTTAATAATGGTATGAAGCCCTTTAAAGAAGTGTTTGGCCAGCCAGCCAAAGCCCTTCGCCAACCGCCAGCTGCCGACCAAAACCTTTTCACCGCCCGAAAGGGGTTCGCCCTTTTTGAGCTTGGATTTGATCTGGCTAATGAAAGATATGCCGGCCATCCATTCCCAGAAGAAGGTTTCGGCGGCACCCATACCCTCGGATTCAGGTTTTCCCTCGTCCGCTTTAGGAGCTGTTGTCGTATGAGTGGCAGCCGTGTGGCCGGAAGCCTCAGCCTCAGCGGGTACACCGGTTTGATGAGTGTGGGTAGCCTTTGATGCCGGGGCTTTGGTTCCCTGCGCCGAACCGTCCCCAGAAGTCTTGACGGAAAGAGAAGCTTCGGGCTGGGCGGGAAGGATGAGGTGTGGCGTTACCAGTTTCTTAACCTGGGGAGCGTTGAGTTGATCCTTGAGGATGGTCTTTAGGGCTTCTTGGGCTAGGGACTGAGCCTCCTCGACCGGGCGACCGGTCAAAAGAGGAATTAATTGACGTACCGTCCCATCGGTCAATTTCCACAATTTCCCTTTGTTTTCGACGTTCTTGTCTCCACTGGAGACAAGACGATCAAAAAATAAGGCTTTTTGAGCCTCTAGGTCTTCGCGAATCGTGGCCCGGCTAGAGGGATTGAGAAGACTCATAATCCGCATCGCCCGGTTAACGACCGACTTGTCCTTACCTAACTCATCGGCCAGTTCACGGATGTTCCAGCGGTTTTCATCTTTCAAAATGACCCAGTTCTCGTAGCTGTCCAACCAATAGGGTTTTACTCCTTCATTGCTGGTTTCGGCCTGAATCTTGGCCTCTGCTAGGGTGATCTCCATGATCTCGGCTTCGATATAGGTCTTTTTCAGCTCCCGGAAAGCCAATACCCTTCTTTGGCCTGAAATGATCCACCAACCCTTATCCGCCTGCAGTACCTCGATGCGCCGAGTCTTCCCGCCATTCTTGATAAATGTCACCAGGTTGGCCTGTTCAATAGGGTCAACGAACTTGCGGGGGTTCCAAGTGGGGGTGAACAGTTCCTCCAGCAGAAGCATCACGACTTTGGGTTGTTGAGCAGATGGAACGGCAGAAAGGTTTTCAGACATATACGGCTCCTTATATGAGAATAAAAAATTTTGGGCGTATTTTATGGATGGCTAATGTGGCTGGGCAACAAAAAGCGAACGGTTTTTAGGAAACGGTTTTCCCAAGTGCCGGCTGTAAATAAGCGTTTTGGATAAAAGAGTTGGGAAGGATTAATACCAAGGGGTGGAATTAGGCGAATTTTGCGCAGGGATTCCTAAATGGATAACACGTTATAACAAACCGCATGCTTAAAAATTTGAGCTAAAGGATATTAAGGAATAATTCTGTACCTTTGCTTTTAAAAAATAATCTTCGAATCATTTTTTTAAAATCATTCATAATTCTAATAAATTTAAGCCACACCCTGGCCCAAAACACTGGCAAGATCATCAATGGCACGTTATATAACCAAAAAAGCGGATAGTTCTTATAAATGGGACGTAACACCGCAAAACAATTTTCTTTAAGGTAAGCTCCCTGTTCCCGGCGCAGCTTAACAATAAAGAGTGGAAAAAATATTCCCAATAACACATTGTTTATAATTTCGACGCTTTTCCGTGGTAAACCCTCTTCAGCAAATGCCGTAACAATTTTATTCAAGTTTGTTCCAAAGACTTTGAATATCCCGTACCCACCAGTGTTATCAATTTTATGCCCGACTAAGTACTCGTTCATCACAATGTTTTTCTTGGCATTTAACAACGCGGAAAAGAACCACGACAACTGATTTAAATTGGTATCCAGAAATCTTTCTAAATTAATTTTATTTTCAATCAAACTTTTATTCACGACATTCCCAGAAATAAAAGTTATGTAGATATCCACAGCTTCAATGAAATCGTTAACATCCTCATAAACCAACGTCCGGCTTTGCTTTAATGTTTGCTCAGGTTTTTCAGGTTTGGTGTTTTTTATAAATGCGTTTGGTTTTAAAAAGACAACGCCATATTCCCCGTTCTTTAAAACATTCATGACTTTATTCAACGAATTATCAAAAAGAACATCATCATCACCAAAAATCAAAATATATTTTCCATTAGCCTTCTGAAAACATTTCAAAATATTTCGATCGGGGCCGACGTTAACTTCATTTTTCGTATACTGAATTGGAAAACCTTCATCAATGTATTTACGAACAACATCAGATGTAGTATCAGTTGAGCAATTGTCGAAAACCAACAACTCAATCTCGTTTCCGTTTTCCTGAACTTGTTTGCATATTTGACTCAAACACAAATCTAACTCAACAGAGCGGTTAAAAGTGGGTATGGCTATTGTTAGTAAAATCTCTCGGCTCATAACGAAACCTTCACATGCCATTCACGACGGGCTTTCATGAACAAATAAGTACCAAAACCCATACCCACCATCAAACTAATCGCGAAACCGGCCGCTGACATACCTAAGGCTCCGTAGTATTTTCCAAAGAAATACGCCGATATGGCCGTCAATAGTCCGCTCGCCACTGACATCCACATAAATGGTTCCCGCTTGTGAGCCCGAAGATAAATCGACTCAGAAAAAACTACGTGATTTACCAGGGTTGTCAGCAAAATCAACCCGAGCGGTAAGGGGTCCAAAACTCTCTGGCCAACGGGGTGATGGATATATTTTAGATAAAGCAAAATTCCAAAAGCGCTTCCCGCAGCCAAAGTCATAATCATTAATGACTGCCAGAGACAGCGAAAAAATGTTTTATCCAACTGCTCAAAATCACGTTTCGCTATCATTTGACCAAATGGCGCGGCCTTGGTATAAACCCAGGCCAAACCCAGCGCCGTAATCCCTCCGGCTATAGAAAGACTCATTCCCATTTGTCCCGCTACAGCAGGCCCCTGAAACGCGAACAAAATGGGATTAAATAATTGCCCCACAAAGTAACCACTCAGAAAACTAACCCCGATCTTCCACTGAAATGGCCAAATTTCCTGCCACCAGCCGATGACATGGTCTATATGCCTGGATAAAAGTAAATTTTTGAAGAAGGCCCCATATCTAAAATTCAACCATGTGAGGGCGCAAAGAAAAGTCACTCCGCTATAAATAGGAGCGGCATACAATTTCAAACCGAATAACAAAGCACACCACAAAGCTAAACTCGATAAAAAACTTTGGGTAGTCCGCATTAGAGCCATTTCAGCGACTTGACCCGTGCCCTCGACAATAGCTGTTAAAGGGCTGATAGACACAAGACCCGCAGTTGCCAGGGCAATAGCAACCCAAGGCATTTCCCAAACAACATTAAGCGCACTGTTGTAATGAACAGAAAAAAAATATAGCCCGATGGGCACAATCAGTAAAACAACCAGAAGGGCAACAACTCCATACCATTTCATGGAAAACCATAAAAGTGAAGCTAGACGCGCTTTCGCTTTAGGATCACCTGTAACAATTCCTTTCTCTCCCAACTTAAGTGAAGCCATTTCATGACTAGCGAATTGCAGCACGACATATGAAAAGCCGAGGTCGAAAATCATCTGTAAACCTAAAACGCTTGAAAAAGTATAGTAAAAACCTTGTTCGTCTTTACTCAGACAAAGAGCAATAAGCCATAAATTAACCAAGTTAGCGGTTAATCCCCAGCCTCGACCCATCAGTGTAAATCCAACCGCCCGGTCAACACCCAAACCCCTTCTCATTTTATGAAATGAGTTCTGGATATATTCCAAACTAACATTTTTCATTTTTTCCCCTAAAGCTTCAGAGACTTGATCAAACAATTAAATCTTATACCTTAAAAAACTTGGCAGGGTTTTTCGTAAAATGAAAATAAGGACCGTCAATCTTTCAGAGGTTCCATTTTGGTGATGGGATTACCAAAAGCCATTTTGGGATAAGCGTTTACCGATTGATCAATCATGATTTGCAGTAAAGCGGGCTTTTTAGGATCCTGCCATAACCAATCCAACGCGCTTTTAATTTGCTTATTGGCGTCAATAGTTTTACTCGGGATTCCATAGGCATTCCCGATCTTCTCAAAATTAGGCGTGCTATAACCCAAGACGGTTGATTGATAATTTTTATCAAAATAGTCCGCTTGAAACTGTCTTACCATTCCTAAACAAGAATTGTTAATAACCACCATTTTGATTGGAAGAGAATGATGAGCAACCGTTTCAAGTTCCTGTATGTTGCATTGAAAACAGCCGTCCCCCGCGATAAGCAACACCGGCTTTGCAGATGCGAACGCAACACCAACAGCCGCAGGTAGTGAAAAACCCATTGAACCCAATCCACCTGAAGTTAAAAAGTTTTGATTTTTATTAACTTCCATTGATTGCGCGGCCCACATCTGATGTTGCCCGACATCAACCACATAAGTGGAAGCCTGTTGTGAAACTCTCGATATTTTATGCATGAGTGCATTAGGGTTAATGCCCGAAACATTTTGTTCAGCTGTATCCGGGTATCTTTTTTTAAGGGTATTCAGTTTAGCTAACCACCCAGACCGTTCTTTAAATGTATATTCCTCCGTCGCTTCCAAAGCCACACTAAAGAATGTTCTTAAATCAGCTACCACAGAATGGCATCCTGTAACGCGATTGTTGATTTCTGACGCGTCACAATCAACATGATAAAAAGTCCGGCCTGCTTTGAATGATTTTGTGTCGGCGCCCGTCTGTTTGACATCCAATCGGCTTCCGAGCACTAACACAAAATCAGCCTGGCCAAGCGCCATATTAGCCCACCTGTTTCCATAGGAGCCTATCAAGCCAATATGCTGCGGGTGGCCATAGGGCAGCGCATCTACCGCCATTAAAGAATAGACGACAGGTACTTTAGTTACCCGAACAAATTCTCTGAACTCAGTAACTGTTCGTGAAGATTTCAGGCCGCCCCCTACAAGAATTAAGGGTCTTTGTGCCTTTCCTAATAACGTAAATAACTTTTTTGCTTGTCCTTTATCAAAATTATCTTTTGAGATTTTGATCATCTCATTGTTCTTAGTTGTCGGCACAGTAATCGTCGCTCGTTGAATATTCATCGGAATATCCAAAAGAACAGGACCTGGTCTTCCATCAACCGCAAGTCGAAATGCCTTTTCCATCATTTTCGGGACATCTTTAGCGGATAAAATTTGCCATGAAGCTTTTGTAATCGGCTTAGCGATACGCACGATATCGGTTTCTTGAAAACCTAATTGCCTAATTTTTCGATTACCTTTCATCTCATTCGTATTTACCTGACCCGTGATAAAAACAGATGGAACCGAGTCAAAATAACAACTCGCGATTCCTGTAATAAGATTCGTAGCGCCTGGGCCACTGGTCGCCATAGCAACTCCCGGAACACCGGTTGTCCTCCCCATCCCCTCAGCGGCAAAAGCGGCGGCTTGTTCGTGATGACAACTAACGATCTTGATAAGACCGCGCTGATTAATTGAATCCAACATATGCGTAATCATTCCGCCAACCATCTCGAAAACGTGAGTTACTTTTTTGTTGGCCAGAAAATCCGCGATGTAATCTGAAACTTTAATTTCTTCCATTTCGCTCTATTCCTCTAATCTTCCAAATACACTTTAAAAGTATCGATTACTATTTTTCGTCAACAACCTTCCGTGGCTATTTCAATATCTTCCTAATGCTCTCACAGACATAAGCTACTTGTTCATGTTTGAGACAAACGCCGCTGGGAAGATTAATTCCAGTGTCGCCGATCTTTTTAGCCATAGGTTGCGGCTTTTGAACCTTGGGCCAAATCGGATATTGGCTAATAGCCGGAAAAACCGGCCGAGTATCCACGTTCATTGCCTTCAATTTTGACCTGAGGTCATCCCGCGATATTTTTGCGGTCTTATCCAAAGTAATGCTGCTCATCCAATAAATGCTTCGCGCCCAAGACGTTTCATAGTTCAATTTCAAACCCTGCACGCCTTTAAGCCCTTCGTCATACCACTTAAATATCCGTCTTTTAGCCCCGATCAATTCGTCCGACCGCTGAATCTGACCCAGACCAATAGCCGCTTGCACATTGGACATCTTATATTTCCAGCCAGTATCATTAATCCAAAACATACGGGAGGGGTCACGGCCTTGATCCCATAGAGACAAAACCTTTTCATATAGTTTGTCATTATTGGTAACAAACATTCCTCCCTCGCCGGTTACCAAAAGTTTCGCGCCTTGAAAGCTAAAAGCTGACGCATCGCCAAATGTTCCCATTTTTTGGCCTTTGAATTCAGCGCCAATGGATGGAGCTGCGTCTTCCAAAATAGGTATATTTCTTTTTCTTGCAATCTCAACAATTCTGTCCATTTGGGCCGGATGGCCATAAAGGTGAACGGCTATTACGGCTTTGGTACGTTCGGTAATTAAGGATTCAAAGGAATGCGGATCGAGACACCAGCTATCTTCTTGAATGTCAGCGAAGATGGGAATGGCTCCGCAATAAGTCACCGCATTTGCGGTCGCTACCCACGTAATATCCGGCACAATCACTTCATCGCCCGGTTTAATTCCAAGACCCAACAACGCTAAATGCAATGCCCCAGTACAGCTTGATGTGGAAATGGCGTGTTTAACCCCAATGTACTCCGCGAACACTTTCTCGAACTGTTTAATATAGCCAGACCACTGATTATTCCAGCCGTATCTTGCCGCGTCCAAAGCATAGCTGGCTTCTCGGGCGGAAATCGAAGGCCCCGCCGTGAGAATCATTTTGGTGCCGTCGTAAGGACGGTTGGGAGCGTAATCCATTTTCAAAAAGCTCTTGTCCGCCGCCGAGTTATCGCCTTGTTCTATCGATCTATAAAATGTGCCTGTCGCCTCAACATGTTTTCGAAGTGGAATTAGTTTGTCATCCTGAAAACCAAGTTTTCGGTAAAAATTCACTGCAGATTCATTGTCGCTGAATACCTTTAAAGATATCTCGCTAGGGCCAATCATTTCTTGAGCCCAATCAATCAACGCATTCATGGCCATGGACATGATGCCAGGATTGCCCTCTTTTTCACCCCGCACCACATTATCAACTTCCATTTCCATGTTGTCGTTCAGGCCATTAGCCCATCCCAAATGACCTATAGGTTTTCCGTGTTTATTTACTACCAAAAATAAAAGTCTGTCTTCAACATCCAACAATTTCGAAACCAACCAGGATTTCGTCCCCGAATCCGTCACCTCAAATTGACTGGGATAGGCGAAAAAATTCTCTTTTCTCCATTTGGATAAAACGGAGATCAAATTTTCGTCATCAACATGCAATCTACAGACCGGAACAAGAAAACCTATTTCGTCGGGAAGAGCGATGCTTTTCGCCATGAGATCGTCGAGCCGCACGGTTTGTTTAAGAAACTTAAAATTTTCACTTAACGCTTTTTTGTAAACCTGAATAACTCTTGTGATCTCAGTTTTAGGATCGGTATTCATTTTTGTCGTCACTTCACTTTCTCCTTAAAGGCTTGTATTTTTTCGACAGTATAAGAAAGCATATTTTTTGTAAGTCCCGGGTAAAGACCAACCCAAAAGGTGTTATTCATTACGATGTCCGTATTGGTTAGATTGCCGCTAATGCGGTAGTTTCGGCCTAACATATAAGGTTGGCGGGTCAAATTTCCGGCAAAAAGTAATCGGGTACCAACTTTATTTTGGTCAAGATAGTTCAGAAGTTCTACCCGGTTAATCTTGGAATCCTCTTTTAGGGTAATTGGAAAGCCGAACCAAGATGGGTCCGAATGAGGCGTGGCTTCAGGCAAAATCAAGAACTCTTGGCAATTAGACAAACCTTCTAGTAAAAACTTAAAGTTGTTTTTTCGAGTTTCAATAAATCCTGGAGCTTTGTCCAATTGCGCCAGACCACAAGCGGCCTGCATATCCGTAATTTTGAGGTTATAACCCAAATGGCTATAAATATATTTGTGATCATACCCTTCTGGTAAATCGCCCAATTTCCAGCAGAAACGTTTGCCACAGGTATTGTCTTTACCTGGCAAGCAATAGCAGTCACGACCCCAATCACGAAGTGATTCGGCAATAAGCGCCAATTGATCATTATTCGTAAAAACCGCGCCGCCTTCGCCCATAGTAATGTGATGAGCCGGATAAAAACTGAGAGTCGCGATATCGCCAAAACTCCCAACCATCTGACCTTTATAGGTAGAACCAAGCGCGTCACAGCAATCCTCAATCAACCAAAGATTGTGTTTCTTACAGATAGCGGTAACCACTTCAAGGTTATAAGGATTGCCCAAGGTATGGGCCAACATGATGGCTTTGGTTTTAGGGCTAATTGCCGCTTCAATTTTATCAACGTCAATATTATAAGTGCCTAGTTTCACATCCACAAAAACCGGCACCGCGCCAAATTGCAAAATGGGATTTACTGTTGTCGGAAAACCCGCGGCCACACCGATTACTTCATCACCCGGCTTAATCGCGCGATCGCCCAACAGGTGTGAAGTCAACGCGGTGAAAGCCACCAAGTTAGCGGAAGAACCCGAATTAACCGTAATCAGATGTTTAACGCCTAAAAACTTAGCTAACCGTTGTTCAAAAAGTTGATTAAAACGTCCCGTGGTCAGCCAACCGTCCAAAGAGGCTTCTACCATGCCTTTCAGTTCAGCCGCGTCCAACACTTTACCGGAAGGAGGCACTTTGCTTTCTCCAGGCAAAAATTTTTGAGGCGCCAAAGATATGGCGGCGTACTCATCCACAAGGGCTGCGATCTTCTCCCTAAGAATTTGGGTTTGAGATTTTTCCATTTTCGGTTCCTAAAATTATTAATTCGTTAATGATTGATAAGCTTTGATTTGAGTCAAAGTAACGGATTTAACACTCTTGCCCGCTTGCCTTTGTTTAACCCAGTCCATGATCAGGGTGAGAGCGTCCGTTAGACGGAGTGCGGGATGCCAATTCAATTGGGCGCGGGCCTTCGAGATATCTAATTTAAGAACCTTGGCTTCGTGCGGATGCTCTCCCTTATCAATTTCCCAAGTCGCTCCTGCTCCCCAAAGACCGGCCATTTTTTCAACAATCCATTCAACTGGGCGGCTGTCTTCGTCATTCGGGCCAAAATTCCAGCTCTCCGCGAAAGGAGCGCCTTCGTTATAAAGTTTTTCTGCCAACTCGAGATAACCACGAAGCGGTTCCATCACATGTTGCCAGGGACGAATAGCGTGCGGATTGCGGATGTGAACCGGTTTCCCTGCTTCGAAAGCGGCCAGGATATCAGGTATCAATCGCTCTTTTGCCCAATCCCCGCCCCCAATCACATTACCAGCGCGCACAGAAGCGATGGCCACGCCATGCTTATCGTAGGACTTTGGATTAAAAAATGAGGAACGGTAAGCGGATATCACCAGTTCCGCGCAGCCCTTACTGCTGCTGTAAGCGTCATGACCACCCATAGGATCTGTTTCGCGATAACCCCGTTCCCATTCACGATTTTCATAACACTTATCCGTAGTGACGTTGACGACCGCCTTGACACCCGGTGTATGGCGTACTGCTTCTAAGACATTCACTGTACCCATAACATTAATCTCATAAGTTTCTACCGGATTGGTGTAGGAATAACGCACTAAAGGTTGGGCCGCCATGTGGATAACAATGGCAGGCTTCGCTTCTTGTATGGCTTTTTGTAAAGCTGGCAAATTCCGAATATCGCCAACAATAGAATTCATTCCTTCAGAAACTTTTGCGGATTCAAAAAGACTCGGATTCGTCGGAGGAGTAAGCGAGTAACCGGTGACTTCAGCGCCAAGGCTTTGCAGCCAAAGGGCCATACAACTGCCTTTAAAACCGGTATGGCCTGTTAAAAAAACTCGTTTACCAGACCAGAAAGCGGGGTTCATTGCCATATCTTCCAAGGT
>Ga0206815_1119_pt1 | contig 21706 bp, 23 predicted proteins | sample Alteio_BWOrgCont_91_FD_152864 | JGI IMG/M metagenome (GOLD analysis project Ga0206815, IMG submission 152864) | Enriched cells from forest soil in Barre Woods Harvard Forest LTER site, Petersham, Massachusetts, United States -... | ecosystem: Environmental > Terrestrial > Soil > Temperate forest >...
ATGGGACGATAATGGTTTTGGGTTATGGATGTTTTATTTGAAAGACACAAGAGCATGGATAGGCCGAGGTGGTTTGAGACGTGTTATGGCGGGAGGAAATTTAGAAGTTGAAGTAGCCTATGCGCTTATGCCTAATTATTGGAAACAAGGATACGCGACTGAAATAGCAAAAGCATCAATAGAAATAGCATTTGAGGTTCTCAGACTAGATGATATTGTTTGTTTTACTGAAGTATCTAATCAGGCATCTAAGCATGTAATGGAGAAGGCTGGATTTCAATATGAAAAAGATATTCTACATGCTGATTTATCACATGTTTTATATCGGTTGAAAAATTATCGTAAAGTTGAAGTTGTTCCTTATGACCAGTATTGGCCTTATTTATATATACAAGAATCCAAAAAAATCTCGGAAGTTCTTGGAAGCTATTTAAAAGAAATACACCATATCGGTAGTACCGCAATACCTAACATGCCTGCAAAGCCCGTAATTGATATCATGTTGGAGTGCGATAACTTAGATGATATTCAGATAATATCAAACAAATTAAATACCTTAAATTATTATAATATTAGACGACATGTGATTCCACATCGTAGTTTTTTTACACGTCGACAAGATGACAATATCAGTTATCATTTACATATTCGCGAAAGAGGAGATCCGCAGATAAAGCGTCATGTCAATTTTCGAGATTATGTTATTCATCATCCTGAAGAAGCTAAATTTTATGCCGATTTAAAGTTGAAATTAGCAGAACAATTTCCCGATGATATAAATAATTATGTAATTGGGAAGAATAGTTTAATACAAGAAATCGATGCTAAAGCGAAATTGTGGCCAGACAGGAGGAAAAATTTCCTTCCAGAAAATACAGGGCCTCGAGCCAATCTTTGGTATCAAGATAAGTTAATCAAAGCTATGGAAGCCAACCTAAATGTAGAGATGACTCATTTCGCTCAATACATCAATCATATAGAACTAATGAGAGTCCCTGGATATACGCTCGTTAATTCTGGCTTAATGGACGATACATTTAATTATGTTTTAGAAGCTGATTTTTCAAAAAATGATTCTGATCAAATAATTCCTACCATTATTCAGCACCTATCGAAATCAAATGTTCCATTCTCATGGTGGGTTAGTCCCTATGATAAACCAGATGATCTAGGAGAGAAATTACAAAACTTTGGCTTAATGAATGCAGAGAATCATATTGGTATGTATTGTGACTTAGATTCATTAAATATTTCATCAGCATCTATAAATTTAGATATTCAACAAGTAAGAGATGCTAAAGGTCTCCAAGACTTCGCGTCTGTTTTATTTAACGATAAAAAATCATTTAGTCAATGTTATAAATGGATAGCCGATGTTCTGGCGGATGATGATCCGATGGAATTATATGTAGGTTATATAGACGACAAACCCGTGACTCGTGGACAGCTTGTTTATTTTGCGCAAGTTGCAGGAATTTATGCTGTAGCTACTGCTGTAGATGAACGACGAAAAGGATATGGTACCGAAATAGAAAATTTCTTATTAAAGCGTGCGAAAGAAAAAGGATTTCATATTGCTGTCTTGCAAGCATCACAAGATGGCTTGCAACTTTATAAGCGTCAAGGATTCAAAGAGTGTTGTGTATTTAAAGAATTTAAAAATATAAATTAATTTAGAGACTATTAATGATAGATAAAATTGTTACTTTACCAGGTACATACATTCAGCTTGAACTACTTGATGAAATTCATCGAAATGTATTAAAAACAATTTCTCAAGACGAGCGTATTTCTACATATTCACCCGCGTTAAAATTAAAATTTGATGCATGGTTTAATAAAGCATTAAAACCTTATGATGACTCACGTCAAATATCATTTGTTGTGCGCACATTATCAGACAATAAAATTGTTGGTTCAACACGTTTTTATGAGATTAACCCCGAACATAAAAAGTTAGCTATTGGATATACATGGTATTTACCAAATGTATGGGGATCGGTAGTTAATGTTGAATGTAAATTGTTACTTTTGCGTTATGCGTTTGAAACGTTACAAATAAATCGTATTGAATTTTATATTGATTCACGAAATGAACGTTCCATTGCAGCCGTTAAAAAACTGGGAGTTATCGAAGAAGGAATGTTACGTCAGCATATAATTCTTGAAGATGGATTTATAAGAGATACCGTTGTATGTAGTATTTTAAAATCAGAATGGCAAAACATTTCTTTAAATATTGCAAAACGGTTGAAACATCGAAATCAGCAATAATAAGATGTTAATTATTTTGCAAGATTTTGCATGTGCATTTAGAGAATTTAAAAATAAGATAATGGGATTAAATAGTCTATGATAATTCAAATAATAAGAATTTTGTTATCGTTTTTGGTATTGAATAATGTTTATGCGGCAGCATTTCAAACAACGATTCCGTTAGAATTCAATACTGGTAATCCAGCACCTTACGGATTGCCATCGACTGTCATTACTATCCAAGGCAAGACATTCCCTATGATTGTTGATACAGGTGCAAAGCATTCTGCAATAACTTTAACAAAATATGCATTGCAAAATATTCATGTCAAATTCACTGGCGAACAGAAATGTTTTAAAGCTCTAGATGGAAGACATTGCCAAAATATTTTTGTTATTCCGGAAGTAAGAATAGGTGATTTTGTTGTTAAAAACGTAAAAGGATCTTTAATGACAAAACTATGGGGTGGGGGCGATAGTGGTTTTAAAGAAACAGAAGCATCGCGCAATGGGGTTATAGGGTATCAATTATTATCGAAATTTAATCTCCTACTTGATTATCCTCATTCAAAAGCTATTCTTACAAAATTAAATAATCCTATTGGTTATGATGTTAACCAATGGATTGCTGTACCTTTCAACGGACATTTGCAAAGTCATCTAATTGTTAATAATAAACCGGTTATTTTTGTGTGGGATACCGGTGCTGTGCCATCAGGAATTAAAAAATCAATTGTTACTTCCTTTCCAAAAATACAATGTTCTGATGAGGCACCCTATAATAAAAATAATTGTGTAAGAATTGAGACATATTCTTTTAAAACAGATGCTGGCAATATTTTGCCTAAGACTTGGTTTGAACTTTCTGATATTCCATCATGGGCACCATTTGATGGGCTCATAGGATCTAATTTTTATAAAGAACATTTGGTGTATTTTAATTTTGACAAAAAGTTTATTTACATTAAATAAAATTTGGTTTTTGACCAGAATCGAAAACTTATATAAGCCTTAAAGCGGAATAAATAATTATGCCAAAAGTAATTTCAAACAACATATCTCTCTATTATAAAATTACAGGCAAAGGATATCCTATTGTTTTAATTAGTGGTGCGAACGGAGATCACCAGAGTGTCTGGCCACATTCCGTGGTAGATGTATTAGCTATGCACTTTCAAGTCATTCAATTTGACCACCGCGGTGTAGGACAATCGGATCAGCCTGACGTTCCCTACAGCATAGAGATGATGGCAGATGATGTGGCAGGTTTAATGCAAGCACTGCAAGTTCAAAAAGCTCATTTGATAGGTTATTCAATGGGAGGTCAAATTGCAGCGAAATTTGCTGAAAAATATCCTGATAAAATAAACAAAATGATTGCCTGTGTTAGCTATGCAAATATAAACACACATACACGATTATTTGGAGAAATTCTGCTAGAGTTACATGAATTAAATTTAGCAGAAAGCGTAATTGAAAAAATCGGGCTTCCATGGATTTTTTCAAATCAATTTCTGGAAAAGAATTTTTCCTCGCTTGTAAAATCACATGAAGAGCCGCAGCCGAAATCGTTAATAGGTTTCAAGCGTCATTTTGCTGCGCAATGTGCGTTTAAATATGAAGCTGAATGTTTTAGAAATATTAAAGCGCCTACACTGTTTATTGCTGGTGATGAAGATTTGATTTGTCCAGCGGCTGACGTTAAAAAATTCGCGGATTTAATACCTGATTCGCAAATGATAATTTTCTCTGAGGCAGGGCATTTACTTTCATTGGAATACCCAGATAAATTTGCACAAGTTATTCGTGATTTTTTGGTTGAGAAAGTGAGCGGCAAATCTAACCAATAAATTCTGATCAATACAATCAAAATGGGGATTGGTAACTGTGGGGAAATCACATCAACTAAACCTTGCGAGAGATTATATGCGCGATATCAAAGCATCATTAAACTGGATTACTGATATTTTAAAAGAATTAAAAATTCCATTTCATATTGCCGGTGGTCTTGCTGCTATAGCACATGGATCTAATCGAGAATTGTTGGATATAGATATTGATATTCCAGAAAATAAATTTGATTTACTTAAAGAAAGAGTCAATGGTTTTATTGTTAATGGCCCATCACATGTTAAAGATGAGCATTGGGATTTATTATTGATTACATTAAACCATTATGGCCAGGTTATTGATATTAGTGGCGCTTATCAGACAAAAATATTTAATCAAGAAACTCAAGAATGGTGTCAAATTTCTACTAATTTTTTAAATTCAGAATTAATAGAAATATTTGGATTAAAAGTTCCTGTTATTTCTCGTGAAGAGTTATTGGCATATAAAAAAATATTAGCACGGACTGTCGATCTTGTAGATATTGAAGCGATAAAAGCATCCCATTTAACTCAGTTACAGCAATTTATTGAGCAATATAATTTTGCCACACTTATCAGTCAAGAAAATGGCAATATGCTTGTTTCACATGTACCTATTATTCTCTATCGTGATTTAGGTGAATATGGAACACTTGCATGGCATGTAGCGAAGCAGAATCCACATGCTAAGTCGTTTGATGGCAATGAAAATGCATTATTAATTTTCCATGGACCCCATTCTTATATTTCACCGCAATGGTATAAGAGTTATCCCAATGTACCAACATGGAATTATGCTGTTGTGCGAGCGTATGGTAATCCTCAGGAAATTACCAACGATGATCTTATCAATGATTTAACTCAGATGGTTATGCAACAGGAAAAAAACTCAAATTACGTTATTCCCAATGATTATATGCTAAAACTAATGAACCATATTGTTGGATTTAGAATGCAAATTACAAAAATAGAAAACATATTTAAGTTAGGCCAAAACCGTAATCAAGAAGATCAGGAAGGTATGATTTTAGGGCTTCTAAACAGTGATAATGGATTGTCATTAGCTGATCTCATGAAATCTATTCAAATAAGAAATTATAAGCAAGAGGAGTAACTAAATGGAAATACAAACTTATTTTGTAGATGCATTTGCCAGCCAATTATTTAGAGGAAATCCTGCGGCGGTTTGCATTTTAGAAAAATGGTTGTCAGACGAGATGTTGCAATCTATTGCGATGGAAAATCATTTACCTGCTACAGCTTTTTTAGTTAATGATAATGGTAAGTTTGAAATTCGTTGGTTTACTCCAGAATATGAAATTGATCTTTGTGGGCATGGTACTTTAGCTATGGGTTATGTTGTATTTAATTACCTGCATCCATCACTAAAACGAATCGATTTGCATTCTCGACAGGGTTTATTAAGTGTTAAGCAAGACGAAAAATTAATAACTCTGGATTTTCCAACGAAATCCTTAGATGTTTGTTCTCAAATTAATTTAATAGAAAAAAGCTTAGGCTGTACTCCAGTAGAATTATATCAACACAAATCTGAGCGATGTCTTATTATACTTGATAATGAAGATCAAGTTAGAGATGTTAAGCCTAATTTACAAGTGTTATCTGAACTTCCCTATCGCGGTATTATTATTACTTCGCGTGGAAAAGAAGCTGATTTTGTCTCACGCGTGTTTTATCCAAAGAAATTAATATGGGAAGATGCTGTTACAGGTTCTTCACATTGTTTACTAGTTCCATATTGGTCTAAGCAATTACATAAAACGAAATTACATTCGCGACAGCTATCACAGCGCAGTGGAGATTTATTTTGTGAGTTAGTAAAAGATCGTGTTTTTATTAGTGGAACTGCAGTTCTATATTTGAAAGGTATGATTAATCTCATTGGATAAGGCGATGCTTCATGGATAAAAAGAGTAATGCTTTGCAAGATCTTGCTGCACCAGATGGTGTTTGCTTTGGCTGTGGTTCAAAGAACGTGCATGGATTAAGGATTAAAAGCTATTGGGATGATGACAATTTGCATGTGATCACAACACACATGCCAGATGCTCGCTATACGGGTTGGCCCTCGCTGGTCTATGGCGGGTTGATTGGTTGTCTTATTGATTGCCATTCTAACTGGACAGTGATGGCTAATCACTACCGCACTGAAGGGCGTGAGATAGGTACGCTGCCACGTATTGATTGCGTGACTGGATCTCTTGGCGTTAAATATATTAAACCAACGCCAATGGGTGTTCTACTAATGCTCAAAGCGAGAGTCGAAGGTAAAGTTGAGCGCAAAACTCGCGTGCTATGCGAAGTGTACGCTGGCAATACACTGACAGCACTGGGGGACTCAGTTTTTATTAGAGTTGATGTTGACCATTTAGCAAAAACAGCGCATAGCATTTAAATGAGTAGAGTAATTTCAATGAACCTAAAAATTAATTTTCTAGCGGATTGCCAGCAGCATATTCCTTATTTGGCGGAGCTTTTGTATGAACAAATTGGTAAACATTGGGCTCCAAACGCTAGTATTGCACGTGCAAAGGAAAATCTCATAAAACATGCAAATTACAACCAATTACCATTAACTCTGGTTGCATTTATAAATGATAAACCTGTTGGAATGGCGTCATTACGGGTTAATGATGGCATACAACCTGATCGAGCACCATGGCTAGGAAGTCTTGTTGTTGATCCTGCTTTTCAAAATCAAGGAATAGGCCGAACAATGTGTGATGCTATCAAGCAGCAAGCGTCTATGCTTGGATATAATACACTTTATCTTTTGGCATTTGATCAGACAATCCCAAATTGGTATGAAAAACTTGGTTGGGAATCGATAGGTCTGGATAAGCTATTTAACCACCCTGTTACAGTTATGAGTATTAAATTATGAATGATAAACATAAGCTAGGATTGCCATTCGAGTATCAACAAATGCCCGAGTATTTTGATGCACATAATGTAAGTGAGGAAACGGAAGGTAAAAATGCTTTAATTGAGAAGCTGCTGAAACAGCAACGAGTTAACACTGTATTGGATATGACATGCGGTACAGGTTCGCAAGTATTTTATCTAAATGAGCGGGGATATGAAGTGGTTGGCAGTGATTTTAGTCCTGCTCTCATTGAAATGGCTCGTAATAAAGCGAATAAAGCAGGGAAAAATATCACCTTCATGGATGGTGATATGCAAAATCTGTACGTTGGAAAATTTGATGCAGTCATTACCATCTTTAATGCTGTCGGACATCTTATAAAAGCAGATTTTGAAACAGCTCTGCAAAACATCCACGCTAATCTAAAAGATCGAGGCGTATATATTTTCGATATTTTTAATCTACAGGCAATTACAGACGACATTATCGATAATTTTTCTCTAGACATTGAGAGCTTTGTAAATGGTGTCAAAATTAGAAATGTCCAGCATTCCGAGATCAACAGAAAAAACGGATTTCTTACTTCTCACGACCACTATACGATTTGCAAGAATGGACGAGATCCTGAAATACACACTAATAGTTTTAACTTACAAATTTATACTGCACAAGAATTGAAGGCAATGCTTGAAAGAAATGGGTTTGAAATAATTCATCAATATGACATGGACGGCAATGATTTTATAGCGGACAAGAGCCTGAATATTTTGACCGTTGCGAGGAAGGTTTAAATGAATGAGCCGATTCTTAAAAATAACTGGGAAAGATTCAGGGCTCACGTTGATTTAGATATAGAAACAGCAACTAAACTGATCGCTCCATACACTCAAGATCAAGTAGATGAATTAGTATTGTTGTCTGAAGGGTGTGCTAATACCAATTATAAAATAATTTTTAAAAATAATCCGCCTGTTGTAATTCGAATCTACATGCGAGATGCCACGGCGCTTGCAAAAGAATTAGAAATACATAAATTGGTTTCAGATAAAATACCTGTCCCAAAACATCTTTACGTTAACGGAAAATGCAATTTATACACTTATCCATATGCAATAATTGAATGGGTTGATGGAAAATTAATGCGTGAAGTAATTTTAACAAAAGATGAAAAGTCTATTAGTGAGTGCGTATTTGAAGCAGGTATATACCTTAATGGATTGCGCCAAATAACCTTTCCTCAAGGCGGTTTTTTTCAAGAAAAGTTATCAATTCGTCCTTTTAGCGAAGAAGAAAACTATTTGCCATTTGTGATGAATTTATTAAAAGACGATATTGTTAAGAAAAGTTTAGGATCTAATTTGTTAAAGCAAGTTTATGATTTAGTTAATTCTCATTCGTCTATATTGCCTAATGAGACTGAATGTAACTTAACGCACGCAGATTATGATCCAGCAAACATACTGGTTAAGAAAAGAAATGGCCAATGGAAAATTTCTGCCGTATTAGATTGGGAATTTGCGTTTGCTGGTACATATTTAATGGATATAGGTATGATGCTAAGATACAGCCATAAATTACCTTCTTGCTATGAGTCCCATTTTATTGCGGGTATTCAGAAAAGTGGATTTCAATTACCAAAGAATTGGAAAAAACAAGAGAAATTGCTGGATTTAATCTGTTTATTAAATTTAATTCACTTTAATCCAATATCAGACAGACCCAATTTAAATCGTGATGTGTTTTCGTTAGTTATGCATACAGTCGAAAATTGGGAATCATTTTAAGATTTATAAGAACATAAAAACTATGAAGGTTTCAGAAAAGTGACCGATAGTGATGTTGATCTCATAAAAATTTCAAATGAAGTTTGCTTTTAATGAGGTTTAATAATTAGTAGAAAAGGGTAATTTATGTATAAAATTATTTTCTTTGTGCCAACAACGCATTTGGAAGAAGTAAAAACCGCTATGTTTAATCAAGGTGCGGGTAGGGCTAACAATTATAATCAGTGCGCATGGCAAATCTTAGGGGAGGGTCAGTTTTTTGCGCTCGATCAAGCAAAACCCTATTTAGGTAAAAAAAATGAATTAACACAAGTTCCAGAATATTACGTAGAAATGTTTTGTGATTCTGAGATTATTCATGATGTGGTTACTGCTTTAAAAAAATCTCACCCTTATGAAGAGCCCGCCTATCAAGTAATAAAAATAGAGAATTTTTAAAAATAGTAATGTAGAGCGTCTCGATCAGTGTAACGATATAGTTAAAATTTTCAGGTGTAATGGAGTTGTTTGATGCTAAATTTTCTAGAATCCTATTTTCAAGATGTCGATCTCAAAAATATTGTCATGGATATCATAGGAACAGCAGATCCTAAAACAATCATAGCGCTTATTAATAAATTTGCTCTACCTTATTGTGATTCAAGAATAGAAAAAATTATTTTCCTCGAGCCAAGCGCAGGTGCTGTCTTTGGATTTCAATTAGAATCAGGCAGAAAAGTTATTCTAAAAATTTTTAATAAAAATATTACTCATGATTATTTAATAAAAATGAACCAGATTCAGGCAATTTTTTGCGATGAAAAATATCCAGCCCCGCGTGTGCTAAGTCCTATATTCCAATTTAATCAGCGTTTCGCAGGTTTATATGAATTGATTGAAGGCAATAAAGAAAATGCTCATGAGTCTGATATTAGGGATGAGCTTGCAAAATATTTAGCAAGATTTTGTGAGATTGTTGATAAGCATCAATTTAATCCTCTTTACACTTTCATGCAAGTGTCAATGAAAGATAAATTATGGCCGACACCACATAATATTTTATTTGATTTGGAAAAAACTGCTCAGGGTGCTGAATGGATTGATGACATTGCAGTTAAGGCAAGAGAAGTTTTGAGTAAACAGATATTTAAACCCCAGTTGGCTTATACAGATTGGAGCGTAAAGAACACCATTTATAAAAATAAAAAACTTGTCGGCGTATTTGATTGGGATGCATTAGGATGTATGTCAGAGTCAGAAATGGTTGGAAGCGCCTGTGCACAATTCACTGCGGATTGGGAATCAGGCAATAAGGTAACGCCAATGCCAGAAGAAGGGCGCTTATTTGTAAGAGCTTATGAATTCTATAGAGGAAAGACATTTAATGAAGAAGAATATCGCGTGATATCAGCCTCTGCTGATTATTTGATTGCATTAATCTCTCGCTTTGAGCATGCAGGTGATGATCCTATCAATCATCCTTATCAAGATTTATTAATAGAATGCAGTGATAAAGGTTTTTTATTTTCGTAATGAAGAACTGGTATAAATAATTAATATCAATCAAAATCTAATACAGATCAATATGTGTTATTTGTTAAGCCTTGAAGCCATCAGTAGATATGAATAGACTTGGAAAGTTAATCTATAGGATAATATTTATACAATGAATAAATTAATTAAAATTGTAATATTGATTTTAGTCTTAGGATTCGTGCTTCCTTGCTATGCATACAAAAACTTAAATATAAGTATAAATAATAAAATATCATCTCTTATTGAAAATTTTCGAAAAAATACAAACGCCCCATCTGCAGTATTAAGTATTCGATTTCCTAACGGGGAAAGAATTAACTATATTAGTGGTACAACTGAGAAAAAAGCATTTAAAAATCTCATTCCACATAAAGTAACTGTTGATAATTTATTTCAAATAGGCAGCATCACGAAATCATTTATTGCCGTTATTATTCTTCAATTAGAAGCAGAAAATAAGTTATCAATTAATGACACGATTGCTAATATGAATCACAAGTACGGAATGTGGCTATCAAAGGATGAATTTAATGCTTGGAAAAATATTACAATTAAACAATTGCTCAATATGACAAGCGGAATATTTAGTATTACTGAGGATCCACAATTTAACGAAGAATATCTTGTGAAATTTCCAAAAAAGCAATGGGATCCAAAAGAAGAGTTAAAATTTTCACTTAAACATAAAAATTATTTTGCACCTGGCACTGGCTGGCATTATTCAGACACTGATTACACGATTCTAGGAATTTTAATTGAAGCTATTACAGGTCATTCAGTTGAAACTGAAATAAATAATCGTATATTGCATCCCACTCATTTAAAAAATACCTATTATTTATCTCGTTCTTATCCTGATTTCATAAGAAAAAAAATGGCGCATGGTTATGCATATACCGGAGATTTTTCGCCACCAGTCCAACCAGGGACTGATATGACTTTTGTCAATATGTCTGTAGCAAACGCCGCAGGTGCAATGGTTTCAAATACCAATGATATTATTGATTGGGTTCATGATATTTTCACAGGAAAAATTTTACAACCAGCACAGCGGAATGAAATGCAAAGTGTTGTATGTAGTGCAACAGATGGTTCTTGTAAACCAGGAGAATCCCTCAGGCTAAATAGTCGGTTTGTAGGATTTGGCTTAGGTTTAGTTTATCTTTATCATCCCAAGCTTGGGCCTATATGGTTTTATATTGGTAGTACAGCAGGTTATTACGCTGCATTTTTATGGGTCCCCCAACAGGATCTTACACTTGCAATGACGATTAGTAGTAGCAGTGAACATAGTAAAAAAATATTTAAAACATTGTTAGAGACTGCTAGCTTGGTTATTAAATCATGAGGTCATAAGATGAGTCACTCAACAAAATGGAAAAATAAAGCATGCAAAAACTAACTGGGAAATGTCTCTGCGGCGCGATTATGTATGAAATTAATGGCGAGCTCGGACCAATAGTAAATTGTCACTGCTCAAAGTGTCGCCGTTGGCATGGTGCTGCTTTCAGAACACGCTGTACTATTAAGAGTAAAAATTTTAAGTGGATGCAAGGGGAAAATAATTTATCAAAATATCATTCTTCAAAAAATGTTATTAAAACTTTTTGCAAAATATGTGGGTCAAGCTTAATTAGTATGTATGAAGATAAGCCTGATTATATTGGGCTACCAATTGGTGGTCTCGAACAAGATCCTGGTAGTCGACCCATTGCAAATATTTTTGTTGGATCAAAATCTCCTTGGTACGAAATCACTGACCATTTGCCGCAGTATGATGAATTACCGAGTGAAGATATTGATTCGATATTACAAAAAGAATAAGACGATTTAAGGGGATTTTTACCCTATTTTACCTCTGTATATTCAACTACTATATTCCGTTCTCAGTCTTTATATGAAAAGGATAGGCAGGTGAGTAAATTTTATAATTTAAGTTTATTTTTTATTTTACTAGTATGTAGTGTTATTAGTGCACAAGCAGCTCCTTGGCAGCCGCCATCTGGATACATACAAATTCCACTATGGCCAGAAGGTAGAATGCCTGATGTACTATCAGACTCAAAACCAGAATCTGTTATAACAAGAACCGAACTTGTTGCCGGAAAGCCATGGATAGAAGTAGATAATGTATCAAGGCCCACAATAACAATTTATTCACCAAAAGGAAAAAATACCGGCGCTGCAGTAGTCGTGTTTCCAGGTGGTGGCTTTCATGGGTTGGCAATTGACTTAGAAGGTACAGAAATTTGTGAATGGTTAGCATCACAAGGCATAACAGGCATATTGCTAAAGTATCGAGTACCAGATTCAGGCCCGAATTGGAATGAAAATTGTCATTGCCATGTTGAGCCTAAAGCGCCTACAGCTCTAGAAGATGCACAACGAGCAATAAGTTTGATTCGAGCAAATGCTGAAAAATGGTATATAAATCCGAATAAAATTGGTGTTATTGGTTTTTCAGCCGGCGGATTTATGGTAGCAGATATCAGTACGCATTTTGATAAACACGCTTATGAGCCAATTGATGCTATAGATAACTATAGCAGTCGCCCTGATTTTGCCATTGCACTTTATCCAGGTCACATGAGTAAAAATCCTGATTCTGACAAAGATTCACTTGAATTAAATCCTAATATTAATTTCACAAAGGACACGCCTCCGACATTTTTACTTCAAGCTGAAAATGATCCAGTGGATACTGTCAACTATTCACTTATTTATTATATTGGTCTTAAAAACGCAGGTGTTCCTGTTGAAATGCATTTATATGCTGAAGGTAAGCATGGATTTGGATTGAGAAAAACAAAGCTGCCTATCACTAAGTGGCCTCACCTAGTTGAAACATGGTTACATACAATAGGAATAATAAGGTAACCAACACATGTTGATATTGACTGTCATTCTCATGGATCTCCTTACAGGAATGGAATTCGATCTTTTTGTGCCGAGTTTTCCAGAGTTGCAAAGTCATTTTAACTTAACGCCATTTTGGGTTGAGGCATTGTTGTCAGTTAATTTTATAGGTTACTGTTTGAGCTTGTTCTTTGTAGGTTGGTTAGCTGATCACTATGGGCGTAAGTCTATCATTTTAGCTGGTCTGGTGACTTTCATTGTGGGCAGCATTTTTTGCTTAGAGATAAACTCCTATTCGTTTCTTCTTGCTGGTCGTTTTCTACAAGGTGTAGGTATAGCTGCGCCAGCTATCTTGAGTTTTTTAATTATTGCTGATTCCTATGTCCTTAAGAAGCAGCAGTATTTTATGGCGATGTTGAATGGAGTAAAAAATACTGCTGTCGCTATTTCCCCTGTGATCGGAAGTTATATCACTCTTTATTTTCATTGGCAGGGTAATTTTATGACGTTGTTACTTTTGGGAATCACATCATTAGTAATGACTCTATTTTTTATTCCTACTTATAAGCTGCCTGAGCACGAGGAGGCCATTTCGGCTCGGGGATATCTCCCGTTATTTCAATCAAAACCTTTGATGCTTTTAATGGCGAACATTATTTTTATGTTTGTGCCTTATTGGATTTTTACTGGAATGTCTCCGTTACTGTACATGAAGGATTTAGGCGTAAGTCTCTCGCACTTCGGCTATTACCAAGGCGTATTTGCACTAGTGTTTGCGCTAGGAAGCGTATTGTTCGGTGTGATTATGCATAAGTTTGTACAAAAGAAAATATTGGGTGTCGCGAGTATAATCTACATTGTTAGTCTTTGTAGCATAGCATCAGTTACTTTCCTAAATAGCACGAATCCATTGCTTATTACTGTTGCCTTTATTCCATTTATTATCAGCCAGATTATTCCGTCTACCTTGCTTGTACCACTGTCTTTAAACTTCATACCACAAGCAAAGGGGAGGGTGTCGGCAATTCTTCAAGGATCTCAACTTATTTTTTCAGCACTCAGTCTTGAAATTGCTGGCTATTTTTATCAAGGTTCGTTCAGAAATATCGGCATTATTATCTCTGTCTTTATTTTTATGGTGATTATCTCTCATATTTTTGTTATCAAAAATCGGAAGCTTATGAATATTGAATAAGCTCTTAAAAATGAGTGAATCAAGTTTAATTAATAATTCGGTTATGGATATTGCTTTCAGAGAAAAATAAATTAATATGCATTCAATATTATTTACTCGGTGTTTAGTTTAGAGGTTATTATGAAAAATTTTTCGATCCTGTTATTTATTGCTGTAAGCTTTATATTCCTTAACGTCTCTGCAGAAGCAGAAGAAAAGCAGCCGACTCAAATTAAGCTATATGCGATCGATTGTGGGCGCATCGATGTGTCAAACTTTGCGGGATTTTCAGATACGAGTGATTACGATAACAAATCAACCAAGCTTGCCGATCCTTGTTTTTTAATCATACACCCTAAAGGGGCCTTACTTTGGGATACTGGCCTGCCTGATTCTTTAGTTAATAAACCAAAAACGTCAGATGTGTACTACCTTACAAAATCAATTTCCCTTCAAGACAGTTTGAAAAAAATTAATTTGAAACTAAGTGACATTAAATACGTATCTGTTTCACACTCTCATTTTGATCATATGGGCAACCTCTATCAACTCACCAAATCAACGTGGATACTGCAAAAAGCCGAATTAAAATATGCACAAACACACCCCAATCCCTTTGTTATCGACGCTAGCAAATTAAACAGTTGGAATGCTGTCCATAAAATTATGATTAGTGGCGATTATGATGTGTTTGGTGATGGCACAGTGAAAATATTAAATACTCCAGGCCACACGCCGGGGCACCAATCTTTAGAATTAAAATTACCTCAAGCAGGTGTGATCATTCTGTCTGGAGATGAGTTTCACCAAAGATCGAGTTTTATACCTCTGCGAGTTCCCACATTTAATGCCAGTCGTGCCGATACCATGGCTTCGGCGGATCGGATCAAATTACTGTTAAAAAACACTAAAGGACGTCTTATTATTCAACATGACGCTCAAGATTTTGAGGGATTACCGAAATTTCCAGAGTATTTAGATTAGGAATAAGATTTTCTAAAAAACATCGCATCTTTTTCTTGGATCAAATTTTTTAAAGGTAAAAAAAGATTACGTGGTAATAAATCAGTATCAAACCACTCCCAAGATAATACTTTATGCGGTTCAGTGTTTTCAATTTTTTGATCTTGCGGGTAAATGGCTTTTAGAAAAATAGATACATAATGTTTATTTTCATTAATAAATATATCATTTGTGATAGCAATGAATACTGGAGAAGAAATTGTTAAATTGGTTTCTTCTTTCACCTCACGAATTGCACATTCTTCAAATGTTTCTCCGAATTCTAAATGACCGCCAGGCGGGGCATAAGTATATGCACCATGGCTGTTTTTTCTTTTCCCGAGTAAAATTTTCTTTTCATTAAATATTAATACGCCAATACCAATTTTGGGAATATTCATTATTTAGTTATCCGATTGTAATATCATAATAAGTGAATTCCAGTATTTTAGTGCACTACTGAAGAGCATAGATTTACGTTTTAAAAAATATATTTTTTAATATTTCTCATTGCTCTCTCAACATACTCTTCCTTTTCGCCGACTGGAGCAACATAGTGTAACGCCTCAGATGCAGCTTGAACTCCTTCAGTTTTGGCAATAATCCAAGCCGAAAGGTATTGAGATGAAAAGCAACCACCAGCCGTAGCAATGTTATTTTCAGCGAAGAAGGGTTCATTAAGTACTTCTATGCCTGCTTCTTGTACCCAAGGTTTTGTTGTCAAATCCGTACACGCAGGAACATTTCCAAGCAAGCCTAACTTCGCCAAAATAAGCGTACCAGAGCACTGAGCCGCAATTAGTTGTTTTGCTGGGTCCAATTTAAGCATACCCATTATTTCAGGATTTTTTACTATATCTCTAGTCAGTATTCCGCTACCAACAATAACAGCGTCCGACTTTTCTATATTCTCTAATCGTGACTGTGCCATTATAGTCACGCCATTCATTGAAGTAACTGATACCTCAGGGCAACAGATATTTACATACCAATTTGGCTTCTTAATACGATTAAGAATACCTAGTGCAATAAGCGAATCAAGCTCATTAAAGCCTTGGAAAGTTAAGATAGAAATAAGCATTTTCATTTTACTCTTTTGGTAATTTTTAAGAATTATACAGGGTAGATAAATGGTGGCGATAGGGTGATTTAAACCCTATTTGCCGCCTATTCCATTGTTTATAATAATGCCAATCATTAATAACATGACCTGGTTAAGTGCGCATATGAAAACAAGAGTCGAACTCGAAAACAGTTTTTATAAAGAAAACCAATTAGTCCTTCGGATATTGGAAGCATTGTCCTGCACTAATATCCGTACCTGTATGGTGGATTTGGGGTCGGATCAGCGAATAATATGTAGTTTTGATAAAACTGAAAATTCGCCATATGCATTACTTGGTATGATAACTGATGTTATAAAGCCAAGGAATGTCTATCAATCGAATAACCATTTTTCGATGAGTTTCTCGCTTTCACAATTAAAAGAAAAAGTTGATAGTTGTTGTCGAAATTTATTTTATGATGTTATTAACACATGGGGTTCCTACTGTGCAGCTCGTCGTGGATTGGTGTATAGCCATTTTGGCAGCGAATTACATCTGACGAGTGAGAGTTATGATATTTTACGATCTCAAAAATGTGTAAAAGAATGGTATTCACTTATCAATGTTGGTGTGGGTATACTGGAACGCAATGAAATAGTCCATGATTTACTTACAGAAACGTTTTCCAGTAATACAATTTACTATATAGGTATTAATGATATTGAGTTAATTTTTAAAAATACAGTCATCAAGGAGATTATTGAAAAATTAAAAAATGAAAAATTGACTGAAGATCACAAAGTAGCGTTACTGATGGCTGGTCATAGTAGATTAGGTTCAGAGTCTACAATAAAGAATAATTTATTTGATAATAAAAAATTATTTGATCGCAATTTAGTTAGAGAAGTTTTTAGTTTTTTTGTGTCAGTCAAATCTGCTCCTATTGCATATCCTCATAAAATTATAGGAGACAACGAGCTTTATAGCTATTTAAGCTCCGATGAAAAGACAAATGAGCCTATTCTTCTGGAAAAGGTTCGTCAGAGGTCACATAAATTAAAAAAAGAAATTGACTCTGATCTTCCTCGCCCAAATATCGATATTAAAATAAAGAAATGTCAATTCCTTGAGCTGGTTCAGGTTTTTCATGATCTTAATCCTACACTGACACTAAAGTCATGTGTAGAATGCGTAAGACAAGAAGATCCATTATTATTTGATGCAGCAATGAGTGGTAGTCTAAGTCACGCAACCAAAACATTAATTGATGAAATACTCAATTTACCGCAAGCAGGAAGATGTTTAATAATGTAGAAGGACTAAATAATGATTGATCCTAATAATAAATATCCAATTGATAATACAGAAAGATTATGTTTTTTAAAAAACATTATTTCCAATCCTAATATCCTTGTGGGTGATTATACATATTATGACGACCCTGATGATGTACATAATTTTCTAAAAAATGTTTTGTATCATTTCGATTTTGTTGGCGACAAATTAATTATTGGAAAATTTTGTCAAATTGCCACTGGCGTTCGTTTTATTATGAATGGTGGGAATCATGCTATTGATGGTTTTTCAACATTCCCATTTCGTGCATTTGGTGGCGAGTGGAGCAATGTGCCGCTATCTTCTGTTTCAAAAGGCAACACAATTATTGGAAATGATGTATGGATAGGAAACTCAGTGACGATTATGCCTGGAATCCAAGTCGGGGATGGCGCTATTATTGCTACTAATAGTGTGGTAACAAAAAACGTTGAACCATTTAATGTCGTCGGTGGCAATCCAGCAGTGTTAATACGGAAGCGCTTTAATGATGACATTATTAAATCGTTATTAACATTAAAATGGTGGGATTGGCCATTGGAAAAAATTACATTGCATGCGAATGATATAGCTCAAGGGAATGTAAAAATTTTAAGGCCTCGGAATTAATACTCCTTGAGAGTTATAGCGTTAGCTGCTTGATGAATTCGTCTTGTTGAGAGATTAATAAAAAATTTTATCAAGCGGCCAGGGGTAATTCGCATCAGCAGCATAAGTAATCGGATAAGAAGATTATTTTTTCCTTGTGATTTCATTAGCTTCGCTGCAGAGACTCCAAGCACCTGATTGCGCCTAACAAAAGGAAGTAGCTGTTCTTCATATGCATTAAATGCGGCCTGGTACTTTTCTCCTGATGCTGCAGCCAATTCACCAGCTAACACATAAGCACCGATAAGTGCAAGACTGGTACCTTGGCCAGACATGGGCGAAGCACAATAGGCAGCATCTCCTAGTAGGACAACACGCCCTCGAGACCAGCGATCCATGTGAATTTGAGCAGCTGCATCAAAGTAAAAATCAGAGGCACCAGGCATCATCTGAAGAAGTCGAGGGACTTCCCAGTCTATTCCTTCATAAGTTTTTCTGACTACTTGTTGTTGCTGATCTTTATCGCGTAAATTAATTTTATCTGATGAGGCGGTAAATCCAAAACAAGCTTTTGCAGTGGAATCACCGCGAGAACTCCAGATAGAAGCTACTCTACCTAGCTCAGAGTATTGCATTTCCATACGATCCAATTTCAAGTAATTTGGGACGCTGAAAACACATAAATGCAAGCCAAGTTCATGAGCAAATTGTGCCTCATCGCCAAATACCAATCGTCGTACATTTGAATGCAGGCCGTCAGCGCCAATAACTAAATCAAATTCACGAGTATGATGTTTTTGAAACTTAACTTGCACTTTTTCTGAGAATTGAGATATCTCTTGAATAGAATCGTTAAAAATAAATTCCACGTTTGGAATTTGATCTTTCAAAATCTGACATAAATTGCCTCGAACAATCTCGACATCATCACCTACACGATGTCCAAATGCATCACCAGACATTTTACAGATGATTTTACCTTTTTTATCGACAAGTAATGCACCTTGCATGTCAGTGCTAGCAGTAACAACAGTATCGTGAATACCCATTCGATGTAGAACTTGAAGGGCTGATCCGCGTACATCAATCTTATAGCCTCCCGTTAGTAATGTGGGTGCTCGTTCGACTATTGTGGGAGTAAATCCATAGTGTTTTAACCAATACGCGGTAGTTAGTCCTGCTACGCCAGCTCCTGAAATAAGCACTCTCATGTGGCCTCACAATGAAGTATTCGAATTTTTTTGATTTTTCTATAGATATAGTGACCAACGGTTGGTCACTATATTCGGTATTAAAAACATTTTCAATAATTATGATAATTTATTTTCAGCAAAAATCTTCATGGATTCAATCATAAATTCCAGTAACTTAGGGTGTCTATCATCAAAAAATTTTCTAAATTCAGGTGTTCTGTATAGTTCAGCTAAACCTAAATAGCTTTCTTTTGTTGGGGTCCAAGATAATTCTAGCCATTGATAGTGTTTTTTCATTAACTCTTGAACTTGAGTATTTTCAGGATTGAGCTGTTGATCAACACAAATGACTAATGCTTTCATTAATTTTTCACCATCATTAATAAAGGCATTTTTTTCTTCGTTACTCCAGTGTTTCACCTTTTTATTACATTCATTCATAAATTCCTGCGTGACGATGCCTTTTTCTACCAAATATTTTTCATGCTCCTTTTGTTTTTCTGAATCAAACCCATAGTATAATTCTTCATCTTTCATTTGTTCTTTACCTCCCAAACGTAAAATAGTCTTGTCGATTGTTTCTATCAGTGATTTCGTCCGATCAAGATTTTTTTGAAGAATAAGTTTGTGTGATTTCAATGCATCAATTTTATCAAAATCACTGCTACTTATAATCTTCTGTATCTCATTGAGAGGAATATCCATTTCACGGAAAAATAAAATTTGCTGTAGCATCAAGAGCTGTTCTTCTTCATAATAACGATAATTATTATCGCCATAATAAGCAGGTTTAAGCAGTTCGATTTCATCATAAAAATGAAGCGTTCGAACACTCACCCCTGAAAGCTTCGCTAGCTTATTTACTGTGTATGCCATGTATATTCCTCTCATCGAACGAGCCCACGATAAAGTATTACGTTACGTGAGAGTCAAGAAAAATATTATTCATTATTCACCCAGCATCCATGAAAGCCGAATGGTACTCGATGCGGCAATTGAATAATAGCAACTGGGCTATCATCAACGTGCTTGGCATCAAGGATAACTAAGTCACTTCTATTCAAAGATTTTCGATAAACGTAACTTAATATATACCCATCACCTTCATTCGAATTTTTTGTACGAGGTACAAAGATAGGCTCAACTGCCAATGCATCGTCGCCAAAATAATGAACTCGTTTTTCATTTTTCTTCATATTATAATGAACGATAGAATCAAAAAAACAATGCGGTAATTCTTTGTTTGTAGTTCCATTCAAAAATGCGTGTTGATAATTCCTTCCAATAAAGCGCTCGTCGATGCGCGGAAATTCCATATTCATTTGTTCTAATTTTTCTTTAGTCAGTGATTTATCTTTTAAGTCAAAAGTCCATCGAATTAAAGAATTAGTATAGATAATTCTATCATCACCGAAAGCAATAGCGTCAATTGGAATATCATTCATACCAATCATTTCTAAAATGATTTTACCATCAATTTCCCGTGCATTGACTGTATGCATACCCAGCATTGCTTCATCTTCAAACCAAATAACATCTTGATCTTTCCCGTGTTTTGGTATGATAGCAAAACGCGTATTTAAATTTGGCTCCCATTTAAATATAGCTTCGCCATTCATTAAGCGTCGATAATCCCAGGTCAGAGGGAAAAGCGGAATAATGCTGAAATTTTCTGTAATTGCAAAATCATGCATGAGACACTGGAATGGCAGATTAATTTTCTCCTGATGTACTATTTTTCCATTATAATCGGCAACATAATACATAAATTCAGGACCAAAATAGCTATAAAAAATTAACTCTCCTGTTTGTGGATCAATTTTAGGATGAGCCATCATACTACGATCGAAACTTTGATTGAATGTATATACCTGACATTGTGTTAAATCATTAATATCTAGACTAACGGGCTGGCCACCTTCATTTAAAGCTAATAATTTATTATGATGCCAAATGACATTGGTATTAGCGGTATTGTGCGATGAGTTTTTGACAGACTCATCTCTCACCATAAAATCACGCATGCCGCCGAATAAACTTCTTCTTGCTTGACGTTCTGCTAAGAATCTCTCGGTACGTATCCAACGATTGTTATACTTTACTTGTCCAAATTATCACATGTTTGAAGGTGATGGCGTGTATCATGCCATCACCTTCAAACATGTGATAATTTTCAGAATAAACATACTGTGGATTTGG
>Ga0206815_1120_pt1 | contig 21684 bp, 18 predicted proteins | sample Alteio_BWOrgCont_91_FD_152864 | JGI IMG/M metagenome (GOLD analysis project Ga0206815, IMG submission 152864) | Enriched cells from forest soil in Barre Woods Harvard Forest LTER site, Petersham, Massachusetts, United States -... | ecosystem: Environmental > Terrestrial > Soil > Temperate forest >...
TGCAAATTTCTTTCGCTATCTGCAAGGTTGGTCACACGTTCGGCAACACGAAGCACACTTTCACCTGCAAGCAGCGAAAACTCGCGCGTTACGCTCAACTGGGCCAGGGGCAGCGTTACGTTTCCCACCGCCGAGTTTGTACTCTCGCATGTAAATGCCCACTCTGCGATCGAGGCTTCCCCATGCAACCCAGCGCCGTTTGCGATCTCCGCCTCGCTTACCGGACCAAATCCGTCCAGACAAAGCGCATGTCCTGTGTACGATGCCAGAAAGCGTCCCACACCGGCGTCGTCCGCATCCTGCGCAAATTGCCGATGTACTGGTGTTCCCGGATCAAACGTGGTCCACGGTGCTTCCCACAACGTGTTCTCCTGCGTCGGACCGTGCCCATTCGCGAAGCGCCACTCCGCCAGATGTCCACCTTTCGGCAACACTGTTGCGCAGACCAATCCATTGGTCAATTCCAGCGCCTCACGGCCTCGCCAACCGGCATCGGACTGCGTGCTCATGGCTTCCCCTCCGGCTCCGTCATCAACCGCAAGGTGACAATGGCAAACGGTTTCATCTTGAAACTCACATTTCTCCATCCACACAGAAAGCGCTCGAACGTTCTCACGTCAGTATCGTCCTTGCTCTGGCACTCGCCGCGAGCGGCTGGCCTGCTGTTTCCATCCGCAGCTGTGTGATGTGCCAGCGGCCCAAGTTCGCTACATATAGAGTCTTGCCGTCCATGCCACCGAAGGCAGCATTGGTCGGTCGCGCAAGGATCGTGCCTTCCGGATCGTAAGCGAACAGTTCGACGGCGCCGGCTGGAGTGATACGATAAAGGCAGTCAGTCGCATAGCAAGTCACGTACAGATTTTGCTCTGAGTCCATCGCTATCCCATCGGGCACGCGCGCCAATCCCGAAGCATAGGTCTCCGCAGGCCCGGCCGCGCCATCGCTGCGAATCGGCACACGAGTCACACGATCGAGCTGGCTTTCCACAACAAACAAACTGTCTTCGACTGCATTCAGGCAAAGACCGTTCGCAAACGCAAACGGCCCGGCAAACCTCTCCGCGATCCCAGACGCGCGCAGCCTATAGACCCAGCCGTTGCCCGCGTGCCACTTGCCCGAATCTGAAAAATATAAATTCCCCTGACTGTCGAACACGGAAAAGTTCGGGGTCTCCAGCTTTTGACCGTCCACGTTATCGATTGTTGCGAGAACGCGTCCGCTCCGATCCACACGTTGCAACGCATGCAACCCCAGATTGCAGACAAACAGTTCCTGGCGCCGCGAGATCGTAACCCCCAGACAGAAACCGCCAAGGTTCCCAACCTGCTCGACCTTGCCCTCGACGATTCGGTAGATTTGTCCCGCTTCACCGCCAGCCCATAGCACTCCCTCTGCGTCAAAGGCCAACCCTTCGGGATGATCGAGTCCCTCCGCAAAAATGCTCATCTCGGAGCAGGGGATCGTTGGGGCAACGGGCTGGGGAAAGAAATCCATCATGTGATCGCTGTAGAATATTCACCAAAATGTCGGACAGCTAGCGAGCATAGACCCACGGCCTAACGACCGTCAACACCTGCGCTCACTCGCCATTTACTAGGGTTTTGTTTTCAGTCCCATAATTAATGCTCTTCCGTGCAAGGACTTGACAACCGACCTTTGAACGTCTTATTGTCCAACATTTGAATGTGATTCAGCCACCCAACCGTACGCGAAAGAGCTCCAGCCGCCCCGTCAAGACCGGCGAGCGAGAGACTGTAATCGAAATGGTCGCGCGCCGCATCGAGGATCTCGTGCGCTCCGGCGAACTGACCCGCGGCAGCCGGCTTCCTTCCGAGCCGCAGCTCGCCGTCATGCTGCAGGTCAGCCGTAGCTCTCTTCGCGAGGCCCTCAAAGGTCTTGTGTTTCTTGGCCTGCTCAAGGCCCGCGCAGGAGATGGCACCTACCTCCAACCCTCGCTCACCAGCATGGCGAGCCGCCATCTGCAATGGATGCTTCTGCTCAACGAAATCCGCTATCTGGAGCTCTACGAACTGCGCGAGCTCCTTGAACCCGCCGCCGCCGGCTTTGCTGCCCGTCGCGCCTCGCGGGAAGACCTTGACATCATGCGTTCCGCACTTGAAGGCATGAAGCAATCTACGAACGATCCCGAGTTGTTTATCCATCACGAGATGGACTTTCACGGCGCCATCACGTCTGCCTCCAAGAACGGTGCTCTCCAAAGCACAATGCAGATGATGTATGGCGCACTCACGGAAGGCCGTCATCGCGTTCTTCCTCTGGTGCGCGACCTGGGCGAGCACTGCTCGCGTCACGAACGCATCTTTCAACTTATCTCCCAGGGCGACGCTACCGGAGCTCGGCGTGCAGTCACAGGAGACGTAAAGTTTGCAGAATCCCTCTTACGGAAAAACCTGAAGGACCTAACTCGGAATGAACCGAGGGCACGCCTCACTCGGACCGCATTGGTGCAACCAGAGACCGCCCCCAGGACGGCACTCAAATCCGCTACACCCAAAACGAAGACACCAAGAAAGACTGTTGGAGGCAAGCGGCGCTCCCGCTGAGTGCGATGGCATCGTATTCGCACAGCTTGATATGTCTACTGGTGGACTGGCGGCGCGGTGCACTCGAAGCTGGCGGCGTCATTGGTATCACCCGTGCCCTTGTAGCGTGTTACCTGCGGATAAGGGCAAATGGGGCGGGACATCGTCTTGGTGGGGTCCTTGGGAGCCTTACCCGATCCGATGACCATTTCCGGCGCGATGCCTTTCTCAACCCATTGCTCGAGCGAGAGCATCAAGTCGTGTTTCGGGTCGGTCGCATCTACGCTGTCTGTTGGAGCGATTGAGGTCGGGCCGGCTCCGCCATTGCAGTGGCCCATGCCAGGGATCATGAAAAGGCGATAGAAATTATCGACCGGATTCGAACTGCCGCCCCTCGGATCAGGGTACTTGCTCAGGAACGCCTCGACGTTTTCGTAGTAAACGACCGAACCGCCGGGCGGAATGAGGGTGTCAGACCAGCCATGGTATTGAATGAGCTTGCCGCCGTGATCGCGGAACGAGCGTAGATCGGGATTGATGGAGTCGACGACGGGCGAGCCTTTGCGATCGGAGAACGCGATGTCCTTGTCGAAGTCCAACGTCCGGAAGTCCCAGTTCTTTTGCTCGAAAAGGGCCTGGCCGAAGTAGGTGTCGCCGAAAGACAACGTGCCCTGCGGCGAAGGCCTAATGATGCTGCCCGGGGCGTTCTCGATCCCCGGAGGATAGCCGGGGTAGATCTGCTCGCCGGTCCGCGGATTTTTGGGGCCGTCGTAGATCTTTTTCAACGCGGTAACCTGGGGAGCGGTGAGGCAGTCGGGAGCGTCTGTGCCTTTGCAGGTAAGCACGGAGGGATCGAAGTGGCAGAAGCGCGGATCGGAGATTAATCCGTCCTTGACTCCGTCAATCGTATCGCAGGCAGCGATCACGGCATTTTGGATGAGGGCTCGCTTGGTGATAGGAATCGCACCGGGAGAGTCGGCGAGTTGGGCCTGCTCATTCCAGACCAGGCCGGCGCCCCAGTGGGACCAATTGTTCCCCGGATCACCGGCAAGAATGCCATCGAAGTCCTCAGGAAAACGCTGCGCCACCATCAAGGCCTCGCGACCGCCGTCGGAGCATCCGACAAAGTAAGACCGCACCGCATCGTGGCCATAGAATGCCTTGATCGCCGCCAGCGCCGTAGCCCGAGTCGCGCCAAGCGCGCGGTAACCATAATCGATAAGTTTCTCAGGGTGTCCGATCGCAAACTCTGCCAACGTCCCATCTTTGCGGCCGTCGTCGGTCATCCCGCCTTTGTGGCCGTCGTCGGTCGCCGCCGCAACAAAGCCGCGCCGCACGGCACCGGCCAAGGGTGGTTCGTGAATGGCGCCGGCCCACCCGCCGTTTCCGATCTGTTCGTATTTGCCATTCCAGTTCTGTGCGGGAAGCCAAATCTCAATCCCTATTTCAGAATCGCTGGTAGGCCGCGCTACTGCCTTAACTTCGCAATGCGCGCCCAACTTCACGGTAGCTCTACCCGCAATTGTTGGCGCGGAGATGGCAAAGGATCCGGATTGCACCAAGGTTGCCGAGGTGATCTCGACCTTCGGCAGTTGAAGGTCTTTCAGCTTTTCACAGGATTGCTGGGCGAAACTGGATTGGCCGAGCGCCGTCAACAGAAACGCGAGAGGGAAATACAGAAACCTGCGACTCATTTGATAACTCTCCTTGGCGATCATTCCCTTTTGACGCTGAAAAGCGTACCGGTTCTTTCCATACTGCGTCAATACGAATACTGTATAGTTGCTAAACGGTTGTTAGGAAAAGTTTAGCTCCTCCTTGATTGCCATGGTGAACGCACAATCAAAGGAAATAACTACAGTCGGCAAGGCAAAGGAATGAGAGTTTTAGCGGTAGATCTTGGTGGAAGTCACGCAGCTTGCGCTTTAGTCGAGGACAATACAATCCTCTTCCGGGAGACGCTTTGCTTCGCTAACTCAGAAAAGCTCGTACCGGTTTTACCGTCAGTGGAAGACGCCTTGCGTCGGCTGATGAGTCAGAGTTCCTATCCGATCGCGGGAATTGCATTCGGCTTCTGTGGCCTGGTTGATAGTAGACGAAACTTCGTAGCTTCAACCAACGGCAAATATATCGACGCTCCCGATCTCGACCTCGCTGCCTGGGCCGAGCAGAAGTTAGGTCTTCGGCTACGGCTGGAGAATGACGCCCGCCTCGCCCTTCGCGGCGAATGCTATGCAGGCGCGGCGCAGGGTGAAACCAACGTTGTGATGTTTACCCTCGGCACCGGCATAGGCGGTGTAGTGATGATCGAAGGCCGGCCGTTGCGGGGAAAGCATGGACAAGCGGGTGCGCTCGGAGGGCATGTGCCTGTCCGGCTCAATGGCCGCGCATGTACATGTGGTGCTATCGGTTGTGCCGAGTCAGAGGCCTCAGGATGGGCCCTCCCGATTGTCTCTAAAGAGTGGCCCGATTTTGCAACCAGCATGCTCGCCTCCGTTCCTCTCAACTTTGAGAATCTCTTCTCCTGCGCAGCCCAAGGCGATCTCGTCGCACAGCAGGTTCGCGAACATTGTCTCCAGGTCTGGGCGATGACGGCTGTCTCTGCTATTCACTCCTTCGATCCCGAGGTGCTCTTATACGGCGGTGGTGTGATGAAAAGTGCGGATGTCATCCTGCCCTATATCGAAGACTATGTTCACCGCCATGCATGGACTGCCTGGGGCAAAGTCCAGGTGCGGGCGGCACAACTTGGCAATGACGCAGCCCTGCTTGGGGCCATTCCGCTATTAAATGAGGAGTTAGAAAATGTACGATAAGTTTCCCTGCATCCCCACAGGGAATGCTTCGGAGTGCCTGGTCGGATGGAAGGCCATCGGCAAAGCCCTGCAAGAGCAGAGCAGTTCCACCAGTGTCATCTGCGTGGAATGCTATCCAGGAGTCTTTGTCGATGAGATTCACCAGTGCCTTAAGCAGGCTTTTCCATCCGCCGATTTCTTGCTGACAGACTCTCTGCTGCGATCTTCTGCGCAGATTGATGCAGAGCTTACTCCATATCTGACCAACGATCCGGTCTTTGGCAGAAGGAACAATCTACAGATCGTCAACTTCTTCGACCCTGAAAAGTTGAACGTGGCGATCGCGAGTTGCGCGGAAACCAGAGAACAGCCATTGATCGTACTGGGAACCGGAGCGACACTGGTCTGCAGTCAACCATCGCTGCTGATCTATGCCGATATCGCCCGCTGGGAGATCCAGATGCGGCAACGCCGCAACGAGATCGGCAACTTCGGAGCGGACAACCTTCCTGAGAGGGCTTCTCTGAAATACAAACGGGCCTTCTTCGTCGATTGGCGAGCTGCCGACGAGCTGAAGCGAACGCTTTTCGAGAAGATCGACGTTCTACTGGACACCAACATCACCGGCCAACCCAAAGCCATCTCCGGCGAGGCATTTCGGCGAGGCCTTGCACTTGCTGTACAACGGCCGTTCAGGGTTGTGCCCTTCTTCGATCCCGGCCCATGGGGAGGTCACTGGATGGAGCGCGTCTGCGATCTACCCACTAACGGCGCGCCCAACCATGCATGGTGTTTCGACTGCGTACCAGAGGAGAACAGTCTGCTGCTGGGCTTCGGCGATCTCCGTGTTGAGGTTCCGTCCATCGATGTTGTCTTTGCACATCCACGGCAGTTGCTAGGCGAACGGGTCTATCGGCGTTTCGGCGCTGAGTTCCCGATACGGTTCGATTTTCTCGACACGATGGGTGGGGGGAATCTCTCCTTGCAGGTCCATCCTCTGACTCAATATATTCGCGACCACTTCGGTATGGACTACACCCAGGACGAGAGTTATTACATGCTGGATGCCGAACCCGGAGCCTGCGTATATCTCGGCTTGAAGGATGGGATCGATCCGGAAGCCATGCTCAGCGATCTCGAAAAGGCCCAGCGCAGTAACTTCGCATTCCCGGCTGAAAAGTACGTCAACCAGTTCCCTGCCCGCAAACACGATCACTTCCTGATTCCAGCGGGGACAGTACACTGCTCCGGCAAGGGCAGCATGGTGCTTGAGATCAGCGCCACTCCCTACATCTTCACATTCAAGTTATGGGATTGGGGACGTCTCGGCTTGGACGGGCGTCCACGCCCGATTCACCTCGAACACGGCGCTGAAAACATCCAATGGGACCGTCAAACTCAATGGACAGCCGAATCGCTCGTCAACCGCTTCGAACCCTTAGCCTACGGTGATGGTTGGCGAGAGGAACGAACCGGTCTGCATGAACTGGAGTTCATTGAGACACGCCGCCACTGGTTTACCGGGACCGTGCCCCACGATACTCACGGCAACGTTCAAGTCCTGAACCTGATTGAGGGAGACGAGGCTATCGTCGAAAGCCCCACCCATGCCTTCGCTCCATACATCATTCACTACGCAGAAACATTCATCGTGCCGGCGTCTATTGGCAACTTCACAATCCGCCCGCACGGCCCCTCAGAAGGTAAGGAGTGCGCCACCATTCTCGCTTACGTAGCCAGTGAAGCGGCCGCCTCATAAACCCAATAGGCACTCAACTACTGTCGGCTCAACAGAAACCAATTGGCCTCATGGATTAAGGTTCAAAGGACTTCCATAAATCTCCCACGCGTGCAGGTTCGGAGACCCACTGGACAGCGTCTGGATTTTGTTCATATTGCCTATAGATGGATAAGTTCTGCCGAAGTCCAAGCTCGGGATAAGGACGCGGCTGCCGCGACTGTAGCTCCGAAGGCCGGTAGCGCGGGTTTGCCTCCCACAGAATGCGTTCCTTGGTCAGCAAAGGAAACCATGCAAGCCCTCCATGCGCTCGCACTCTCTCATACTCGAAACCATACTGCCGCTCGCAGAGCGCCATAAACACCATGCGCTGATGGGGATCGGCGTTGATTACACAATGTACCCAATAGGGCGGCACAACAACCTGATCGCCGGGTCCTACCTCCACTGCAATGCAGCGCCCAGGATCATCCGCTGCAAACTCCTGTGCATAGACGATCGCTCTACCCTCCCATATCTCGAAGAGTTCAGCCGTGGACGATCCGCAGTGGGGCGCGACTGCATGAATATGTCCCTGGCTACGTACCGGTTCGTCCCCCAACCGTCCTGACGCGTATGCAACAACCCCAAACAGGAGATACCGCCGCTTCAGGTCTTCGGCATCCTTGATCTTCCCTACGTCCATCGCGATGCCATAAACCGGATCTGGCCCCTCGCACTTCGGGTTGCGCAGGCTGGCACGAATCGCATCCAGCCGCCGCATCTCCGGCACAGGTCCGAACATCCCCTTCCCGTAATCAAACGCCAGGTCATGCGGACGCAGCCGCGCATCCAGTCCTGTATCGAAGCTTGGGGACGATATCCCTTTAGTCATTGGGCACCAGGACCGGCATACCTTTCTGGTCCACCAAGCGCGCTCCAAATCCGTGTTCTGCAATCGTGCCATAGTCGTATCCGGCATCCGCCGCCCAGCACGCCCAGAAAACCAACGGCACCGTCCCCGTATTCGCCACTCGATGCGCATGCCGCCCATCAATGTAGTGGAGCGTGCCCGGAGTCATCGGCTCGCTCCACGTATGCCTGCTCTCATCCATCCTGATCAGCGATCCCTCGCCACGTACCGTGGTGTAATACTCCGCGCGTGTGCGATTGGCATGAAAATGCCCATGCGTCATAAAGTACTCATCGCCCACCTTGCCCGGCTCCAGGATCGTCACTCCCCAGAACAACCCGCCTTCGCTACCTGCCTCCACCGGCGCCAACCACTGTACCTGGTAGATCCTCTGCTTCGGATCCAGCTTTGCTTGAGCCTCTCTATCGTGAAAGATGCTCTTCAGCTCTCCCAGAAGCTTTTCGCTCTGTTTTACCCCAAGACCCACTATTTGACCGCCATCCCAATCCAGCGAGAGCCTGGCCATATCTCTTCCCCCATGCGCCTTGTATGTCATCACCATCTGGACTTTTCTCTTTCAATCCGAACCGATGCTAATAGTAGTTTCTTTTTTTAAGCAAAAACATCTTTTTACTTGTTCCCTCTTCGTTTTTAGAACTTCACTTGAGAGCAGCTTCTCACTCGCTTGCACGCTGTAATACAGCGTTGGATTCAACGGGTCGGAGCGTTTGGGTGTGAGTTGCGGGCGCAGTGCTTGTGTCGATTCCGAACCCTTTGTACGCTATGCCTCGCATCAAAGTCACCATTCTTATTGTCTCTTACACGAATTTTTAGCCGCATTTCGCAATCAATCTACTTTCGTATATAAATGTATCGGTCATTATTCAATCGCTAGTCAAGGTCGCCCATGCAAGCACTTTCGGTCTCGGACAATCCTCCTACTGGTGCTCCCGCGCAACATCCCGGCTATGTCCTTTTTCTCGCCATCGTTGCCGCCATATCTGGCTTCCTCTTCGGCTTCGACACCGCCGTAATCAATGGTGTGCTCTTATTTCTTCGACATCAGTTTGCACTCAACGATCTTCAGACCGAAGTCGCCGCAAGCGCTCTGCTGCTGGGCTGTCTGCTCGGAGCCGCCGGTGCCAGCATGATCGGCGACAGGATTGGCCGTCGCAAGTCGCTCCTCTGCGCAGCCCTCTTGTTTGCCATTTCGACCCTCGGCACCTCTTTAGCTAACTCCATCACGGTGTTCTCCATTGGCCGGCTCATCTGCGGCCTCGCCGTAGGACTGGCTTCCGTTCTCACCCCCGTCTATATCGCGGAGATCGCCCCTGCGCCCAATCGCGGCACGCTCATCTCCATGAATCAACTGGCCATCGTTGTCGGCATTCTCGCCGCCTATTTTGTCAGCTGGAAGTTCGCCTTCCTGGGAGACTCAAGCTGGCGCTGGATGCTGGGCGTCGCCGCTATCCCTTCCCTGGCCTTCTTCGTTGGACTCCTAACCATTCCTGAGAGCCCCCGCTGGCTGATCGGCAACGGTCAACGCGCAAAGGCCGAAGCCGTCCTGACCCGCATCTTCGATGCGCAAGAAGCCGCCACACAGGTGCGGCTCGTCGAGCAGGCAGCAACCACGGATGAGGGTTCCTGGCGTGAAGTCTTTGCCAAACCCATGCGTAAGCGCCTCGGCGTAGCTCTGGCATTGGCCATCCTCTGCCAGGTAACAGGCATCAATACTGTCCTTTACTACGGCTCGATCATCATTAAGGAGCACTTCAGCGGCCAGACCGCCAACACCGCCCTCGGGGTCAACGTCATCATCGGTGGCACCAACCTTGTCTGCACCATCATTGCCCTCTTCTTCTTGGACCGCTGGGGCCGCCGCCCCATACTGCTCACCGCAACCGCCGGCATGGCGCTTTCGCTGGTCACGCTTGTCTTCGCCTTTCACATCCACAGCGTCTCACCCATGGTGATGATGATCAGCGTCATCTGCTACGTGGGCTTCTTTGCCTTCGGCATGGGTCCGGTGCCATGGATCATCATTTCCGAGATATTTCCCAATAAAATCCGTGGCCGTGCGGCATCCATCGCCACCTCCGCCCTCTGGACCAGCACTCTGGTCGTGACATTTACCTTTCTATCGCTGGTCCGCACATTTGATATTTCCGGCACCTTCGCCATTTATGCCATCCTGTCACTGGTCGGCTTCGTGTACATATGGAGATACGTTCCAGAGACGCGCGGCAAGACTCTGGAACAGATTCAGCACGAATGGGAGAGATAGAGATCGTGGCAAAAAAAACAACCAAGAAGAAGGGCAACGCCATGAAGAAGGTTAAAGTCCTTGAACCCGGCGTCGACAGGCAGAAGGATCGATTGAACACCATCCTCGCCTCTCTGCAACAGGAGGGTTCCGTTTCGGTCGAGCAGCTCAGTTCGGGGCTGGGCGTCTCCGTCGTCACTATCCGTCGCTATCTCAATTTGCTCGAACAACAAGGCCTGCTCAGCCGTACTCACGGTGGCGCCGTCGCCATGGATCCGCTCTTCTATGAGCCATTCAAAAAAGACAGGTCCTTCCTCGCCCAGGTGGAACGCTTCTCCAACGAAAAGCGTCGTATCGGCCGCGCCGCCGCCGCGCTCATCGGCGTAGGCGAGACCATCGCAATCACTCCCGGCACGACAACCGCCGAGGTCATTCGCGGCCTTCCCATGAACTGCAATATCACGGTCGTCACCAATACCGCGAACATTGCAATGGAACTCTCCAAGCGCAGGGATGTCAGCGTATTCGTTACCGGCGGCCATCTCCACGGCGATTGGTTCTCTCTGGTCGGCCCCACCGCGATTCGCAGCCTCGAGAATATGCTCATCCAGACCATCTTTGTCGGCGCCGACGGTTTCGACGTCTCCTGGGGAGCAAGCTGCTTCAGCGCCGATGAAGCCGAGTTAAACGGAACCATGGTCAAGCAGGCCCGCCGGCGCATCGCTGTTGTCGACCATTCAAAACTTGGCGTAGTCGCCAACTGGCGCATCTGCGAAACCTCCGCGATCCACACCCTGGTCACCGACACCGACGCTACTGACGAAATGATCGAACCATTCCGCAAAGCAGGCATTGAGATCATCCGCGCTTAGCTACCGCCTTTCCCTTGTTCTTCACCATGCACGGCTCACGCTATACTCATGGCCCTGATAGGAAAATCCCTCCAGTCTTGCGTCCGCCATGGAGGTCCGCATGCAACATCCCCTTCCCCGGATAGCATCCCTTCTCTTCGCAACTTGTGTCCTGAGTTGCTCGAGCGGCGCATCCAGTACTGCTCCTGCTGACGCTTCACCCAGCACCTATTCCACGAAGTCTGCGGGAATGCTGGGCAACATTCCATATCCTGCTGGAGGCCCTTACACGGGAGTGACCTTTCGCGTCTGGGCGCCCACAGCGACCGCGGTTTCCGCAACCGGCCAGTTCAACAGTTGGGGCAAAACGGCGATGTACAAAGAAACCCCCGGCGGCGTGTGGAATAACTACTGGTCAATCGACATCCCCGGCGCCACGACGGGCCAGCAGTACCAATACACCATTTTGGCCAACGGAAGCACTGCCAATTTCCGTGATCCAAATGCTCGATTGGTGACCCACGCTGCCTATATCGGCGGAAACTCAATCACCTACGATCCGCAGAAGTACTCCTGGGCGCACACCTCGGCAACCACAACTACCAGCCTGAACAAGCTGATCATCTACGAGATGCATATTGGCACCTTCAACGCAACCGCCGGTTCGTCAGGAACATTTCAATCGGCAATCAACGATTTACCTCTTATCCAAAATCTTGGCTTCAACGCGATTGAACTCATTCCGATCACACAGTTCGACGGAGTGCGAACCAACCCCTATAACCTGACAGATCCTTACGCCGTCGATAACGATGAATATGGCGGCCCGGACAATCTAAAAGCCTTTATCGACGCCGCTCACGCCAAAGGAATCTCAATCATTCTCGATGTTGTTCACAGCATCTGGAAAGCTTCTCACGACAGCAGCGTCTACAACTGGGAGAGTTCAGACTCCTCGGGCTATCCCGACGGCGAGTACTTCTATGACTCCACCCGTTTCATCGGCCACTTCGGCTCTCGGCCGAATTACTCCAGTTCCGCCATTGGCTTCTCATCCGGATACATCGCGAACGAGATGAATATGTGGGTCAATGAATACCATGTCGATGGCTTTCGCTGGGACTCGATAGGCAACATCTACAACACCTGCAGTGGCGGGATTGGCAAGTGCCAGGGTAAAAGTGGCGTCTCCCTTCCAGATGGTGTCAGTCTGATCCAGAACATCAACAGCACTCAACCGGGCCTCTTCAAGATTGCCGAAGATATAACCGGCGGTTCACAGGAACAATACGATACCCTACCCCTCTCCCTCGGTCAGCCCAATCTGGGTTTTGATTCGCAATGGAACGCCAGTCCCGCCCACTTCTTCGCCAAGGATATGCCCGGGACAGGTGCGTTCCCAATCGCCGATTTAACACAGCATATTCTGGTCCCGTTCTACTTTTCCAATGGCGTGGGCTTGCATGAAACCAATTATGTGCAGTCACATAACGAATTGACGACTCCAAACTCTCGACTGATCGAACTGATCGACAACAACACTACCGGAGCGCCCCCGAGTCTAATCGCCTTGAAGAAGGACGCCTTGGCGGCATCCATTCTCTTTACCACTATCGGTATTCCCATGGTCTACCAGGGAGATGAATTCCTGGATTACAGCACCTTCGATTTCAAGACTCCTTTGACATGGTCCAACGCAATAACGTATTCAGGGATCGTCGCGCTCTATCGGAAACTGATCGCCGCCCGTGTGAACAACGGGACCGGTACCCCTGGACTCTCCGACCCAAACATCAACGTCTTTCACAAAGACAGCACCAGCGATGTCGTCGCCTGGGACCGCTACAACTTAGCCTCATCCTGTACGGATGATGTAGTAGTAGTCGCCAATCTCAATATTGCGAACACGGGCTCCGGTTACACCATCGGGCTTCCATGCCCCGGCTTATGGAAAGTCGTCTTCAATAGCGACAACACCACCTACAACAGTCAGTTCGGCAATATAGGCCCTACAGAAGGTTCTACCTTCACCGCTGCAAAAATCGACCACGATGGCTACAGCTACAGCACCTCTCTTGCTATCGGCAAATTTTCGTTGATCATTCTTGCGAAAGATTGAGGGTTACATGTTCCATACAGGTAGTTTCCAAGGGTCCACTCCAGTATCATGCCCCTGCATTGTCCCTTGACAACGCCTTCGCCCTTATTGGTGTGGCAGAAAAGACCAGGCACTCCATTAGGAAAAGCAAAGCCCTGGCAGATTGCCGGGGCTTTGTTGTTTTACTATCGCTACTTCTGAAACAGCTTCAGGTCGATGCTGTCGGCCATGGCCTTCATCCCGGCGTCGTTGGGGTGGAGGTGGTCGCCTGAGTCGTATGCCGGAAGATATTGCATTGGTTTCGCCGGGTCGCGTACGGCCTTGTCGAAGTCGATCACTCCGTCGAGTTCCTTCGTCGTGCGAATCCAATCGTTCAGTGCTGCGCGCACTTTTTCGCCTGGAGGCGCTGAATATCCCGCTCCCACGTAGGGAGTCAGCGTGGCCCCATACACTTTCATGCCTTGCTCATGCGCGCGCACAATCATCAGGTGATAGGCGGCGATCAAATCGTCCGCGGTTACGGCGACGTATAAGCTCTTCGGATTATAGGCGTGACCAATGTCGTTGACACCCTCCATGATGACCAGGTAACGCGCGTGCTGGTTAGTGAATACGTCGCGATCCAGTCGCGCGATCGCGCTGGGTCCGCCGCCGTCGCTCAGGACACGGTTGCCGCCGATACCCTCATTGAGCACGCCGAGATCTGCTGTTGCTTTGTTCGCCTGCAGGCGCGCTGCCAGCAGGTCCGGCCAGCGCCTGTTGGCGTCCTTCGTGCTCTTTGCGCCATCTGTGATGCTGTCGCCAAGGCAGATGATGCTATTTCCAATCGTAGTGTTTACCTCAACGCCGCGCAGGTAACGCCAGTTAGCTGTCTCCCTGGGATTGGTCAGCGTCTTCGCATCGACCTGGTTGCCGGGAGCGATGTAGTTGATGGAATCGGGATAATTATGTTGCGTCAGCGTGGTCATCTTCTGCGCCGGGACGAACAGGCTCACAACCACGTCACTCAGAGGGGGGGCTTCAAATTTCACCTGGTCGCTGGTCACGCGTGCTCCGGGCGGAATGACCACGCTTGGATTTCCGCCGAAGAGCACGGCGGTGGGTGTGTCAACGCCATCAGCGGTGGTACGGTGAGCCACGGAGACTTCGCCGATGGTCAGCGGGTCGGTCCCGAACTCATTGCTTAAGATGATGGCCACCTGCTGGTTGGCGCTCGCAGACACATGCACAATCTCGCGCAGTGTCACATCCGTCTTACCCGCATCGCCTGCCCGAGCTGCGATGGGGGAGGTACCCCAGGTGCCAATGTTGTAGCCCGTCTGTGCTTGTATTGCGCAGCACGCAAGCATCAGACCAACTGAAACCAAGCCCTTCCGCATGTTTTGCATCTCCATAAAATTGCACTTGCTCATGGCTTCCTCACAGGTTCCGTTATCAACCGCAGTGTGACAATCGCATACGGTCGGACGTCAAAACTTACGACGCCATCCCGCACCGGCAACTCCCGGTCGCAGTTTTCTATAATCGAGCAGGTTTGCACTCGCTCTAGCGTCAAATGCGGTGTGCTCAAATGCACCGTCTGCGAGCGCCCGGCAATCTCCGTCAACCGTACGATGCTCCCATTGCCATCTTCCGCTCGCTTCCATGTCGACATCATCACGTCTGGAGTGTCGATTGCGAGAAAGCTTTGTTCCGTATCGCCCGACGGCGTAGGGCTTGCAGGCACTGGATCACTCTCCAATGGGGTCATTTGTTCCAGGCCTGCGCGTGTCAGCAACTCTGGCGCAAACTTCGGACCGCTCACAAACACATAGCGAAATGTGTAGTGGCCGCCCTGAGACGAAATAAAGTTTGTACTCCAGTAGTTGCTCATCAGCCACGAGAAGATGCTTGCGCGCGCGGGCGAAAATGTTTCCGGCCACTTGCCGCGCACAATATCGCCGAATGTCACCAGCGGCGCGTCAACCGGAATCACCGCCGCCGCCCACGATCCGTTACGCAGCGCCGCCCAATGCTGCACGGCATACCATTCGTGGCTGCCGCCCGCAAGTTCATCACGTGCCGGATCTACCCATCCGTTCTGTGTGTCGTAGCCAAACTCCGGCTGCTCCATTGCAAGCGGGAATGCGATATACGCCGCCTCACGATGTAGCGTCGCATCTTTGTCGAGTGAAATGCTGATCTCGATTCTCTTGCTATCGTCAGGCAACAGAATCATCGTTTCTATGTGGGGCGTGTTGGGCGCGCTTGATTCCAGCGTCGCCACCTCTCCTGCGGCAGTATGCTTGATCGCAACCAGCCGCCCACCCGTTGCTTCATGCGTTGTCAGTACAGGCTGTGGCAAACCCACTCCATAGCGGTACAAGCTGTTGTTGGGCATATCATCGGCGCCCGTCACATACACATAACTGCCAAAGCGGAACTGACTTTCCGCATTCACCAACTCGCGTTTTAATTCCTTGTCCCAGATGCTTCGTATGGCTCCGCTCGTTACATCGAGCGTTACGCGATAGAAATGATTTTCAAGTGTCTGGGGCTCTGGGTTCGATGGAGTGGCCGGTTGTTCCTGCGCAGCCGCATCTACAATCGGGAACATCTTGTATCCGATGGCAGGCACGTCGGTGGCGAAATATCGCACCCGCAACGCTGGTTCTCCGAATCCAGGTATTACCACGCCAGCTTCCTTACGCAGTATCTCCTGGCGCAAAGGTTTTGCCGTCAGAGGATCTATGATCACTTTGCCTTCCGCCAGATCCGTTTCCAGCCATCCGCTTCGAGTCCAGTTCAATGCATTGAATACCAGGATAGAGGCCCGCTTCGGCGCCACTGTCGCCTCAAGTTGCGCAAAGCTCCGGTCAATACTGTGCGTTAAGTCCTCGCTGGCTCGCACAGGCTGCGCGCGCTTGCTCGCGGTCTGACGGACGCTCTGATCACCTTCCGGTTGCGTCGTTGACGATACTGAGATCCACGTATGTTCATCAAAGAGGAGAGAATTATTCCAAACATTGTTCAACAGGGTCCGATCTGGACGAACTGAAGGATCCAGCAGAGACGGAATCGTTCCCATCGTTTCCGCATTCATGGCGCGCTGTTGATTGGCGCGATGCAGCGCCGTCGATCTCGCATCAGAAGTAAATCCATCTTCCCAATAGGGTCCAAAATCGCCGCGATAGGTCGGGATGGTACCAGCGAACTCAGTTTCGATCTCGCTCATTGCATCGTTGAAGGTTGAAAACTGCAAGCGCGGGTAGGCATATTCTTTTGCCCACTCTGCCGGAAGCGTCACCTGCTTGCGATCCAGCGGCGTGTTCTCCAATTGACTGCCAAAAAGGATCACGGAGTTCGCGTGATAGTCCTTCCTCTCATAGGCCTGCAAGAAAACCGGCAGAGCATCGTGCGCTGCTTCCACTGTCGGCGGTGTTCCTAGAAGAGAGGCCAGTTGCAGATAAGCTCTCGAGTACCACATCAGCACGCGCCCGCCATCCGGACCCTCCCAATAGAAGGGAGACTTCTCGTTCCATCGTCCTTGCAGCATGATGGGAGCACGCCATGAATTGCTTGCGGCAGCAAAATACTTTATACCCGCAGAATGCAAAATTGACGCATACGACCACGAATACGATGGCACATCCGTAATGTTGGCTGCACCAATCGGCAGTTTGAATTCCCTCGCTAACGCCGCTGAGGGATAAAGCGAATGCGACAAGCCTTCCAGCGAAGCTAGAAAACTGCGACGGAATTACGATTTTTCCAGCGCGCACTGCGCTGAAAAATTGCTCTATCCGTTCCGGTGACCGCCCCGCAAGATATTGCTGTGCTATCCAACTTCCGTCCATGGTCCAGCGAAACTCCGGATGCTGCGGCAACAGATCGAGTACGCCATCAATACTCTGAGACTGCAATTCCGCGACCTTCTCGCGATAATCCGTGAACCCAATGTCCAGATGCTCATGAGGCACAATCAGGAGCGTCCATTTCTTTTGAGCAGCAAGCGTCACTGCACGAGTTGTATCGCCAACCTGCAGGTGTCCTTCCAAGGTACCTGTCCACTCCGGCACATCAAACTCCGTACAGTTCTCGCCAAACTCAGCCTGCCCAAAGTTCAACGTCTTAGTATCGTGAAAGTTCTTGCTGGTCCACATGATTTCCGTAGGAAGCTGTCCGCCGGCGTGGACTTCAACGCAAGCTCGAACTACTTCGCGCAAACCACCTTGGCCTTGTCGAAAGAAAATTGTCGCTTTCGCGGTTGGCTCGATTTCACCGTCAGAGTACTGTTGCGTTTCATTCTGTTCGAGCGCAAGTGCGTCATATACAAGTCCGCTCTCGCCGGGGGCAATATCGCCGAGCGAGTTCTGCACGGTTGCCGGGTCATCTACCGCCGTTAGAGTGATGACGTTTTCACCCTTATGCATCCAGTTTGCCGGCAACATGATCGAACGTTCGGCCGCCGAAGTCTGCGGCACGAACGTGCCTTCCCAATCGCCCGCACCATGGTCGAGTCGCGGTGCAAACGTAAACTGCCCCCAATGCCCATTCATATCCACCCGTAGCGCAGAAAGGCGCGGTGTCTCATACAGCACCACCACCTTCAGGATGTACACCCCGCGAGGCGCTTCCGGCAGCGAAAATGTGATGTGGAAGGGATGAAGGCGTCCACCCGCAATTCCGTTCGCCGGTCCCGGTTGAAATCGGAGCCAGTCTTGCTCGGTACTTTTGCCGACAACGTAGTTCACATCAAGATTTCCGTGCGCATAGTCCAGGCCATGCGAATCCCGAAACTCGCGCGAGTTGTCATCGAAGGTGCCGATCTGCCACACGGTTCGGACCTGGGCCAAAGCGGGCGCTGTGGCCAGCGCCACCAGGACCGTTCCCCAATGCATCCAACACCGCAGTGTGCACATCCAGCTCCGTGCCTTTGACCTCCTCATCTCCTGCCTCCATCCGTCAATTCGTTTATGCCCGAACCGGTCGCTGTGGTCCACCCCGTTGCAGCACATATAAACGCTGCTCTGCCCAATCTTTATACCGGCAAGGTTGATAGGGTATCGAAGCGACCAAATCGCGGCTGGCTTCGCGATCTAGTCGCAACCTAAGATCGCTGTGCTCGGCAAAGATGCGATGCAGCCCGATCTGACGACCGGCATCCGTCATTTCTTCGCTGCACTCACGATTTTGTCCATCGGTAGCGTCACGACGATTGGGTGGTATAGCTGCGACTTCGCCATCACGTCCGACACTTTTCCCGCATTGCAGGCGTAGGTAAACGTGAAGTTGCCTTTGCTTTCCAACTCCGTATGCTCTTTCGCCGCATAGCAAAACACCTTTGGCGTATGTTCAGGATTCGATGGGTCCGATTGCGGATAACGATAAATCGGCTCCGGCGCAGTCCACGTCCCTGTCAGCGAATCCGCATTGCTCGACACTGCAGCCCCGGTTTCCAGGCCACCGGGCATTGTCATCAGCCATCGGCGCACCTCAGGATGATACTTGACCGAAAGCTCATTAAAGTTGCCCCGGACAATCACTTTCGGATCGCTGGGCGGTGAAGCCGGCGTCGTCCATGCGTGCCACGAATCGTCTTTCGCCAGGTATTGCCAATGGCCTGAAGAAACGGCCGCACTATTCAGTGACGAAACGGGCAATCTCATCAATGCCAGTTCAGGCGAACTGCCATTCTTCATCCGCGCAAACAGGTACACGAATCCAGGCTCGGTCCCCGGACCAGGCGAGACGTCTGTCGCCGCAGGAACGACAGCAGCGACGCCCGGAACCACCTCACCGCCAGCAATCACCGGCTGATACACCACGTTCCACAGCCTCGGCGGATCGGCGAAATTCTTCACGGACGCAAGCACTACGCCGGAATAGGCAAAGCCAAATGCACCGCCGCCACCGATGGTGTGCATCTTCGCCAGAAAGACATAGAGCCTGTTGCCACTAACGAAACCATCCAGCGGCCAATACCACTCCTCAGTCTTTGTATCGAAGAAAGCTGAAGGCGGACCTCCCTTATTCTCGGTCCAGCCATACTCCACGCGACACGTCTGCCCCGCCGCACATTTGGCGATTGCAATCGAATTTCGCGGAAAGGCGTCATTGGGCATGCGCTGTGTGCCTGATGCGCCGACAAACGTATCGCCAAAGAGCCACAGAAACCTGTCTGCCGAAAGCGGAATCGAATACGCCGCATCGGCACCATGCCAGCGGCCAGTAAAAGGGAAAAATGAGATGGTTCTGACTGGGACAATCTTCTCCCCAGAAGGTTCAGGGGCTTGCGCCTGAGACCCAACGGGCATTAGCCCCCCAAGGAGAAGTACCGTGACAAAACAAATAGACCTCAAACGAGCCGACATGAACGGAAATATAGCATGTTATTCCATCATTGCGCTGATTAACATGTTCGATTCTTCGTCTTTCGCACATTTTCAGTTCTAATTCCAACGAAGGTCAGCGTCTTCGATATTCATTTGACAGCTATAGATTCATAAGAGTATGTTTTTCACCACCAAGCGGGCATATTATCCTTTTATTTACTTGCAATCGAAAGAATCCCGCTTTCAGCTGTAAGAGTTCTGGTGAAACGCCATACATATAGGAGAGGTGAATCCTTGAACCGGAACGGTTATCTACCACCGTTCCCGGTATGACCGGCAGCCAGACACTCACTGGTCACCTGATTACCTACAGCCCGAAGGCTCATCCTCAGTTCGATAGCAACGGTAATCTGGTGATCTCATACAACACCAACTCGACGAGCGGCAGTAACTTGATCTACGGAGATGCCTATCGGCCCAGGTTCATCCTCGTTCCTATCGCCGGATTGCAGTGAACGAAAGCCCGAACTGTCACAGGTGTGCATTGCGGAGGATTACACCATCCTCCCCCTGATAGATCTGAGAGGAACCGCGCCTACGATCGTTGTGCGATCGCCACTGCTGGCCGGCAGCGAAGCCTGACTCACGATGCAGTGGAAAATGGGGCGACACGGCTGAAGATGGTGGGCTCAAAAGAGTTTGAAGTGCCTATTGGCCAGCACGAAATTGTGACTGTTCGACTGGCGCATGCGGATGCAAAAACACAGGAAGCTGCACGATGAGGAGACAAGTTAAGATGATCAATCGGCGAGACATGGTTAAGCTAGCTGGAGCGGCGGCTATCTCCAGTGCTGCCCGGGCGTCGGGCCTTACTATGCCCAGCGCGATAGCAGACGCGCCAAGCAAAGACAATGTCCTCTTTATCTTGTGCGACCAATTGAACCTCAGACTACTTAGCTGTTATGGAGGGCCGATACCAACGCCGTACCTGGAGCGACTCTGCCGCAACGGGGTGCGATTCGACAATGCCGTATGTACCTATCCGCTATGTTCTCCCAATCGGGCTTCGCTGGTGACCGGGCTGTATCCGCATACTCATGGCATTGTTTATAACGTGAACGGTGCGGATTATCCAGAGTTTGGGGCGCCCGAAACCGAGCAGGGGATCTGCCTCCGTGACAACACTATGGGAAAGCTTTTCTACAAGGCTGGCTACGAAACCCATCATTACGGTAAATGGCATCTGGACGGCGCCGTTCTACCGTACTATCCGGATCCCTACGACGATCAGCACGAGTATGCAGCGGAGATGGCCGGAATATTCCGGCAAGTGAGGCGCCAGCCCAAGTCGGATTGGATGCAATGGTACGGATGGTCACTACCGGTCACAGTGAGTGAGGCGATGAAACGTTCGTCGGCTCGGCTGCAAAAGGAGGATATAAATTCCCTGTTCACCGAGTTCGTGTCAAAGTCCGGGCGTTTGGAGCTTCCGTTGTCTGAGGTCTTCGATGTCAGGGTCGCAGACCACACCGTGGAGCGGTTGGAGAGTCTAGGAGACCAGCCATTCTTTTTGACTGCGTCGTTCAACTCTCCGCACGACCCGAACGTCGTGCCCGCGCCTTACTACGACATGGTTTCACCGGACGAGGTAGAGATTCCGGCAAACTTCCGGTCCCGCGAGACACAGTTTGAGAGCGACTGGTCGCGAAGGATGGCGGTGGACCTTGGACTGGCGGGCTTACGGGAGATGCTCCGTATTTATTACGCCGAAGTGATGCTCCTGGATAGCCAGGTAGGCAGGCTGCTGGATGCGCTGGACAGAACGGGAAAAGCCGCGAATACACTGGTCGTCTTCACTACGGACCATGGCGATATGGCCGGCGGCCACGGCATGCTCTGGAAGAGCACGGAGTCGTTCTACGAAGACGTGGTGCGGGTACCATTGATTCTGTCATATCCGTCGAAGCTGTCGCCTGGAGTAGAGAAAGCCTCTGTAAGTTCGGCCGATATCATGCCTACGATCCTGGGCCTGGCTGGAATTTCGATGCCGGCAGGAATAGAGGGAAGAAATTTGGCACCAATCCTGACCGGGGCGACTGAAAGAGGCGGCGAGACATTCGCCTTTTGTGAACGCATCACCCCGAACACTGCGCATGTGCGACAGTTTTTGCCCGGCATGCGCGGCAGCTT
>Ga0206815_1110_pt2 | contig 21625 bp, 22 predicted proteins | sample Alteio_BWOrgCont_91_FD_152864 | JGI IMG/M metagenome (GOLD analysis project Ga0206815, IMG submission 152864) | Enriched cells from forest soil in Barre Woods Harvard Forest LTER site, Petersham, Massachusetts, United States -... | ecosystem: Environmental > Terrestrial > Soil > Temperate forest >...
GAACATAGCTGTCGGAATTCTAGCGACTTCGGCGACAGCGGGTGCCCAGCAAGATTGCGGCAAGGCCGAGAAGCAGGTAATCCAGGGAGCCGAGCCGAAGAACTGGGCCAGTTTCTACCTTTTATTCAGGCGTTTCGGCGATTGCGATGATGGGGCGATAGGCGAAGGATTTAGCGAGGACGTAGCGCAACTGCTCTCAAGACAGTGGTCGCATCTGGATGCGCTGAGTCGTCTCACGGCTTCTGACAAAGCATTTGAGCGGTTTGTTCTTCGTCATATAGATGCAACACTTTCCGATGATGAATTGAAGATCATTGCCAACAATTCAAGCTTGCATTGCCCAACAGGAGAGAAACGCTTTTGTCAGTTGGTGCAGGCAAGAGCGCAGAGCAGTCTCGACGAGTTGCGCACAAATTCGAAGTGACCTCTTCAAATTGGCTGCAAGCATCGTGCCCGATCCTATCGGCAAACTGGCTCCAACATGACGATAAGCCACACGACTTCACAGGACTTGGCTTCTGCTAAGTTACGGGAATACCATGACTCCGGGAGGTTGATTGAAGAAATGCCGCTCGAATACAAGAAAACGTTTAATCCCGGCGAGAATCTGTGGCCAGTGGCTGTGAAGCTAAGCCAGAGCGATGTAGCCCAACGACCGAACACTGAAATCGTTTCGTGTAAGGAATGTGGTGAACAATTTGGCATCCAAAACGCTATCGCCGCAATAAGACCCATGCAGCAGTTGAAGGACCAACTGGAACAGTGGCTTTCAAGGGATCACGGTGACGGGAGGCGGCACCAGGACCGCTACGAATTTCGTTTTTGACGCCTCAGTGGGGTTTGCCAGTGGACGCAGAACGCCAAAACCCAGTCACCGATAAGCCGACTTCTCAGGCACGACGCCCCTTCGACTCACCAACCGCCGATTTTTGGCCGTACTTCGTGTAGTTCATTTCGAATGCGCACGCTTCTTGCTATTATCTGTCGCGCTTCCGGAATCGAAAATGGAACTCGAACTCTTAGCTGCTCTGCTTGTCTCCGTCGTGGGGATTGTTGCCGGAGTCTTACTGTTCACTCCGTATGAGCCTTTCCTCGAAGGTGCTATAGCGCTCGCCATCGTCATGGCTGCTCTAGTGGGTTTCTTGATGCATCCGCGCAGGGAAGTATATTACGTACACACTGCCGTGCGACTATTTGACGCAGATCGCCGCCCGATTTTAGAGAGCGATCTCTTGGCCGTAAGAGTCGAACTTGTAAGGCTATGGCTATTGTTTGTGCCTACCTTTCTGTCGGTGACAGTTCTCGTGTTGCTCGCTGCAAGTGGCCCAGCGAAGTTTAGTTACCTCAACTCGGTTTTTTCATCACGATATTCATTCATTGTGCTTTGGTTCTGCGTGTATCCGCCCCTGCTCGTCTTTCTATTACTCGTGGCCTGGATTGACGAGAGAAGGGTTATGAGAGACGCCGAGTGTTGTAGGGCAACATCTTTCACCATCTATTCTCGGGCACAAGTTGGGTTAGTTGGACGAGTCGGCTATGCCTTTATGGGAGAGCACGGAGAGTATTACGGAGGGGATTGTTTGTACTTTGAGCTGCGACACGCCCCTGAACTGGCGACAATTGTCTTTTACAATGTCCGAAGACCGGAATTGAACAAAATCGTAATGGGATTTCTCTTCCACCGTTTGATCGTCATTGGGCGCGGTCTAACCGACTTAGACACGCAAACCGTCGCGGCTCAGGCTGCCTTGGTGGAGACAACGCCCGCTTCTTAATTCCCGATTGGGGGACGAGCCCGAGACCAAGTCCTGTGAAACGGCCTTATCGCTAACTGGAAATCGAGCTTTCCTACATTCCGATGCGCCGGTTATCCGGGATTGGGCCCCGCGAGCCATTTGGTTTTCACGCGGGAGGACATAAAAGGAGGGGCAGACTCTATCCGGCCCCTCGCCGTGGAGGCGCTCGAACGCGAAACGACACATCAGGAAAAATATTCGACGCGCACAGTATGCGAATTAGAACATTCAGCCGCGTTACTTGGAGGCGAGCTGCTCTACGATCGCCAATGATTTCTCCACATGCGCATCGGGTGAAAGCTTGTCTTCGTTTGATGAAAACGTCGCGATGATCTTGTGGTCTTTCCCGATGACGAAAGTTTCGCGTTCGATAAAATCATGGTCAATCACGGTACCGCGCACATCCGCCTGGCCTGGTTTTACGGCGGTCGTCGCCAGATTATAGGACGCGGCGATCTGGCGGCTCGCATCGGAGGCTACTGGAAACTTTCCGGCGCAATACTCCGGGTCCGCCGAGAACTGATTGAGTCGCTCGATGCTGTCAGCCGATACGCCAATGATGGTGGCGCCGGCGGCATCGAATTTGTCTTTCTTCTCCGCAAATGTATGCGCTTCGAGATCGCAGCCCTTGGTGTAAGCAGACGGATAGAAATAGACCACGACCGGCCCTTTTTTCAGCGCGTTTTCCAGGGAAAAATTAAATTCCTTCCCTGCCAGCGAAGCGCGAGCCGAGAAATCGGGCGCCTTATCGCCTACCTTGAGCGCAGCCAAAACGGGAATGCTAATCAGCACAGAAAACGCAAGGCCCAGAAATGCTTTCTTCATGACAGATGCCTCCTTGGGCAGTGAAGTAGTACGAAGCATACCATACCCGATGTCGTAGGGATTGTTCCCCGGTTGCTGGATTCGCCCGCAAGAATCAGGGTTAATGCCATTGAAATCTACTGATGAAGTGACCGGCGAGCAGGAATCGTCAGGACTTGGCGCGAAAGGTGTGGGAACTATTTGACGAATCGGCTGGATCGCATATATCTGTGAAACCGGGCGCGCATGTATGTGCTGTCGGCCCACCAAGCACCAGAAACCATGATACAAACCACCATCGTGATTTGGATGGCTCCGACTGCAAGATCATTCAAAATCGAAAACCCTCTCTGGTGATCTAGAAAATAAACCCATTCGGACATCTTAGACGCGACCAGGAGGAGAACCGGCACGCAAGATAACACGATCGTGTAGTTCGCAAGGGAGAGTTTACGAAACGCGTTCCGCCACACAAGCATTCCGTACGCCGCCAAGGCGATCCCTATCACAATTTCGGCACGGCAGAATGTATCGAACACGTTCAACGGCCGGAGAGTAAAAATACCTCCCGGCGAGGAGGAGTGGAACCAGATAAGACCATCCGTGAACAACAAAACACCAATTCCGAATGGTTTTTTCCCTTGCTCAGCCCGATAGTCAGCTTGATCGTTTGTTGTCATTTCGCCGGTCCGCGATTTCTTCCAAAGACCAAACTGGAAGCCTTCTGCAGCCATCCAGGAGCGTGCAGACAATTGTGACTCCTGAATTGAAGGATCAGCCATAGAGCGGAAGTACTGCCATAGCGAAAGGCACAACTCGTCCCAACGCCCACTGCAAGACTGCAAGGCTCCGGCCGATCTGCTCCGCTTGACTTTCACATTTTGCGGACGCAGAATCCAAGGCAAAACGCGCGCTGCCAGGGCAAACTGTAACTTCCCAGGCAACGTTTCGAGAGGAGATAACATTATGAGTACCTCACCGCGACCCGCATTGGATATGGATAAACTCAACGCTTTTGTCGGGCAGTTCGTGGGCGATCTCGGCGCCGCCGTCCACGCCGGAATGGTAGTCATTGGGGAAAAGCTTGGACTGTACAAGGCGCTCGCTGCCGAGGCAATGACTTCGGCCGAACTTGCCGCCAAGACCAAAACGGATGAGCGATACGTGCGTGAGTGGCTGTCCTCGCAAGCGGCGGGCGGCTACGTCACCTACGACGAGAAGACAAACAAATTCAGCCTGAGTGCGGAGCAGGCGTTTTCGCTTGCGAACGAAGACAGTTCGGCATACCTGCCTGGAGCCTTTGAGCTCGCCTTGGGTTCACTTGCGGCGGTTCCGCGGATTACCGAATCCTTTCGTACCGGCGCCGGAGTGGGTTGGCATGAGCACGATGACAGTGTCTTTCATGGGTGCGAGAAGTTTTTTCGTCCAGGTTATGCCGCCAATCTCGTGAGCTCCTGGATCCCCGCCCTCCAAGGTGTAAGAGAGAAGCTGGAGGCAGGAGCGCGAGTGGCCGATGTGGGCTGTGGGAAAGGCGCTTCCACATTGCTCATGGCGAAAGCGTTCCCTAAATCACAGTTCTTCGGATTTGACTACCACGACAAATCGATCGAAGGAGCTCGCGATTCCGCCAAGCGTGAAGGTGTGGCCGACCGCGTCACCTTCCAGGTAGCGAAGGCCAAGGAGTACCCCGGAACGGACTACGATTTCGTGGCTGTGTTTGACTGTTTACATGATATGGGCGATCCGGTTGGGGCTGCCAGGCACGTTCTGCGATCACTTAGTAACGATGGCACATGGATGATCGTCGAGCCTTTTGCGGATGATAACTTGAAAAATAACCTGAATCCGGTTGGCCGGGTCTACTATTCGTTCTCAACGCTGCTGTGCACGCCATCGTCCAGATCACAGGAAGTGGGACTATGCCTGGGCGCGCAAGCTGGCGAGGCACGTATCAAAGAAGTGGTGACGGCGGCGGGTTTCAGTCGTTTCCGGCGAGCCGCGGAAACGCCCTTCAACATCGTTTATGAAGCTCGGCCGTGAGCGCCCAGGCGAAAGCGTTCGATAACACGCGGGATTTTAGCGTGTTGCAATTCGAGTTCTAAAGTCATCCGAAGAGCTGAGTGCGATAGGTTCGGAGACTGGCTCGTCTTGGCTGGGCCTCATTCCGATAAGCCGTGCCAGCTCAACCGGCGGTCGGTGCAACACCATCTACCTTTGAGGCTGTACTCAATCAGAACCTAAACAGGGCAGTGATCCATTCACGTCAGTTCGAGCATGCAGTTCGGCACTCTGTGATCAGTCATGGAAATAGTAACTTGTAGATCTGGCCTTCGCCTGGAGAACCGCCGTCTTCAGATGAAAAATCGGAAACCATCCAAAGCCCATCAGGAGAGAGGTCGAAAGCATTCTCGTAACCCTTATCCCAGTCCAAAATCACTTGAACTTCACCCCAGTTTTGACCGTTGAGTTTTTTCAGTGTCGTACCATATTGAAAATACAGATATTTGCCATCCCTGGACCAGGACAAGTCATATGAAACAACTCCCAGTGTTCTAGGGTTTTCGCCATTCGCGCCAATTACCCAAATTTTTGCGATATTGCCGTCCTGACCCGAATACAGATATGCGATTTGATCGCCCTTCGGCGACCAGCGCGGCGAAAACTCAACTCCCTCACCGAGATTGCTCGAAGTCAGAGCGTGGGCATTGGTGCCGTCGGAATCTACTGTCCAAAGATGTGGCCAGTTTGTATAAACAATCTTGCGACCATCAGGCGACCAGTCGGGATACGAATCTAACCAGTGTGATGTGAGCTGCTTGAGATTCGTCCCATCGACATCGATTACAAAGATGCCACCATTTCGTTCGTCTGGGCGGCCTCGAAACGCAATGCGTTTCCCATCAGGACTCCACGATGGCTGCTGCGCACCACTGGGAAGGTGCGCTAACACATTGAAGTGAGTCAACTGATGCGCGTCTTTTCCTAAGTTGTCCATAAGCCATAGGTTCGAGTCCTTTACAAATGCGATTCGATTGCCGTCAGGACTGATCCGAGGCTGAACGCTGATCGCTTTGCCGGTGGTCAATACTGTCTCAGTGACCTTTCCCACGACTCGTCCAACTTGTGCGCCAGAAAGGCTCAACATTAGAAAAACAAGTGGGAGAGCGAGGTGTCTTTCGGTCTTCATTGGCAGGAGTCTATCCCCGAGTTGGCGCATTCGCAAGGGACGTTGATCTCTCTGATCGATTCCGCGCCAACTTGTTCCTGAGAAGTTCTATAAAAGGAAAAGTCAAGAAAAACACTTCGCCCATCGCCGGATATTTTCCTGCTTTCCAGCCCGTGTGAATGAGCGAGGATGGTTTTGACCTTCCGCCCCATGGACTCGGTTCAGTGCACAGCCGGATGTGCCTGTTTGGATTTTCACCCCTAGCGGTTTTCATCACTTCTCCGCGACGAAGCCTGTCCGTTCCGAAACCAGCAAGCAGTACGGTGGTCAGATGGCGACCATAGTTCTATTTGGGACTCGTGGCCCATAGCTTTTTCGGGTCATCCGAGAGGGTCTAGGGTCGTCTGTGAGACTGAGTGCCCGAGGAACGCAGCGCTAACTTCTCAGCTGAGACTCGCTCTCGAACCCGAGTGTCTCGAGAACCCAACGGCCACCGCCAGAGAAAAATTCTCGGGATGGAGCGGATTCGGTCAGCGACACTCAAGCTGTTTGTGGTTTCAGATGGTGGGCGTCGAAGCACACTCCTCTCTTCCACACAATCAACACGATGGTGGCAATCTTCCTGGCTAAGCTCAAACACTGACCAAACTTGGGACCAATGCAAATAGAGCTAATTCTGATACCGCCTTCTCGGGACTTGGCTCAAGCGTGATATAAACTCGTGTTTCGGTCATTGATACCCTGCCTCAGGGAAGCAAGGTCTGAACCGATTAAGGAATAACGTGGACCGGAAGACGGTCAGTCTAATAATTCCTTACTATCGAGCGAGCCAGACCATCGCTCGTGCGGTGGAAAGTGCATTGGGGCAAACTGTTCGTCCCCTAGAAATCCTCATCGTAGATGATGGAAGTCCTGAAGGCGCGGTTGAGGCAACCAAACAGTTCGGTTCTTCCGTGACTTTGATCCGCAAGCCGAACGGGGGAACGGCGAGCGCGCGGAATCTGGGGGTCGAGCATGCGAAGGGTGAGTGGATCGCATTTCTCGACGCGGATGATTACTGGGAACCACAAAAGCTTGAGCGTCAACTTGCCGTTTCAGAAGAAGTTGGATTTGTTGGCGGCATGTGGTTCATGGAATACGCTGGCAAGCCGCGTTGCGTGGGGGAGCCTGAGAACCCCGAATTCTTCGGTAGAGTGTTCAAGCCACACGGCGTGGACGCATTCCAGGTCGCCCTGAACATTATGTCGGGTGTTGTGCTGGTGCGCCGGAAGGCCCTGGGCGATTACCGGTTCGTTTCGGGCTTGGAGCCGGCCGAGGACCGTGATCTTTGGATCAGGCTGGTTGCATCAACAAACATTTACTTCGTGCCCGAGCCACTTGCCACCTATGTTCAATCGCCTGACTCACTATCCAATAGCGATGCAGATCGGGATTGTGCAAGTATGCTCAAGGTCCTGCATCGCCACGCGGCGCTACTTGGCGCAAAGAGATTCCGTAAAGAAAAGGCGGTCGTGTACCGCCGTTGGGCAGGCAATCATCTTGCTAAAGGGAAGCCACGGTCCGCGATCGGCCCAGCCGCGCGCCGGCTTGCCATTGAACCTGCATCTCCACAGGCGTGGTGGATTTTGTGTAAATCGCTAGCACGATCAATACTTCCGTAGCTCTCTTCTGGGGGAGAGCGTGGCCCAATCCGAGAACCGGAAGCGATCCTTGGATTGCGCCTGAGACACTTATCAGTTGGGGCTATAATCCACCTGAGAAAGAATAACTTTATGGACAACCGAGCCTGCTGCGTATTTGTTGCAAACGGTGAGATTCAGGCGCAACAAGTCTGTGCGTTCCTGAGAGCGTCAGGCATTGACAATGCCGTGCGCGGTGAAACGCTCCGAAAGACTCATGGCCTCACGCTCGATGGCCTGGGTGCCGTCGAAATTTTCGTGTCGGCGGCCGACGAAAATCGAGCTAAGACGTTACTTACATCCGCTGAAGCCGGTGAGTTTCGATTAAATGAAGACGGGACCTCATAACCCGACCTTCCGAGAAGAAGACATCACAGACTTGGCGCTGCTGTCAGGAAGAAGTTAAGCGCCGCCCCTGCCTTCCAGGAACTTCGATAAACTTCCTGCAAAGTGCACAAAATCGGCTGGTATCATAATCACCGTGGTGCTGTTATTCTCCGCACCCACCTCAGCGACCATCTGCATACGCCGCAATTCCAGAGCGGCCGGGTTTCCCACCATCAACTGAGCCGCGTCAGCCAACTTCTGCGATGCCTCCAACTCCGCTTCAGCTTTTATGATCCGGGCGCGCTTTTCGCGCATCGCCTCAGCCTCCATCGCCATCACCCGCTGCATATCCTGTGGAATCTCGACATCCTTCATTTCCAGCAATTCGACGCTCACTCCCCAGGAGTTAGTATTCTCAAGTACATTCTTTTTCAGCAGCGCGTTGATCTTATCGCGCTCCTTCAGTACTTCGTCCAGATCGTGCTGGCCGATTACATTGCGCAGACTGGTCAGGGCCACCTGCTGAACAGCCGCCCGAAAGTTTTCAACAGTGAGCACAGCCTTCATGGGGTCGTTGACCCGAAACCAAAGTACCGCATTTACCTTAACTGTCACGCTATCCCGCGTGATGGTTTCTTGCTGCTCGATGGGATTGGTGACAATGCGCAGGTCTATGCGGGTTTCGTTCTCAATCCCGAGTGGAATTAACCAAAAGAGTCCTGGTCCGCGCAGACCGCTGTAGCGCTCCAATCGAAATACAACGGCACGTTGGTATTCCCTTGCGATTCGGAGCCCGGAAACGAAAATCACGATCAAAACTAGAAGGACCAAAATCGAACTCAAGGACATGCCGTGAGCGTACTATGATTCGCTTGCGTTCCGGCGGCTCGCTAACACCTATAGAGACCAATCCGGCAACAAGCGCAGCGTCGAACTAAATCGATTTAGAGTAGCGCCCGAGAAACGTCGGGATTCTCGGTAACTGGCTCTTCTCCACCCAGGCACAATCCAATGAGGCGACGACGTTACCTAATCAATTTCTTGGCTGGTAGTTTACGAAGCGGAAACATCGAAGCAGAAAGGCCCTATTGAGTCCCGCGACAGGCTCATAGTATTTCGGGGGGAATCTCTTATGTTGATTGATGGTGTTTGGGCAGAGGTCAAAGTGGCCGGCGAACACCTGCGGCTCTTTTCCGAGCACAATGCGCTCGGATTTCAAGCGTCCGTCTACAACGCCAACACAAAGACCTGGATAGCACCCTCTGAGCCGGTCGACGACATCGAGCAGGGTAAGGACCGGGCAGAGAATTATGCGAAGGCATATCTGGAGCGTGTGGCCAAGCACGAGTTACCTTCCTTGCAGTGGAAAGAGGCACGCGACCGGTAGGAGCTTTTGTTCTAGAAGATGCTACACACGTGCAGAAAGTCGAGAGTCGCTGCTTTCAACAAACCGGGGACAATTTCAGATAACAGGCTGAGCTGAGGCGTCGCATTTTACGATGTTACGATACAATGCCGATGCGTGTTTGCGCGTTGAGGAGGACATATGCCACCTCAGTTGCGTTGTCGGGACCTCCGTGCCGGGGATGTCCTGCTGCAACTCTCGAGCGGCTCTATTGCAGGCAAAGCGATCCAGTGGGGGCAGAAGGTAATTGTTGGGGCAAATTGGGAGTACGTGCACGCCGGGATCATGTTTGACTCCACCTATTTCATCGAAGCTCTGTGGCAAGGCATCGACGCGAACGACTTGCGCATCAAAAATAAAGAGTACGGATACCACGTTTTCCGTTGCCGCAATCTTGCGGTGGCCTCCGGCGCCGGCACGTGCGCCAAGATGATGTTTGACATTCAGAAGCAGGGCCACACAGTGCCTTACTCGACCTCGAAGGCGATTGCCTCAATTTTTGGGAAGCCCGGATCACCTTCTACCCCCTCCCAGATGGACGATTTGCTGGACGCCATTCTCCATGGCAGGCATCACTCCTTCTTCTGTTCGCAGCTCGTTGTCTACGTTTACCAGTTTGTGGCCACCCAGTGCGGTTTGGCGGCGTCCTCTTTATTCTCCGTTTCGGATGCCAAGGCGTCGCCTTCAGTCCTGGCCACCAAGATGAAAACCAGCGCGTTATTTAGTGAAGCAGGCTATCTGAAGGGCAACGAGCGTTAACCACGGCTGACCGTAGGCATCCGGCGGGGAGCTAAACCAGCATTACGCTGACTGTTATCGAGCCTCTTCCACAGCGGCCCAGTCCAACCCCCAGAAGTTGTCACAACCCACAAACTCAACTCCTATTCGGACACTCTCGTTCCCTGAAGGGAGTTGCCATGCGACTCGGGCCTGGGCCCTTTGGCCCGTATCAGACCGTACTACTTCGACAGTCTCGCCGGGCTTCGCAGGATGGTCGCATCGCAGAGACGCGCCATAGCGACTCAAGAGCACGGTTTCAGTTTCCTCTTCCCAGGCGCCACCAAGTTTGTCACACCGGAGGCTCACAGCGATTGAGGCTGCCTTCCGCGGACTCCGCCGCAAGTGAAGACCCAGGTCAGTAGCCCTTTCAATAATATGTACAAGCAGCGCTCGCTCCAAATGATCGAGATCTTCTCCTTTATGTTCAATTTCGTCCGCCTGTCGCACGCACTCATGGATGAAGCGGCGCATCGATTCGGTGTCAGGGCCACTCACAACGTGGTCCTTCTGTATTTCGGCGTACCGATCAAGCTGCGTGTAGCACACGGAAATAAAATGCTCCCGGCAAAGTTCCTCGCCCTCAAGCGACGAAACAACAGCCTGGTAACAGCCAGCGAAACTACAGTGTCCAGCTCTCGTCATATGTGATCGACCCGATGAATCCGGCGTCCGTGACTTCAGCTCTATTTTCGCGAGCAACCATACCTCCCCAACTCACCCATTTTCGGGGTTGTTCTCGCGGGGGGCGATAGTACTCCCTGCCTTTTGTTTCCAAAGGAACAATCGAGCGAGGAGCGGTTGGGGCGTGCCTTGTGCCGGCCCCACTGAAATGCATTGCGCGGTCAGGAAATTGCTCACCCAGATGGAGAACTTAGCTGCGATAATCCGAGTATAGGGGGACTCGAATGGCAAAGGGATATTGGGTTGCTTTCTATCGTTCCGTCTCTAACCCTGCAGCGTTGGCTGAATATGCCAAATTGGCTGGGCCGGCAATCCAGGCTGGTGGGGGACGATTTTTGGCCCGAGGCGGGCCCGCTAAGACGTATGAAGCCGGGATAAACGAACGCGTCGTCGTGATCGAGTTCGACAGTGTAGAACGAGCAATTGCCACACATGACAGCGATGCGTACAAGGCAGCGCTGGACATCTTGCAAGGCGCTGTGGTGCGAGAGATCCGCATCATTGAAGGCGTCGCTTAAATCTGCGATCGCAGCGGCTTCCGAAAATCGGTCTCAGCGATCCTTACGGACTAAAGCGACGCACTAAAGCGCGTAAATTCCATCCTCAAATCTTCCGAGGTGGAGAAGCAGGGAGAGTCCCCAATATCGCCCGGGCTGAGAGTATCCAGGTGGTCCGACGGTCCGCGTTAACCCGCAATATTTTCGGACCTGGAGTTACGGATTGACGTAAATTATGTGGTGCACACCATAAGATGCTGAGGGCAGTCACAGTCCTTTCCAGGAGAATAACGACTATGAGATTCCGCAGTTTGTTTGCAGGTACCGGAGTTTTTCTCGCATTCATTTTCGCGCAGAATATGTTTGCACAGCAGATAGCACCGACTGCTCCGCCTGATCACGTGCACATGTTTGTGCCGGACCCGGAGCAGAGCCTGAGCTGGTACATGAAGCACTTTGGCGGACAAAGGGTGAAAGACGGGCGCCCCAATCAACCGGACCTGCTTCTCTACGGCAAAACCGTGTTCCGATTTACAAAGAATAGCGATGCCAAGCCCAGTGATGGAGGCGTGGTCGATCGCGTCGGATTCACCGTCGACAACGTCGATTCCAAGGCCACCGAACTGACCGGCGACGGCGCGAAACTTCTGCAGAAGCCCGGGCCAGTGGCCTTCCTGCAGGACCCCTGGGGAGGCAAGATTGAAGTCCTGCACCCCGACGGCGTACCAACAAACCGGCTATTCCTTATCTCCTTGCGCGCCGCCGATACCGCGACCCTGGAGAAATGGGTGGCGGACAACTTTGGCGGCACGCCCGACAAGCTCCTCGGGCGTATCGATGGAATCAAGTACGGCGACATGTGGGTGATCTTCCAGAAGAGCGACACTGAAACCACGCCGAGCCGCGGCCACGCCATCGACCACATCGGCTGGGCCGTGCCCGACACCAACGCAGCCATTGCAGCAGCGAAAGCGAAAGGGATCAAGGTCACGATCGAACCCAGAAATATCGGGCCCATAACGATCGGCTTCATCGAAGGACCCAATGGTCTGGCGGTGGAACTGACCCAGACCAACTAAGTCCGGATCGAACTGACGCGGAAGATTACCAAAACGGTTTGCCGCAGGACGAGTCTCGATAAGAAACGTCTGACGGCGTTGTACTCTCCTCAGAACCTAAAGACCAGCCGCGCACGAGTTGTTTGAGCCAACATGGAGAGATCATGCAGAAACGCAAACTTGGAAGTAGCAACTTAGAAGTTTCGGCTCTCGGGCTCGGCTGCATGGGAATGAGCTCTGGCTACGGTCCGGCCGGAGACAAGCAGGAAATGGTCTCGTTGATCCGGACGGCCGTCGAACGCGGAGTCACATTCTTCGATACCGCCGAAGCCTACGGTCCCTTCACAAACGAAGAACTCGTGGGTGAAGCGCTCGCTCCATTCAGAGCGCAAGTGGTGATCGCAACGAAGTTCGGATTCAAATTCGATCCGAACACCGGCAAACAGGTGGGACTGGACAGCCGGCCAGAACACATCAAGGAGGCCGCTGGAGCTTCGCTCAAGCGCCTCAAGACCGATGTTATCGACCTGTTCTATCAGCACCGTGTCGACCCGAATGTTCCGATCGAAGACGTCGCGGGGGCGGTGAAGGATTTGATCCGGGAAGGCAAGGTGAAGCACTTCGGACTATCAGAAGCAGGCGTACAGACGATTCGTCGTGCACACGCAGTTCTGCCAGTCACCGCACTCCAGAGTGAATATTCGCTCTGGTGGAGAGAGCCCGAAGCAGAGGTGATCCCGATACTGGAAGAACTGGGGATCGGGTTCGTACCATTCAGTCCTCTTGGCAGAGGTTTCCTTACGGGAAAGATCAGCGAAGATACGAAGTTCGACAAAAGCGATTTCCGCAATATCGTCCCTCGCTTTACCCCAGAGGCTCGGAAAGCAAATCAATCGCTGGTTGATTTGCTTGGCAAGTTTGCAGAGCAGAAGAAGGCGACATCTGCTCAGATCGCACTCGCTTGGCTACTTGCGCAGAAACCGTGGATCGTGCCGATCCCGGGCACGACCAAGCTGCATCGGCTCGAAGAGAACATCGGCGGCTCTAACGTCCAACTTTCGCCCGAAGATCTCCGCGAACTGGAGACCGCAGCCTCCAAGATCGCGGTGCAAGGCGCTCGGTACCCCGAAGATCTGCAAAAAATGGTGGGCCGCTGAGCAGCGAAAGCCGTTCGCGCTGCTCTTCGCCCAACTCGCCTGCGCCGGCGGAGGAGGACCGGAAGTGGCATATCGGTTCGAGCGGTTTGAAAAATGGAAGATCAAGCTCAGCAGAAGGAGATCAGAAAATGGAAATCAAAAGAGTCGGCTCGCAACCTTCTGCTAAGGGACCGTCAGAGTGGTTCACCGGCCCAGTCGGGAGCTTCGATCGCGGACTGATTGCCGTCTTCACTTCATGAGAAGAACGATCAACGTGGAGGCGGTCGCCAAATGAAGCAGAATGTGCGCGGTATTTGGGACCATTCCATTGCGTGGCGGCAAGAAGGAATGCGTTTTGCCGAACATGATTTGATAGCGAGCAGCTCGCTCCGGTTCCGGTTGGAAAAGATAAGGTATCCACCAGGCGCGGATTTGCCCGATGAAGAGCAGGCCATAGCTAATCACGAGCCAGTCGTAAAGCCAGTCTGGATACGGTCGTCTAAAGTGCAACAGGCTAAAGCATAGACCGATGGTCCACGGTACGCTTTGAATGAGCGTCACAGTGACGAGACGGCGTCCCGTATCCTGGCTGTGTACCGCTGCGACATCGTTGAGGCGCCCAAGCGGAATCCAATCGTGAACCCAGAGAAAAAGAACCTGAAATGCCTGGAGAGCGAGCAAAACCGTCTCGATTCCGCGATTTGCCAGGAAATGCTGCTGTGCCATTCTCGCCCCTTAGCACCATTATCACCTCGATTACTCCCGAGTTAACGGCAAACTCTGAAGTTATCCTTCATCCAGGCCCGGCCAGTGCCTGGGAAACGGTAACTGGGGAAACCCTGGCAGTTCCCACATGACGATGAGCGACTTCTCGGAACCCATCCGATCGCAATGCGCCGACCGGTTGAGCCGGCAGGACTTCGTGGGACTTGGGCAGGTCAGCCCCGCCGCGCTGCCTCGATGGTAGCGATGTCGATCTTCTTCATCGGCATCATAGCGGCAAAGGCTCGCTTTGCCCCGCCGCCACCAGCCGCGAGCGCGTCCGTTAGCGCGCGCGGAGTGATCTGCCAGGAGAGGCCCCAGCGGTCCTTGCACCAACCACACGCATTCTCCTGGCCGCCGTTGCCAACAATCGCGTTCCAGTAGCGGTCGGTCTCTTCCTGATTGTCTGTCGCGACTTGGAAAGAAAAGGCCTCGCTGTGCCTAAACGCCGGACCGCCGTTGAGACCAAGACAGGGAATGCCTAGAATGGTGAAGTCAACCGTGAGCACATCGCCCTCCTTGCCGCCTGGGTAGTCACTGGGCGCCTTGAGAACAGCCGTCACTTCACTGTCCGGAAAAGTGGCGGCGTAGAAGCGCGCGGCCTCATGCGCGTCCTTATCAAACCAGAGGCAGATCGTGTTCTTTGGCTTCACGTTCGTGTGCTCCTTGTGCTGAGCCTAGCTTGATCTCATCCCAGATGATATGCGCAATTGGCTCTCTTGGGTTGTCGCGAGGCTTCGTCTGGAGGCCCAAGTCCCGAGCGACGGCGCTAGCGGAAAGTCTACTCGGAGGATTTTCAAAAGGCTAAATTGGTTCCTGAGGGTCAATTCAAAAAAAACGACTGCTCTGTTGTGGGGCAATTCTCACGTACATCCCTCGGATTTCCGGATCAATCCGGATCCGATTGCGTCACGATGTAGAATGAAATTTATGACGAAAAAAGCGATCTCCGCTGGCGCGGTGCACGGCGTACCAGTGGATTTACGAAAAGTTCTCATTTCGGACCCGGCGGCGCGGGCAAAATGGGAGGATATTACGCCACTCGCGCGCAATGAGTGGATTTGCTGGGTTATCTCCGTCAAGAAACCGGAAACCCGAAGGCAGCACATTGAGAGGGTACGCACGGAACTTAAAGAAGGAATGCGCCGGCCTTGTTGCTGGCCAGGCTGTCCTCACCGCTGAAATAATTCCGTACTTCTCGAATGTCGGAGTTCCGCCAAATACCAGGGTGAATGTCCCAGCCGCATCCAGAATTTGTATTTCCCACATGACGAGAACAGGATTTCTCGGAAGTTACCTCGTTTTTACAATCTAAAAAGCCGCTCTGCGTTGCCGTGTGCGATTCGTTCCCGGTCGGCGGTGCTGACCGGCAGTTGGTCTAGAAATGCCCGCGCTTCGGCCATGGATTGGTAAGGATAGTCGGCCGAGAACATGATTCGATCGGCACCGACTTGGAGCAGCAGGTCGAGGAACGTGGGCATGAAGTTAAACCCGCTAAACGTATAGTGGACATTTTCGCGCAGGTAAGAACTAATCGGGCGCGTGAGTTTTGTCATCTTCATGGGCATGCGATCAAGTCGCTGCAACATGAAGGGAAGTGTCTCGCCCATATGACCGACCACGAGCTGTAGTCGTGGATGCCGGTCGAATGTTCCGCCGAGAATAATGCGGATCACGTGCAGGGCGGTTTCGATGTGCCAACCCCAGCCCGGGCCGGCGAACATCTGCGTCAACTCTGGCGCGAACCCGCCATATGACGCCTCAATCACCGGCTTTGGAGGGCGGGTCGGATGGAGATAAATCGGAACATTGAGCGCTTCGGCGCGCTCGAAAATTGGCCAGAAAAACTTGTGGTCGAGATAGCGGCCGCGGATATGACCATTAATAGCGGCTCCCTTGAAGCCATATTCATGGACCGTTCTGTCCAGTTCGGCGGCAGCGGCGTTGGGGTCAACGGTTGGCAACGTGGCGAATCCACCGAAACGGGTCGGATGTTTCCGCACAGCGTCCGAGAGGAAATCGTTCGTCTCACGGGCGCAAACCAGCGCGTCAGCAATTTCGAGTTGCTCGACGCCGGGAGCCGTAATCGACAGCACCTGCATATCGATATGATCGGCATCCATTGCCGCGATTCTCTGGTCTCCAATGTCGCATAATTGTTCAAACAGTTGGGCAGCAAAACCTCCGAACCCAGATGCTTGTTGTCTTAGTTCCCGCCCCGGCCCATCGAGGAATGCCGGACTAGCAAAATGCTCTTCAACGGTTATCGTGCGCATAGGCGTTATATCTTAGTTCAATTGCGAAATTTCTGATAAACGGGAGTGGAATCTGCTGCTTGCTGCTCCCAGCCACCTTCCGATGAGCCGACTTTGAGGAGCACCTCTACTGGGTCGGCGACCTAGTTTCTTCCTGGTCACAGCTGTCCTTCAGATCAGTAGCCGCAGCACAAAGTATTCCCCATACTCGGGCGATACATGCTGAGTCGTGAAATCGATTTTTCGAAGCTGCAAGGCGAAAGGAACGAAAAAGACATGAACACACAGATGAAGTGGAGCATATTGCCGGTCGCACTGCTGATGATGGGAACCCTCGCCATGGCACAGAGCCAGACTCCGGCGGCGCAAGGTTCCGGTTCCGCGGCCAACTCAACCACCAATGCCCAACCCGATCCAACAGTCGGGCAGCGCAAAGAGAATCAACAAGGCCGGATCGCAAATGGCGTGCAGAGCAGTCCATTGATCGCAGGTGAACCTTCCCATATGGAATCCAAAGAAGCGGCCATCTATGGGGAGACCAAGGTGGATGGCTCCGCCAACGGTGGCAAGCTGACGTTGATTGACGCTACAGGGGTCAACAATGCCATCGATGACCTGTCACGTGCTTTTGCTAACAGAGATTTAAACGCGATCAGGCAGCTCTGGCCATCGATTTCGGAAAGGCCTTCTGCCGCACTGGACAAAAGTTTTGGCTATTTTAAAAGCGTATCCCGCAATTTCAGGTCTGAGAACATTGATGTCAACGGTGACACCGCAACGGTTGTCGGTAGTTATTCGGGATCCTTCATCAATGGGGTAACGACGATACCCTCTAGCGGCAGGTTTCATGTGACGTTAAGAAGGGTGGGAACGCGGTGGATCGTGGCTACGCTAGTATGTAACTAGAAATTCCACTTTGGCTTCAGACTCAAAGGCACCGTAAACCCGATGGCCTGGAAATTAGAGACTAATCGAGTCTTCGGGGCTCGGTGCCAATAGCGACCACGGAAGCCTCCCAGCAGTACCTCTGTGTCCATCAACACAGCCGTACGCTGTGAAACTGACGTGGTCGCGCATGGTGCTCGCAAGTCAACCACAAACAGCTGATTTGTACGGAAGAAGAGAAGCGTCGTCTTAAGCTTCTCTTCATCTGTCGGCGATTAGTTTGAATCTGCCGAATCGGACCGGTCCGCCTAAACGCAAGAGGACGGACTTTCGCTGTTCCGTGATCCGGATTACGCAGGCCCCCCAAATGGAAACTTCAGGGCTGAATCGAGGAGGTATCTCATGCGACGATTTTCCCGTATATCCATATTTGCCGTAACGATTGGGCTGTTAGCATGCATCGCATCGGCTCAACACGCCCCTGCCGCCGGACCCTACAAAGTGCTAAAGACCGCCAAGGTTGGCGGCGAAGGCGGTTTTGACTATATTTTCGCGGACGTCGGAGCGCGCCGATTGTACACTCCCCGCAATGGCCCAATGGGGCATTTGGCTGTTTTCAACCTGGATACGCTCGAACCGGTAGGCGAGATCGCCGACGTCAGGTCCGGCGGCGCAACAGTTGATCCCAAATCACACCACGGATTTTCCACAACGAAGCCAATCACCATGTGGGACTCGAACACCTTGAAAGTGATCAAGACGATTGACGTTGACGGGCGTCCTGACGGGATCATGCTCGATCCTTACAACGAGCGCGTGTGGATCCTGAGCCACATGCCGCCGTATGCCACGGTGATCGATGCGAAGGAAGGTACCGTCGTTGGGACGCTGGACTTGGGAGGAGGACCGGAACAGGCGGTGAGCGACGGTAAAGGCACGATCTACGTGAACATTTCCGACAAGGCCAACATTGCCGTGGTGGATGCGAAGAACATGACTGTCACGGCGCACTACGATGTTAGCTCGAAGGGCGTAACCGGCGGAAGCGGCCTGGCATTTGACGCGAGGAATCACGTCCTGTTTGCGTATTACCGCATGCCGTCACCTACGGTTGTGATTGTGAACGCCGAAAACGGCAACATCATTACCACTCTCCCGACAGGCGTCGGTGTGGATACCGTCGCGTTCAATCCCGCCACGATGGAGGCCATCAGCGCGGAAAACGGCGGCTCGATGACGTTCATCAAGGAAAACAGTCTTACCAGCTTCGCGGTAGAGCAGACGCTCGAAACCATGCCGTACGCCAAGACTCTGGCCCTCGACACAAAAACGAATCACCTGCTAACCATGACGGCGGAGTTCGAGCCCGCTGCCGCTGGCGCGCCGCCAGGACCAGCTGGACGCCCTGCCCGCGGTCCCATGGTCGCGGGCTCGTTTTCGATTCTGATGGTGGGCAAATAGAAGACAGCGTACTGGAACTGTATCCACGAGATAAACGACGCAGTGCGCCGGAACTCGGCGCGCCCGGCTGAATCAGAGTGTTCGCAACTCGATTAATCCAGTTCGAAATAGGAGATACTGACCTGCCCCGTTTTCCGCACGCGTCATAATACGGCATCCGGTTTGCTGACGATATCGCAGGTGAAAGAATCGTCGCCGCCGGGGCTATGGGAAAGTGGGAATCCCGCGCCTTTTGCGGGATTTCCAAGCGGAGTGGAAAAGTTGTTTTTACTTTTCCACGTAGCGCCTTTTCCACAGCCCTTCTCCCCGCTCATTTCACACGCGAATTCTTCCGGCGTCCGGTATCCCAGACTACTGTGAGGACGCTCCTCGTTGTACTCCCGCCGCCGCGCGATCAATTTTGGGGCATCGGAATTCCAATCAGGAAAACGAGCTCTGCGAAAGAAAAGTGGAGTCTCGCCCGTCGCAGTTGAACAGACACATTCCTTAGGAGACGACCTTCGCAGAACTTGGCCTCTGCTGTCAGGAAGAAGTTAAGCGCCGCACATATTTTCCGCTTCTCCAATCGCGGCTGCCATCTTGGCCGCCTCGATCAATGTCGTCTGTAAATGTTTGTTGCGCTGTTTGGACAGCGGTGTGCGCTGAACGGTATTGCCGGAACTCTTCTCCGCGCCGCACAGCCCGCAGTAGCTGATGGTTTTCTTGATCGAGGAAAAACGCTACACATCCCCGACCTCCAGAGCTCAGGTCAGTGCGGTGATCGGCCCCACGGCGGGGATGGTCATCAACCGCTCCACGCGATCCATCATCAATGAATCGCTTTCGCTTGTTGTGTGGCACTTACTCCGCATCAATACATCTTGCGAGGTTGCCATCGCGATACGGCAATTGACTTGCAAAAATCCCAGAAGTACGATTTGCGAAAAGTATTTACAATTTCTATAGGATGATCTTCCAACAAGACGGACTTTGCAGGAGGTCGATGATATGTCTCATCACGTAAGTTTCGCTCAAGTTTTGCGAACCTACGGGTTTGTTCTGTTTGGTCTGCTGCTAATTTTGGCGATTTCGGCTACTGCCCAGCTCCCAACGGGAACGATTTTAGGCATCGTAAAAGACTCCACTGGCGGAACGGTGGCTGGGGCTACTGTTGCGGTTACAAACATAGAGACAAACCTGAGCCGCACAGGGATGACCATAGAGGATGGCTCATATCGCTTTCCCGCTTTGCCTGTTGGGCGTTACGGAATCCGAATTACGAAGGAGGGCTTCCAAACGGTCGTACGATCAGGGCTCACGCTGGAGGTCGGGCAAGAAGCCAGGATTGACATAACTTTGCAGGTGGGCTCTACCGGGCAAACGGTTACCGTTACGGAAGAAGCGCCTCAGGTGAACACTACCAGCAGTTCGAGCGGCGGGGTTGTGAACGAGCAAAAAGTCGAGGATTTGCCGTTGAACGGTCGGAATTACGTGGATTTAACTCTGCTGCAACCGGGGGTAATCCAAACCTCGATTACTACCGGTCCCTATGGCATGAACGGAACTTTCTACAGCAGCAACGGGGCCACGCTGCGATCCAATAATTCGATGATTGACGGGGCGATTATGACGACCCTTATGGGCGTTAGCTCTGGCTCGATCATCGGGACCACTTTGGGTGTTGATGGAATTAAGGAATACAAAGTCGTGACCATTTTGCCCACCGCCGAATACGGACTGACTATGGGGAGTCAAACGACTCTGGTCAGTAAAGGCGGCACAAATCAATGGCACGGCGACGCTTTCGAATACCTTCGGAACGCTTCCATGGATGCAAGGAATTACTTCGACGCGCTCGACACCACGAATCACAACGGCTGTGGCACAGATAAGAGTCTGAACTCTCCCTGCAAGCGCATACCGCCTTTTCAGCGCAACAATTTTGGTGGTTCATTCGGAGGCCCGATCAAGAAGGACCACACATTCTTCTTTGGAGTTTACGAAGGGCTAAGGCAGAGGGTCTCGCCCCCTATTACAACCACAACCTTCAATGAAGGATGCTTCGTAGATGCGACGGGTACGCTGAGGTCGACGTTACCCGCAACCATCGATAACAATGCCTCGGGCGCTACGATCGCGGGCGTGCCACCCAATCCCTTTCTGACAAATATTAAGGGAGTGCAGACTGCCTGCACCACTCCAACGGTCTCGGGCGGAACCCAAACAAACGCTCAGATCAATGTAAACCCGATTATCGCGCAACTCGATCAGTGGTTTCCCCAGCCGAACGTCTTCTGGCCTTCAACTGTATCGCCGCCATTCAACTACACGTTCCCATTCAAGCAACCTTCGACCGAGAACTACGCCCAGTTGCGTCTGGACCAAAATTTCTCTTCCAGCGACTCAATTTTTGGCCGCTACACGGCCGATCTGTCCGAGCAATTTAATAACGAGGCATATCCCATCTGGAAACCTCATTACAGAAGTGAGTCATTGTTAGCGACGGTGTCGGAGAATCACATCTTCTCGCCGACGGTTCTGAACACCGCCCGATTTTCGTTCAGTCGAACCGGACTTGAGTTTGAATTCCCGACAGTGCCGTTTCTGGCAGCAGACGTTTTTATCGTCGGCTCATACGATGCGGGATCACTGAGTCCAGGAAGCGGGGTTACCGGTGGCGGTGGTAGCGGGGGAGATACGCCCGGCCACATTTATCAAAACTTATGGTCCGGCAGCGATGACATCTTTTGGACCAAGGGCAAGCACGCCTTCAAGTTCGGGACGCTGATTAACCGTTATACCGGGGTGTACGCCCTTTTATTTACGGAGAACGGGAGCGCGTCATTTTCCAACAATGCCAACTTCTTTAATGGGGTCTACTCAGCACTTTCGGGACTAGGGCCCGGCTCAAATCAAACTCGCATTTACTCTTGGTGGACGTTGGGATTTTATGG
>Ga0206815_1121_pt1 | contig 21606 bp, 21 predicted proteins | sample Alteio_BWOrgCont_91_FD_152864 | JGI IMG/M metagenome (GOLD analysis project Ga0206815, IMG submission 152864) | Enriched cells from forest soil in Barre Woods Harvard Forest LTER site, Petersham, Massachusetts, United States -... | ecosystem: Environmental > Terrestrial > Soil > Temperate forest >...
AACGTTAATCGTGCGATTTTTAACGTTACCGGTGCAGTCTTTGGGCGGCGCGGGTTTGGATGGCTCTGGCGGTTGTGGGGATCGTGCCGTTGGCGGAATACTGTTGATGTTGTGAGGAGTTCGCCATGCCCATCATCCGAAGTTGCCCCTCCTGCGGGAAGTCGAATCGAATTCCAGCGAAACATCTTGCCGACACAGGGAAATGTGGCGCGTGTAAGGCGCCGCTGCCGGCGATGGCTGAGCCTATCGAGGTGGGCGCGGAGGAGTTCGACGAAGTGATTCGCGAGAGCAAGGTTCCGGTGCTGGTGGATTTCTGGGCGGAGTGGTGTGGTCCTTGCCGGATGGCTGCTCCGCATGTGGCGCAGGTGGCGCGCGAGCTGGCGGGGCAGGCAGTGGTGCTCAAAGTGGACACTGAGCGCTCTCCGGAGGTTGCTGCGCGATTCGATGTGCGCGGAATTCCTAATTTTGCCGTGTTCGCACATGGCAAGCTCCATTTCCAACAGGCGGGACTTGTGGATGCGAGCACGATGAAAAGCTGGCTTTTAAGGGCGGTCGCTTAGCGTCTTCGCTGCGGCAGCGAGTCTGCGACGACCCAGGCGACGCCGATCAGGGCGAGATTTAAGGCGCTCTCGGTCCAGTTCCAATGGCTGGGATCGGCCAGCAGGGCCCGTCCGTTCGCCAGTACGCCGAAGGTTGCGATCATGGCGGTCAGCAGGATTGCGGCGAGGCGAGCCTGTATTCGGGTCAGGATGGCAATGCCGGCCGCGACGAAGCAAGCGCCTGTTACATAGCCCCAGAACTCCTGTGTAGGTGGGAGCCACTTGGGGACGAGCGGGGCGGTGAAGTTCATATAGATAAAATGCGCTCCGCCCCATACCAGCGAACAAGCTCCGACGGCCAGTTGGGCAAATCGCTTGAGGGGTGCGGCCGAGGCGGTATCGATGTTGGCTGTGGTGGCATAAATGATCAGCCCGCCGGAGGCGATTGCGAGCTGCATGGTGAGGCCTTCGTAGGTGCCGTACTCGGCGTAATGGGCCAGCAGCAGGGGGCCGTTCATCAGGATGAGGACAAAGAGGGCGTAGTAGGCGGTGAGCGCCGCGGCGGCCCAGACGGTGGTTCGACGCCACTGGATGGCCGCGCCTGCGGCGAGCATGAATGCACCGGCGGCAAAGGCGAGAATGGCGCGAACGGGAAAGTCTTTGGGTACGGGCTGCCCGGGGTTGAAGCCCCAAGGCCATTATGCCCAGGCCGTAGACACGCCAGCCGAAGGCTATCGTCGTTTTTTCCGAGGTCATGATCGTTCAAGCTTACATTTGGAATGCGCTGCCAGGACGACCACCATGCCGAACAACACCATAGCCACTCTGTGAAGGTTAGTGCGCCGGGGCTGGGTCCGCGCGGGGAGGGATGGGTTTGCTTTAATCGGTCCCGCTCTCGCGGCAATTAGCTAGAAGGGCTCGCATGAGGTCGGTGAGACAAGGATGGGAAGGACTCGCTCGGCTTTTTTCCGCAAGCGCGGGTTTCTTCGGGCAAAGATTCTATTGGCCTCGCAATCTAACTTGGGAGCGGTATAATTCCCCGAATTGCCAAACAACTAGATTCGGGGCTGGATCTTTTTCTCCGGCCTATACGCTCAGAATCTGCTTCCTTACAACCCCCGCCCACAAGGAACAAGGAGATAGGTTATGCCGTTTACCAAACTTACGACTGCGCTAAATTTGCCTCGCCTTAACGGCAATGGCCCGAACAGATACACGGACACGAACGAGTTCCTTTCGCCGGGCGTACTGATTGCCTACCACGCACGGCCCGCGCCCGCCATTTACCCAGCGATCGCGGATAAAGCCGCAGTGAATGCGGCGGCGATTCAGGCGCGGAACATTGTAAGGATCGCAAACGACGTGATGGCGAAGGTCGTGATCCTGCGAAGAGACGAGTCGCCGTTATTCACGCAAACCATGGAGCGGCACTTCAATCTGCGATCGGACGGCACGCTGGCAGGCGGTCACCTAGTAGAGAATGTGATCAACAAGCCATTCAAGCTGGGGGCGATTTTCAGGCACGACAGACGGTGGGCGCTGGAACAAATCCGGCAAGGGATGCTTTCGCTCAGTTTTCATCTCAATACCGGCATGTACCTGATCGACCTGGATCTGGCCAACCGCACGGTCACCGGAGGCAATGTCGTCGCAGCCGGGACCGCTGTGCCTGCCAACACCGAGGCTTATGTGTATCGATGGGGAGCAGGACGTCCACTCTGCGGGTTCAGGAACGGCGAGATTCACGTCGACTTCCAGATGATGACGAACTACAGCTTGAACAGCGGCGCCCGGGTCATCATTCATGAAGCCGGTCATAAGTTTCTGGATGTTGTGGACACATTTTATGCACACAGCGTCAACTATCCTCCTGCGCTGAACCTTTGCCTGACCGCCAATGCCGACAGCTTTGCCTGGGCCGCGGTTTCGCTGGCGACAGGAGTACTGGCGATGCCGAATGCCGCAAGCAATGACTGGGCTCAGACTTTCGGGCCGGCTTTGTAACAGGTTGCGTTGCTCTTGTTCTCTATGTGGATGCGAATGGAGAGTGGATATTCGAGATTTGCGAATGTCTGCTTTCCGTTCCGTGGTTTTCCGGGGAAATCAGGCGGGTTGCGGTGTGATTGGCCGGGGATTTGCGCACTTAGCCGACATGCTGGATTGCTCCTGGCGTTTGTGGCTCGGGTTTTTCGAGGGATGAATGCCCCTGCGCCCTTGCCGGCCTATGGGGCAGGTACGGACACGACTTCCAGTAATTCAAAGCTGCCATCGCTGGCTGTTTTGGTGAACCGGACTTTGGCCTGGAAGCGGGCGTGCGCCGAAAAGACATCCAGAGTGCCTTTGGGCGCGGCGTCATAAAACTGCCCGAGTGCTTCAAAGCCTTTGATATTCGGTGCTCCCTGGAAAAACGAGATGCTGTATTGCCGGTTGGGGCGCATCCCAGCTGGGTAGGGCGGAAGGTTTCTCAGGTTTGGCGGCAGCTTCTGGCACATGGCGACGCTTTTGGTGGTGGTGCGAATGCAAAAGTCGATGGCGGCGCACTGGTCGGAAGTCTTACCCATGCAGTATTTCTGGATGGGTTGCGGAACCGATACGACCGTGAGCACGCCTGGGATCTCGACGCCTTTGGCGTTCTTCAGATGCGGGTTCAGCACAAAGAGCGATTCTTCCAGCTCGGAGGCGCCTTCTGCCTGGGATTGGGCTGCGGATGGAATTCCGCAGGCGAGAATGCCAATCGCCGTGATGGCGGCGAGCGTGAGAAGCGTAGGTGCAGATTTTGAGACTGGCATTGGGATGCCGTCCATTGTGCCACAGGTTGGGTTTGTTTGCACGGGGAGCTCTGGCGCTGGAAAAGCAGATTCCCTGACGGGAATGACAGACTGAAAAGCAAAGGCAAGAACGGGGCTGGCTTTTGTGGTTTTCCCCTTCGCAAGTGCGCGAAGGATGGGGCACCCAGAAGTTGAATCGACTGGGAAATTTATTTGTTGCGGAAGTGGGCCGCTTCCAGGTCTTCGTTACGTTTCTCGATGGCGGCTATGGCCTCTGGCTGGAGTTTTTCAAGGAGGGCCAAGAGATGCTTTGGATCGAAAGATTCTATGTTGTAATCAGCATCCTTGCAGGGGGCGTACCGTGGGCTACAGACCAGGATTACGGTGATTTTGGGCTGCAGTCCTTTGAGTGCTGCGATCAGTTCTTCGGTAGGCATGTCTTCCATACCGGCGTCCATGACGACTCCGTCCAGGGCTGGATATTTCCTCAGAGTTTCGATGGCTTCCTTGCTGCTGTAGGCGGTGACGACATTGAATTTCGCGGTTTCTATGATGAGTTTCCGCGTGGAGATGCCGCTTGAGGTTTCGCGGTCGATCACGAGGTAGCAGGGCCTGATCATGCTTTTATTGTGAACGCTGAAGGAAGAATTGGCTATGCTGTGCGTATTGGGGTGTGGAAAAGCAGATTCACAGTTGGTTTTCTGATCTGCGCTACCCACCCCTGACGGGAATGACAGATAGAAAGGCAAAGGCAAGAACGGGGCTGGCTTTTGTGGTTTCCCACCCATGCCGCAAATGCGGCGTCATGGATGGGGCACCCAGTACCTTTAACGGCAGGCAATTCCTGTATATTTTCGCAATGCATTTTGCGCCGCAGGAGACTCGCACTTATCTGGTGACCGCAGTTACGGCGCAGCGGCGGAGACTGTTTCAGGTGACGGCTAATGCGGAGTTGTTTCGGCAAACGCTTTTCGACTATCGCAGACAGGGTAGGTTTCTTCTACATGCGTATGTCATCATGCCAGATCATTTCCACGCGTTGATCACGCCAGCCGCTGAGGTTTCGCTCGAGAAGGCGATGCAGTTCATTAAGGGCGGTTTTTCTTTTCGGCTGAAGAGCAAGATGGATGTCTGGGTGCGGAGTTTCAACGAAAGCCAGATATCGACGGCTTCCAAGTTTATTGATTGCGTGCGTTACGTCGAGGAGAATCCTGTTCGGGCTAGGCTTGTGGGGAGCGCGGATGCTTATGCGTTCAGTTCGGCGGGTGAGGAAGGGATGGACCCAATGCCTGAGCATTTTCGGGATTGATATTCGAATCCGTATGCAGGGAGCGGGGTATCACGGGAAGAATAGGATTTATTGCGGAGGGAGCAGGGGCATTTATGCCCCTGAAAGCAGAGTTGACGTAAGGCGCCTTTAGGCGCGGGCTTTTCTTGATGGGAAGCAAAGGCCCGCGGCTAAAGCCGCTTCGTTGCGTGGCAGCTATTCAGGGGCATGAATGCCCCTGCTCCCTCCGGGTTCGCGCGAGCGCGAATGGATTTGCTTTGGTTGATTTCATCCTTGCCAAGTGGCGGCCTCAGGAGCAGACACTTCAGTATTTGCTCCTATTCCAGTTTGGGTGCTGCGTCGCGCATTCGGTCTGCGATCCCGTTCCAGCCAGAACGCAGCAGCTTCCACGCGAGGAGGCTTAGCCACCAGAGCCAGGTGATGAACGCGAAGAGTGAGGGTATGGTTGCGACGGAGCCTATCTGCGGGATCAGTGATAAGGCTGCGGCTGCGATGGTAAAAGCTGTGATGAAGAAGGCTGGATCACGCAGAAGCCCCGGATGCGGCCTTAGCGGAAAGCCGCCCATGAGGAGCCACTGAATGACAAGGAGTATGAGGAAGATCACGTCAACAATCTGTTGTCTTGCGAAGGAGGCGGGTGTCGGCGGCGTCCAGAGGGTCGAAATCAACATTCCAGAGACGGTCCAGCGGGGCGGACATGGGTTGCGCCATCCCGTAATAACCGCGGCAATCGGGTTGGCGGTTAACATCATTTCTTCATGTGGCGAATATTGATCGGTCATATGACAAAGATCAAGCGTGAACGTGTCGTTGATCGTTTCGCTCGAAGGAATGGATGTAGTGGGAATTGGATTGGCGGCCTTGTCGCTTTGGGCCTGACGTTGTCGAAGCATGGCGGCTTCGTTGATTTCCAGTGAAACAACGATTGGCAACATTACGGCAAGATGTACGGTGGCAAATGCGATGCCTCGGCGCCATTGCATGGGAGCAAGAGTACTGCCTTTCGGCTCGCTTGGGAAGGCGGCAAAGCTGGAAGATTGGAGATGTCCGCGGCTAAAGCGGCTTCATTGCGAGGTATTTATTCAAGGACATAAATGCCCCTGCTCCCTCCAGGTTCGCGCGGGGCGCGAATGGGTTTGCTTTGGTTGGGTCCAGTCCTGATCTAGTGGCGAGGATGGGACGCATTCTTTGTAGACGGTACACTGGAGGAGGACACTTTCCTCTTCGGGCGATATTCTCTTGCAGCATCTCGTGGAACAACTGAATCCTGAACAGCGGGCTGCCGTGGAGACTACGGAGGGGCCGGTGCTGATCCTGGCTGGGGCTGGGTCGGGGAAGACGCGCGTGATTACGTACCGCATCGCTTACCTGATCCAGGAAAAGGGTGTGGCGCCGGATGCGATTTTGGCCGTGACCTTTACCAACAAGGCTTCGCGGGAGATGGGCGAGAGGATCGACAAGCTGCTCGAGCGGGGCTCGCTCACCAAGCCGCTGATTGCTACCTTTCACTCGCTTTGCGTGCGGATTCTTAGGCGCGACATTGAGGCGCTGCGGATTGGGTCAGGCGCGAATGCTGTGGGGTTGACGCGGGACTTTGCGATCTACGACGAGAACGATCAGCAGTCGATTGTGAAGACGATCATGAAGCGGATGGGCCTGGATACGAAGCAGCTGACTCCGCGGAATGTGCTGGGGAAGATTTCTTGGGCGAAGAGCCACATGATCGATCCGCAGGAGTATTACCTGGGGTCGTCGGACCCTGGCTCGGAGCGGATTGCGCATATTTATGAGGCTTATCGCAAGGAAATGGCGAAAAACAATGCGCTGGATTTCGATGACTTGCTTCTCGAAACGGTGCGTCTGCTGAAGGCTTCGGGCGAGGTGCGCGAACGATATCAACGTCGTTATAAGTACCTCCTTGTGGATGAGTACCAGGATACGAATCGTCCGCAATATGAGCTGATGAAGCTGCTCGCAGGCGAGCGCAGAAATGTTTGCGCGGTGGGCGATGAGGACCAGAGCATCTATTCGTGGCGCGGGGCGGATATTCGGAACATTCTGGAGTTTGAGCAGGATTTTCCCAATGCGAAGATCGTCAGGCTGGAGCAGAACTACCGATCAACACAAGTAATACTTGAAGCCGCAGGTGCCGTCGTTGCGAACAATGCTCAGCGCAAGGGCAAGACGTTGTGGACGGAGCGCGAAGGCGGGTCGATGGTGGGCTTCTATGAGGCTCCCGATGGCGAAAATGAGGCGCTGTTTATTGCCGACAAGATCAACAGGTTTTTGCGCGAGGCCGATGGCGATGAGGGGCAGCGGACGGCGGTGCTGTACCGGACCAATTCGCAATCGCGGCTGGTGGAAGAGGCGCTGCGGCGGTACGGGATCAAGTACACGATGGTGGGCGGATTCAGCTTTTATGAGCGGGCTGAGATTCGGGACTTGCTGAGTTATTTGAAATTGGTCCAGAATCCGCATGACTCGGTGGCGTTGCAGCGGGCGGTGAATACTCCGCCGCGTGGGATTGGAAAGACTACGCTCGATACTTTGGAGCGGATTGCGCTGGAGACTGGGGTTTCGACTTGGAGCGCGATTGGGTCGGCGATTGCTGGGAAGCTCATTCCAGCGCGGGCGGCGGTGGCGCTGGAGGGGTTTCGGCAGCTGATTGGGGACGCTCAGGCTTTGCTGGATCCGGACTTCGCCGGGAAGCTTGCGGCTGATTTGGCGGGTGGCGCAATTGAGCCTGAGCCGGTGGTGGAAGCGGCTTCGGACGATTCTTTTGCGTTTGGGGAGAATATCAGCTTCGATTTTGGGACTTCCGCAGAGGCTGGGGACCCGGTGCTGGAGGATGAGGCTGCCGCGCACGACGATCATGGGACGGCGTTCGATTTTGGCGGGGAAGCGGCGCTGCCTGCGGCTAGCTTTGATTTGGCTTCGCTGTCGCCGTTTCAGAAGAGTGGAAAGCCTGCCTCAGGGGCAAAAGCCCGTGTCAATTCTGCGACGTCTATGTACGGGCTGAAGCCCGTACCCTCCAAGGATTCTGAGCCGGGCATTCTGGATGTGGCGCAGGATGGATTTCGGACGCCGGGTGGGCGGGGGACTTTGCCGGAGTTGATTCGGTTTTTGATTGATCGCAGCGGGTATATCCGGGTGCTGGAGGCGGAGGGGTCGCCGGAGGCTATCAGCCGGATTGAGAACCTGAAGGAGTTGGCGAATGCGGCGCAGGATGCGGAGGAGCGCGGTGAGACGCTGAGCGAGTTTCTGGATCATGCGGCGCTGGTTTCGGATACGGACCAGATCAATGCGGATGCGCGGGTGACGCTGATGAGTCTTCATGCGGCCAAGGGCCTCGAGTTTCCGCTGGTGTTTTTGGCGGGGATGGAGGAAGGGTTATTTCCGCACTCGCGGACGTTGAATGATCCCAATGGCCTGGAAGAAGAGCGGCGGCTTTGCTACGTGGGCATGACGCGGGCGATGGATACGCTGGTGCTAACGCGGGCGCACTACCGGCGGCGGTATGGGAACGATGCTCCGGAGGCTAGCTTGGCTTCGCGGTTTCTGGAGGAGATTCCGGGGCGGCTGATTGAGAATCTTGGGTCGCCGATGCGGACGGTTGGGTATGGGGGAAATGCTTCGTTATCGCGATTTGGGGCGGGTTATGGGTATGGCGAGGGAGCACGGGGTGCGGGGGACGACTTTGGCGGCGGGCACTATAGCTATGAGGATGAGGACCAGAGCTCGTCAGCCGGAGCGCCGGGGCGTACGCCGCGGAATGCGTCGTATGCGGGGGTAAGGGCGAATCCATACCCGAGTGCCAAGCCTGTGGTCTGGACTCCTCAGGGTAAGGCCGGGGATGCGGGCAAGGCGGCGGAGAAGAAGCCGGATTCGCTGGATAACATTGCGCAGTTTTTTGGAGGAAGGTCGGGCGGCGGAGGGGGATTTGCGCGGCCGAAATTGGAGATTCCGGTGGCCAAGGCGCCGGCGGGATTGGCGAAGGGCAGCCGGGTGCGGCATGGAAAATATGGCGAGGGAACCGTGATTCTGCGCGAAGGGGACGGCGAAGATGCGAAACTTACAGTACACTTTGCTAAGTTTGGGGTGAAGAAGCTGATCGAAAAGTTCGCGCAACTGGAGAAGATGTAGAGGTTTCCGGAGTTTCGCGAATGCATCCCAAGGCAATGAGATTCTAACCACGAGAAAAGAGAAGAAGAATGGCTGACACAAGCAAGATTGAGGATGTACAGGAACGGAAGAAGCTGAAGCGGGCTGCTCGCAAGGCGGCGCCTCCGAAGGGTCCGCGGACCGGAGCGCGGGGCGAGAACAAGCAGAAGCTGAAAAAGGCAGCGCGCGGGCAGGCGAAGCGGAAATAGATTCTGTATCGGCATCGCTCCCACCCTTGCCGCAAATGCGGCGGCAAGGATGGGACACCCATTCCTGGTGTTCTGTGGGCACCCGCATATGTATCAGGTCGAGGCAAGGGTTCCTGAGTTTTATGGCAGGAGCCCTTTGCAGTCTTGTATAGTTGGGCGAACTGAACCTGGCAGGCTGAAATCTTAAAAAGGCGAGGAGCTTTACCCTGGCAAGCCAACTTCTGCGTTGCAAGTCCATCGACAAGCTGATTCTGGACTCCCAGGATCCGGAACATAGCCTGAAGAAGACGCTTGGCCCGTGGTCGCTGACGGCGCTGGGAATTGGCGCGGTGATCGGGTCGGGGATTTTTACCGTGATCGGGACGGCGATCTCGGGGAGCCAGTCGAATGTCTCGGAGTGGAGCAAGGCTCCGGTTGCCAACATCATTCTTTCGGCACTTCGGCATACGGCGCTTAGCGGCGGACGGCCGGGGGCGGGTCCGGCGATTTCGATTTCGCTGGTGCTGGTGGCTATTGTCTGTGGGCTGACAGGGCTTTGCTATGCGGAGCTGGCGTCAATGATCCCGATTGCGGGGTCGGCTTACACCTACGCCTATGCGACGCTGGGCGAACTGGTGGCGTGGATCATCGGCTGGGATTTGATCCTGGAGTATGCGGGCTCGAACATGACGGTGAGCGTGGGTTTTGCCGCGCATGTGGTGGATTTTCTGGACTGGTTCGGGCTGCATCCGACGCCTAAATGGATTACTCCGGCGTATTTATCCGATGGCATGACGGATTTGCAGGGGAAGGTTCTCTATAACCCTGGGTGGCATTTCGGCTTTAATATTCCTGCCTTCTTGATTGTGCTGCTGCTGACGGTGCTGCTGGTGCGCGGGATTCAGGAATCGGCGAAGGCCAACAACGCGATGGTGGGGATCAAGATCACGGCCATCGTGGTCTTCGTGCTGGCGGTGCTGGGGTACATTCATCCCGGCAACTGGCACCCTTATATGCCGAATGGTTTTTCGGGTGTGCTGACGGGCGGCTCGATCATCTTTTTCACTTACATCGGCTTCGATTCGGTTTCGACGGCTGCGGAGGAGTGCAAGCATCCGCAGCGGGATTTGCCGATCGGCATCATTGCGACGCTGGTGGTATGCACGATTCTTTACCTGTCGGTCGCTGTTTGCCTCACTGGATTGGTGCCGTGGCACACGATGGTGGACGATGCAGCTCCTGTGGTGAATGCTCTTAAGAAGCTCTCTGTTCTGCCGGGCGGCCATCCGCTGCATTGGGTGCGGCTGATTGTGCTGGTGGGCGCGCTGATGGGGATGATTTCGTCGCTGCTGGTGTATCAGCTTGGGCAATCGCGGGTGTGGTACTCGATGTCGCGCGATGGACTGCTGCCGAAGATCTTCAGCAGGGTTCATCCTGTTTTTCGGACTCCGGCGTTTTCTACGTGGGTTGCTGGGTTCCTGGTGGCGATTCCATCGGGTCTGTTCGATATCGAGCTGCTGGCCGATCTTTCGAATATCGGGACGCTGTTTGCTTTTGTGCTGGTTTCGATTGGGGTGCTGGTGCTGCGTTATAAGGATCCGAACCGGCGGCGGGGATTCCGGGTGCCGGGGGGGCCTGTGATTCCGGTGCTGAGCATCGTGTTTTGCGTGTTGCTGATGAGCGGGCTGCCGATTATCACATGGTTTCGCTTCTTTATCTGGCTGGGGATTGGGCTGTTGATTTATGGCTTCTACAGCCGGCACCGGTCGGAGTTTGCCAAGGCACGGTAGGTCTATGACGCAGGACACCGCAAACATTCAGGAATTTATCCGGCGGTTGCCGAAGGCGGAGCTACATCTGCATCTCGAAGGGACGATTGAGCCTGCGACGCTGGCCGAGTTGAGCAGGCGGGTCGATGCTGGCTCGGGTGCTGCGCCGCTGACTCTGGCTGAGGCCGAGGCGCTTTACCAGTACACGGATTTTTCGGGGTTTATGCTGGCTTTCAAGGCGGTGACTCGGCGGCTGCGCGGGGCGGATGAGTACGAGCTGGCGGCTTACCGCATGATCGAGCAGCTTGCGGCGCAGGGGGTGGTTCACGCCGAGGTCTATATTTCCGTAGGTGTGGTTTATTACTGGCGCAAGGAAGAAGATGCGGCCGATCCGCTGTTGTTTGAGAAGATTTTTGCCGGTTTGGAGCGGGCGAGAGAGCGCGGGGAGCGGGATTTTGGGGTGACGCTCTACTGGATTTTCGACGCGGTGCGGCATTTTTCGGTGCCTGAGGCGGAGCGGGTCTTTCGCATGGCGGCGCGGATGCGGCGGGAGTATCCCTCGATTATCGGGATTGGGCTGGGTGGCGACGAGCGGGTGGCGGCTTCTGAACCTTTTCGGGAGATGTATGCCGAGGCTGCTGCGGCTGGGTTGAGGCTGACCAACCATGCCGGGGAGACGACTGGACCGGAGGCGATCTGGGAGGCGTTGTCGGTGGGGTCGGAGCGGCTGGGCCATGCGCTTTCAGCGGTTCGCGATGCAGAGCTCTTGGCTGAACTGAAGCGGCGGCAGATTCCGCTGGAGCTGAATCCCAGCTCGAATGTTCGGACGGGGGTTTGCGCTTCGTTTGCGGAGCATCCGCTGCGGGCGTACTTCGATGCGGGGCTGATGGTGACGCTGAATTCAGACGATCCGGCGTTTTTTGGGTCTATTGTCGAGAACGAGTACCGGCTGGCGCATGAGGTTCACGGCTTTAGCCGTGATGAGTTGAAGGCGCTGGCGGCGAACTCGTTTCGGGCGAGCTTTTTGCCGGAAGCGGCGAAACGGGAGTGGCTTTCCCGCATCAAATCAATGGGATGAATGAGTTCGAAATGAATCACTCCCACAAAAGTGTGACGTCGTACGGTCTGGACAGTCTTAGCTGAGTGTGGGTTATTATTTGCTCAGGGGGAGTTTGCGATGTTTGAAGACGAGGCAGTATCCAGCACAACAGACGAGACGGGCGGCCATCCGGTGTTACAGGCAATCGGCTGGGTTTCCGTGGGCCTGGGTATCGCCGCGGTTGGGTTGTTTGTTGGCCACGAGCTTCGCAAGCGCTATCGGTTTAACCACCGGACTCCTTACGACTTCTACTCGAATGCTGGAGCTCAGGTCTCTGAGTTTGGGATGGGTGTTTAGGGTACTCACTAGAACGACTACGGTTGGTGATTCGAGACTGCACACAGGCAACGACTCAGATCGAGTTGGTTGCCTGTTGATGTTTGTGGGGGGAATCTCAACGCGATCTATCGCGCGACTAGTGGATCAGCTACTTTTCGGGAGTTTTTTCCGATTGAATGTGCCGCAATCGACTGCCTGGAAAGAGCCGGGAATTGCGTTTTCGAGAGCCGACGGCGATTTTTGGCAAATAGTCTTTGAAGATGCGCCACTCTACAGAGGAGAGCGCAATAATTGCCAGGCGCCGTCCGATCAAGTTTTGTTCGAAGTAAAGAGATTGATCTCCTGTAATCAATACTTCAAACTTGTCATTTTCTGCCGCATCGAGCAATCTGCCGTTCTTGAGGCCTTCCCACCCTTTGTAGCTGGCAGTAAATACTTCGTGGGAGCCGAGATTCCTGCGCAGACGATGATCCAGATTTTCGTCGAGCAGTACTTTCACGCGCGGCGCTGCTCAAGTTGATCCAGACCAAAGGCAATCAGCCGCTTGATCTGATCAATGGAAAGGGTTGGCAAGCCTTCGTGAATTTCCTCGACGGTATCGCCAAGCTCATAGCTGTTTAAGATGGCGTCGGGCAGGATGCGGGTGCCGCGGACGATGGGCCTGCCGGAGACTTTGCCGGGAACTTGCTCGATCAGCTCGCAGGCCATCCAGTCGATTTCTAGATCGGTGTCGATGTTTGCCATGATCACGACCTCTTCTTAATCGTATTCCTTTCGATCACAAATCGGTGGACTGGGATTGGACCAGCTGCTTGGCTTGGGCGAGGAAATCGGTTAGCGGCATGGAGCCCTGGTCGCCTTTGGCGCGGGTGCGGACGCTGACGGCGTGGGCTTCGGCTTCCTTGTCGCCCATGACTAGGATGTAGGGCACCTTCTGGTTGGCGAAGTCGCGGATCTTGGCGTTCATCTTTTCGTTGCGGGCGTCGACTTCTACGCGCAGGCCGGCGGCTTCGAGTTCTGCTTTGACCTGGGCGGCGTATTCCTGATGGCGCTCGCTGATGGGGACGAGGCCTACCTGGACGGGGGCGAGCCAGAGCGGGAAGGCTCCGGCGTAGTGCTCTATCAGGACGCCGAAGAACCTTTCCACGGAGCCGAAGAGGGCGCGGTGGACCATGACGGGCTGATGACGTTCGCCGTCTTCGCCGACGTACTCGAGCTCGAAGCGGGCGGGGAGGTTGAAGTCGAACTGGACGGTGGAGAGCTGCCAGAGGCGACCGAGGACATCGACCAGTTTAAAGTCGATTTTGGGGCCGTAGAAGGCGCCTTCGCCGGGGATTGTCTTGAAGGTGAGCCCGCGGCGGGTGAGGACGCGGTTGAGCGCCGACTCGGCGCGAATCCAATCTTCCTGTTTGCCCACGAACTCGCCGGGTTTGCTGGGGTCGTGCGCGGAAAGTTCGACGCGGTATTCGGCGAAGCCGAAGGTTTTTAGAACGGCTTCAGCGAAGTCGATGCAGGCGTCCATCTCGTCTTCGATCTGGCCGGGGGTGCAGAAAATGTGGGCGTCGTCCTGGGTGAAGCCGCGGACACGCAGAAGGCCGTGCATGGTGCCGGAGCGCTCGTATCGGTAGACGTTGCCGAGCTCGGCGTAGCGGACGGGCAGGTCGCGGTAGCTCTTGGGGCTGTTCTTGTAGATGAGGATGTGGCCGGGACAGTTCATGGGCTTGAGGCGGTATTCCGCGTCATCGAGCTCCATGGGAGTGTACATGTTGCTGGCGTAGAAGCCTTCATGGCCGGAGATCTTCCAGAGCTCGCGGCGCATGACGTGGGGGGTGTAGACGAGCTGATAGCCGCGACGCAGGCACTCATCGCGCATCCAATCTTCCATGACCTTGCGAATGATTCCGCCTTTGGGATGCCAGAAGATGAGGCCGGCCCCGGCTACCTCCTGGATGCTGAAGAGGTCGAGCTGCTTGCCCAGCACGCGATGATCGCGCTTGGCGATCTCTTCGAGACGGGCGAAGTGGGCGTCGAGGTCTTTTTGCGAGTAGAAGGCGGTGCCGTAGACGCGCTGGAGCTGGGGATTTTTTTCGTCTCCTAGCCAATAGGCGCCGGCGAGATTGGTGACTTTGACGGCTTTGACGCGGCCGGTGGAGGGAACATGCGGGCCGCGGCAGAAGTCGACGAAACTGCCGTTGCGATAGAAGCTGACCTGATCGCCGGGATGGGTGAACTTGGTCACGAAGTGGGTCTTCATGAAGTCACCATCGCGCTCGAAGTCTTCCAGGCTTCTTTCTCTTGGGACGAATTCGTGGACGAAGGGCTGGTCGCGGGCAATGACTTCGGCCATCTTCTTCTCAATGGCGGCGAGATCGTCGGGGGTGAAGGGCTTTTCGCGGTAGAAGTCGTAAAAGAAGCCCTGGTCGGTGGCTGGGCCGTGGCCGAGCTTGGTTTCTGGGAAAAGCTCGAGGACGGCGGTGGCCATGACGTGGGCAGCAGAGTGGCGCACGACCTTGAGGGCCTCGGGATCGCTCTCTTTGATGAGAGCTAGCTGGGTGTCTTCGGTGAGCGGCGTGGAGAGGTCGACGAGGCGCGGCGCTGCGGCGTCTCCGGCGGAGTACATGGCGTCGTCGCTGTCGGTTTCTTCGGCTGCGGCTTCGCTCTGGGCGCTGCCGGTGGCAAGCGGGGTCAGGCGCGCGACTACGGAGACTGCGGCGAGGCGCGGCGAGATGGAGTTGGCGATCTCCAGCGGAGTGGTGCCGAGCGGCACTTCACGAATTGCCCCGTCGGGCAAATGTACGGCGATTGTCTGCTTGCTCATGATGGAAGACGATTCCTTGAGGAGTCTCGGGCTGTGGATGAAATGTCTGCGGCGAAAACCTCTCGCGGCAACCTCTCAGGATATACCGGTTGACTAGTTCACCCCGAGGCACGATTGCTTCTTTCCGCGACGAAGCGATCCCAATTCCAAACCGCTTCCTGGTTCGGTGTCTGGAGCGACGCGAGGGTACTATGCGTTCTGAGGTAACTGGCCGATCCGCACCGGGGAGGGACGTCGGAATGGGTTGAGGGTCATGAGGGGATAGCTCTGAAGAAGAATGTAACGATTTCGATTCTCGGACTACTTTCATTGTGTGGCTGGGAGACACCCGGCGGAGAGCAAGAAGAGAGAGACCAATATGCAAGTACTTCTAAAGAGTGTTGAGTCCGCGGTAGAAACCCGTTGCAGTGTATGTGGCCAGGGCTTTGCGATGTTCTGGGAGCGCCAGACGAAGATGGAGCGGTCTCAAGCGCTGCGCGAGATCGAGTCGACACTGCGCCATCATCATCATGCCGGAGCTGGGCCGCAGGTTCATCCGGTCAAGGGTTTTCTGGTTCCCGCCTGGGACGGGCCGATTGCGTTTTCGGGCGCGGCCATCCTGGGCAATGCTCCTGTATGGGCGCTTTAGAGCGAATCCACGCGCAACGCGGGCGCCGGCGCATCTCTCGGCAACTTTGAAAGCGGCAGATTCCTTTGGACAGGGAATCTGCCGCTTCTGTTTTAATGCGGGGCATTGGAGGTTCTCTTGGTTCCTTCGAGGAGCAACGATTCCAGTCTTATGAATCCTGGGGGCGATCGGTGCTCGTTCTCGAGGTTGCGCAGCGTGGGGTCTTCGCTTTCGTTCAAAGCGACTTTTGTAATCTCTACGAACCCCGCTTGCTCCATGGAAAAGCGCAAGACCTTTTCGTCGTAAATAAACTGGTGTCTCCAAGCTCGTACAAAGTTGTTGATGACGAAGGTATCGCAGGGAAAAGCAGCCCGGCAATCCTGCGAAGACCTTCGGATGTATTCCTCTTGCAGCTCCGACCTTTCGGACTCGTAGAGCGCGATCAAGAAGGCGAGGTTGGGAGTCGAGATTCGCATTTTTCCGCCGTCTTTGAGGACGCGCCAGGATTCTTTCAACATGGCGTGGCCGGCAGGATATGGAACGTGCTCGATCATGTGTTCGCTGTACGCATAGTCGAATGTTTGATCTGGAAAGGGGTAAACTCCGGTGGCATCGATATGTATAACGTTGCTCTCCTTGGGAAAGAAATCGGAGTTGAGCCAGCCCTCAAGAGGATGAAAGCCGCAGCCTAGCTGCAGCTTCTTGATTTCATGCTGCGCGAGGTACTTTTCGATGGTCTTGCGATCGATTCCATTGGCCCTGCGGCGGAGCTTGTGGAGACTCCTTTGCAGTGCCGTAACGGGTTCGCCGAACATGCCTTCTTTGAGGACGTTCCTCAGTGAGTGCCGCATGATTGTCCTTCCCCCCATGACGATTAGAATGTGAAGAAAGCCCGAGCCATGAGGTGTTCGGCTCGATTGTTGCCTGGATTCTAACAGGGCCGCCTGAGCGTTCTGAAAAAGCGGGAATGCCAGTCGAGGAGTTAAGCCCAATCGGCTGTGATGCCGGTGTTGTGTGACAAGCGCCCGGTTTAGAAGATGAGTGTGCTCGAACTGAAGTGGGTTACATTATCGAAACGGGAGGACATTTGCAGATCAAACCCGGGCAGGACGGAGCGTTCCGCGGGCATATTCCGGCGCTCGACGGTGTACGAGGCGTTGCGGCGGCGTTGATCTTTGTGTATCACTATGGGGGCGGAGCGCAATCTTCATTTTTGCCTTTGCGGGTGATAGGAATCCTCCTCCACGCCGGGTGGGTCGGCGTTTCCCTCTTTTTTGTACTCTCGGGTTTTCTCATCAGCGGCATTTTGTGGGACGGTTATCAGAAACCAGGCTGGTGGCGCCGGTTCTACGTGCGACGCTCGCTGCGCATCTTTCCGCTGTACTATCTGGCCCTTGTGATAGCTGCGGTGATCTGGCTGGCTCTTGGTGTGCCGGCTGTGCGATTGAGTTTTCTTTGGATTTACGCGCTCTACCTGCAGGACGCACCCTTCTTTAACGCCCAGTTGGCCAATCCACCCGCCGGTGTTGAGATGGTTCACTTCTGGAGCCTGGCGGTGGAGGAGCAATTTTATCTTGTCTGGCCATTTCTGCTGGCTCTTTTAGCCGGCAAACGCCGTCGTGCGATCTATCTAATCCTGGCTCTATGGGTGAGTTCGCTGGTCTTTCGGGTGGCCATGCTTGGGGTGAACGGCGAGGGATGGAGCGTTTATTTTCTGTTTGGCCGTGCTGGAGAGCTGCTGGCCGGGGCGTATCTGGCGATGGCCGTGCGCGGTGATTCGTGCGAGCGACAGCGGCTCTTCAGGAGCCTGCCGTACATTCTGGGGTGCTCCCTGGTATTTCTGGTGCTGATCGGAATCGCCTCTCCCCGCCTGGAGATCAGCTCCTGGTGGTGGTCCACCGCCGGACTGGCCGTGTTGAGCATTTTTTTTGCCAGCCTGATCGGCCTATCCCTGAAGCCGGGTGTCGTCCAGTCTGTTTTTCAAACTCCCGTGCTGCGGTGGCTGGGCAAGATCAGCTACGGAATTTATGTCTACCACCTGCTGCTGCACCCTGGATATCTGTGGCTGCTGCAACGCATGGCGCCTAACCTGGGCAGTGATGCCCGGGCCGGATTGATCTTTGTGGTGGCTTTGGCGGGCACTCTTGGCGTGGCTTCGCTGTCTTTCTACACCTACGAGAGAGCTTTCTTGCGTTGGAAGGAACGCATTGGGCACTGATCCGAACATGCCCTCTCTTACGACATTGTTCAGTGCAGGCCGCATCCTTGATATCCCTTATGACGATTAGAATATGAGGAAATGTTGAGCCTAAACGTGTATGGCTCGCTTGTTGTCAGGATTCTTGCAGGGCCTGGAGGATTGACAAAAATTACAAACAGCAGCCTGGTCAAAAAGCCCATTCACTGATGGCACGGGACGGTATCCAAAGAACACGCCGAGAGAAACGATGCGGAAGAGAATCACGCTTGGTAGCCTTATCGCAACAGGACAGGGGGACATTTGCATAGCAACCATGGGCAGGACAACCAATTCCGCCGACATATTCCTGCGCTCGACGGAGTGCGTGGTTGTGCTGCTGCTGCGGTCTTTGCGTTTCATTACGGCGGCGGAGCACAATCCTCATTCCTTCCGCTGCGGGTGATCGGCAACATCCACCACTTCGGGTGGGCCGGTGTTTCGCTCTTTTTTGTTCTTTCCGGGTTCCTGATCAGCGGCATCTTATGGGACGGCTATCAGAAGCCGAGCTGGTGGCGCCGCTTCTATGTGCGCCGTTCCCTACGCATTTTTCCTCTCTACTATTTGGCTATCTTCCTTGCCGTTGCCGTTTGGCTGGCTTTCCATATCCCGTTACGGCAGTTGACGCCCTTGTGGGTATATGTGCTCTATCTGGAAAATTTTCCCGTCTTATTCCCGCTGATTTCGCATCTGCCCGCAAGCGTCGAAATTGGCCACTTCTGGAGTCTGGCTGTCGAGGAGCAGTTTTATCTTCTCTGGCCTTTCGTCTTGGCCTTGTTTGCCGGTAATCGTCGTGGCGCGAAGCACATGATCCTGACTCTATGGGTGCTCTCTCTGGCCTTTCGAGTGGCTGTGCAAGGCATGAACTTGCCAGAATGGGGTTCGTATTTTCTCCTGAGCCGCGCTGGAGAGTTGCTCGCCGGAGCATATCTGGCCTTGGTGGTGCGCGGCGATGCCAAGGAGCAGCAACGCCTCTTTCGTGTCTTGCCTTACGTCCTCGGGATCTCCCTGTTACTGCTGGGGATAGTTTCGTTTTTCTCTCCGGATGGGGACATCGGTACTGGTTGGTGGTGCATTCTCGGCCTGGCCTTCTTGAGCATATTTTTTGCCAGCATAGTCGGCTTGTCCCTTAAGCCGGGGATCCTTCAATCATTTTTCCAGCTTCCCTTGCTGCGGTGGCTGGGTAAGATCAGCTATGGAATCTATATCTATCACCTGCTGTTCAGGCACGGATTCATTTGGCTCACGGATCGCATCGCGCCCCACCTTGGCTACAACGCCAAGCTCGTAGTGCTCTTTTTGGTGGCACTGGCGGGCACGCTGGCGATTGCTTCGCTGTCTTTCTACACTTACGAGCGCGCGTTTCTGCGTCTCAAGGAACGCCTTGGCCACTAGCGCGATGGACCCTGTGGAAACAAGTCCTGGGAACGGAAGGATGGTCAGTCTCGGACTGGGTGTGACAGAGGTCGCATGGTATCTTTAAGATAGGTGTTGGAGCGCAGGTACTCAACCCCTGGTTGCGCATGAACCGATTTCGGTTTTGAAAATGGCGCACGCAAGACGAAGGCCAGGCACGAATCCCCTAGTGAAACAGGTGACGAATCCCCAGTGAAACTGACCAGCGTTATCCTTGCAAGTGTATTGATGCTTCCCGCCTTGTCCTGGGCTCAGGAAACTGCGGCGCCGGAGGGAAAAATTCAGGCCGCGGGTTTGGGGCCGGGCGACCAGCTTAACGTGCGCCTGTACGATTTTCCGGATCTTGGAGCCGGAGTGACAGTGCATGTCGGCGCGGATGGTTCCGTGCATCTGCCCTATGCGGGCACGATTCAGGTCCAGGGCATGTCTCCTGGGGAGTTGGAGCGCGCGATCACCGAGTCGCTGCGCGGCAAAGGGATCGTGAAGGACCCGAATGTGACGGTGGATGTTTTATCCGCAGTCAACATGACGGTGGATATCCTGGGCCAGGTGCAAACTCCGAAGTCAATTCCGTTGTATGCGCCGGCTCCCTTGTCTTTTGTGCTGGCACAGGCGGGAGGAATTACCGGACTTGCGGATCATCATCTCTCTATCCTCCACCGTGGCGAAGAGCTTCCTACTTCGGTGGATTTCGATACCGAGGCTCCCAACGTGGCGGCCATGAATACGCTGGTGCAGCCGGGCGACATTGTGAACGTGAGCAGCCGCGGGGTGTATTTTGTGGGCGGTGAAGTGAATCGTCCGGGAATTTACCCGATCGGCGGAGTGCTCTCGGTGGGCCAGGCCAGCGGAGTGAGCGGCGAGGGCCTGGTGAAGAACATCACTTTGCTCGAAGCGTTGTCGCAGGCGGGTGGAATCACTGCAATCGCAGCCCGATCCAAGATGCATATCCTGCGCACCGAAGATGGCAAGCGGGTGGATATTCCGGTGGATCAGGTGAAGCTCTCCAAGGGAGAAATTGCAGACCCTATACTGCATCCGAACGACATCATCTATATCCCTTCGAGCTACTTGCGCCAGCAGACCAACAACCTTTTCGGGACCGCGATCAGCGCCATCTATGCGGCTGCCGAGATCAAGACCGCTACCGCTTTTTAGCCAGCATCCGGAGGAAAAGGCCGATCATTGGCAACGACACTCCAATTTGCGGGTGAAATTACCGTTGAAGCCCCGCGGGAGAGCGCGTCTGCGCGCGTTATGGCGCGACTGTTCTTTGCCATCTTCTGGACCATTTTGTTTACCGGGTCGATCCGAAAATGGATTGCTCCAGGGGTTACAGTTCTCTATCTGCTTCAGGATGTTCCGATCGCGATCGCTTATTTTTATGCCCTTTGGAAGGGATTTTTCGATCGTGGTTACCTTTTGCTCGGCGTGGTTATACTGAGCGCCATCCTTACGTTGCAATGCCTGGCGCAGATCGTATTCTCCGGACTTGATCCCTATGTGGCGGTGATTGGGCTCCACAATTATCTGTTCTACCTGCCCATGCTGGTTGTATTCCCCTTTTGCCTTACTGAAAAGTATCGCAGGGACTTTATCTGGTGGAACCTGATTTTCAGCATTCCCATGTGCCTCTTGGCAATTGCCCAGGCTCTGTCTCCCCGGAGTGCGTTCGTGAACCAGTCCACTGGCGGAGACGCTGCGGGAGTGCCGGGGGCGGAGGTGGCCCGCGTCTCGGGCACCTTCAATTTCGCGGGTTTCTACAGCGTCTGGGTGGGGATCGCAGTGGCGTTGTGCATGGGGGAGTGGCTTCTTGCCAAGGAGCGACGAACCATCAGGAGTCAATGGCTGCTGATTCTGTGTACCTTCACGGTGAACTTGTGCCACCTGGTCAGCGCTTCGAGGGCCTCGATTATGATGGCCGCGATCGCGGTCCTTGGCGCCATGGTTGGGGCGATCGTTCTGGGCTCAAACCGGGCGATTCTGGCCATCATGGGTATCTGCATTTTGTTGCCGGTGGCGGCGGCCGCGACCTTCGTGATCTCCCCGGCGGAGTTCAACGTGGTGGTGGATAGATTCGCGGGCGAGGGCAAGACCCAGAGCTTGGTGGAGCGGGTGGAAGACTCGCTGATAGGTTTCGCGATTACTCCCAAGTTCAGCCTGATCGGAGCAGGCATCGGAATGGGCGTAGATGCGGCGCATGTGGGAAACGCCGATACCTATAACTTTACCTACGACCTATCCGAACAAGACACGGTGCGCAATGTGATGGAGTTGGGGACACCGGTGGGGCTGCTGTATGTGCTGACGCGGATCGCATTTGTCTACGGTATGATTTTTCTTTCGATACGGCTGGTGCGCTCGGGGTCCTCTCCCCATGTGCTGCCGCTGTCTTTCGTTATTCTGGGGGAAACTTACCAGGATCTGACTCGAAATGC
>Ga0206815_1122_pt1 | contig 21430 bp, 22 predicted proteins | sample Alteio_BWOrgCont_91_FD_152864 | JGI IMG/M metagenome (GOLD analysis project Ga0206815, IMG submission 152864) | Enriched cells from forest soil in Barre Woods Harvard Forest LTER site, Petersham, Massachusetts, United States -... | ecosystem: Environmental > Terrestrial > Soil > Temperate forest >...
TTTATTAGGCCTATTTAAATTCATAACATTTACTGAGCGTTTACTTTGAATCATGTTTAGCATACAGCCAATATTTTACTATACATCTAGAAAATCCTACAAAAAGATAATTATCATAAATAGATTGAAATTGAGATGCAGTGCCTCTGCCTAGGTAGGTGTTATAGTTATTCTTCCAAAATTCAGCTAACGCTTTACTATTGGAAGCATTCGGCAACTCACCATGGCTTCTTTGATAAACAATTCTTGCTAGTGCAACTTGATAATTAATGTTGTTGTTTAAATTCCACTCAAGGGAATGTGAATTATTATATAATTTCATTACAGCCTTATATAAAGCCGGACGATAAGCTAAATAATTAGTATTAATATCTTGTGCTGTATTTAATTTTATTTGAAATATATTGTTGGATAACCTCCCTAGGCAAGATTCTTGCATGGCCGTACCTATTAAAAGATTAGATGCTGAATCAGAATATAAATCCAACGCAACCAACGTTGGATTTATAATAGTATTCTTGAAATAGTTTTTATAAAGGACCGGCTTAATTAAAATTAAATATATACAAATTAAAATTAATATAGTCGTGACTATGGATATAGTAATTATGGAGTTAGTTTTCTTCATTATTTACTTTTTTAAAATTAATTATTAATTTGCCATAGGCGATGCACTAATACGATGATCACTGTGCTGCGTTTGTGTTTGAGCATGCGTCGTGACAGATGGCCTAAATAATTTAGGTGCAAGTCGCGTATCAGAGTGGCTTACCCAAACAAAGTCATCTACTTCCTCGTTCAATAATTTTTTTTCTTGTTTTGCTTGTGAAACTATTTTTTTGCTTGGTAAATATTTCACAATTAATGCTTCTAATGTTGCGCGCATCTTTAGCGAAGGTTCATCAGAGTCTATCGATATGAAATGTCTGTTAAATGCGGTGATGACATCTTTAGTTTGCTGATCTAGCTCACCAGTTGTTTGTATGTTGTATCCATATTTTTTTAAACTTGCCTGCAGTGCATTGATATCAACATCATCATTAAGTTTACCTTGAATCTCTCTCGCTACATCGGCATCTGGCCATGCACCAATACCATTTTTAGCAAGTTTTTCCCAAGGAAAAAGAGGTCCTGGATCGGGTTTGCGGCCAGGAGCAATATCGTTATGACCTACGACACAGATGGGATCAATGCCGTAACGCGCAATAATATCTTTACTTACACCAATAACAAGATCAATTTGATAATCAGTAAATGGATACCAAGTTCGTTTTCCAGAAGCATCATCTGTATAGCCAAGATTGACGATTTCAATACCTATAGACGTATCATTCAAACTAGTACGCCCGCGCCAATAGCTGACACCAGCATGATAGGCACGACGATTTTCATCAACTAAGTTATAAATTACATTCTCATCAGCTCCAACCATTTTGTCTGGCACTAAATAATGCGCGCTCACTTCACCGTTGGTAAGAGTATCTAACGAAGTTTCAAATGAACCTGCTGTGTAATGTAACACAAGAAACTTAATTCTTTCATCACAGGACTTGGCGCGATAGCGTGGATCGATGCTGTAAGAAGGCCGAGCAGATGACATTTTGATGTGCCTCTTAAGTTAAGTAGGGCGGGGTTAACAAAAACAACCACCTTGATTGATTCAAATGGTATCACAAGGACTGAAATAAGACAAAATTTGCATTACAAGCTGTTCTACACAGGCTATGAATCTTAACTTCCTGAATTTAAGTTACTCTATGTATTTTCTTATGCGTAATTCCGGCTACTTTCAGTTAACGCCCACAGTAGCAGTAGCCTCGAAGACGGAAACGGCGTCAGATGCCATTTTGTGATTCAAATCAAATAATCACAAAATGGCATCTGACGCGGCTGCTTCTATTTGACTGGCTGCATATTTTAGTTAATGCTAGAATTCCCGCCCATGAAATGCCAAAATTTTTTACATAAGCACTGCCTCTCTTGTGACCTGTTATCTCATGATTATTTGTCGTCAATCAAGATCAAAGAGCAACAACTAGCCCATCTCTTCCCCGGGCATATCGATAAAATGAAAGCTTCCATCATCTGTGATCGCGGTACGGAAGGCTCACGCAATAAAGCAAAGTTAGCAGTAGCGCTCAGTCAGGGCGAAATTGAATTCGGCTTTTATGATCAGCGTATGCAATTTAAAAAACTAGAAGATTGTCCTTTGCATGCTCCTGTAATCAATGCCATTTTATGCATGCTAAAAACACAGCTGACAATACATAAAATTACTCCTTATGATTTGCTTTTAAAAAAAGGCGAGTTGAAATACCTGCTAATTACCTATAGCGAAAGCACTAATGAATTGTTGCTCCGATTTGTTTTACGCTCGACAGAATCATTGTATCGCTTAAAAAAACTCACACTTGATTTGGTCGCGCTAAATCCTGTCGTTAAAGTAGTGACTGCAAACATTCAACCTATTCATCAAGCGATATTAGAGGGTGATGAAGAAATTGTATTAACAGAAAATGATTGCATCGCTCATCAGTTCGATCAGTATTTGCTTTTTCAGGGTCCGCGTAGTTTTTTTCAAACGAATTCGACGATGGCACTGCAACTCTATCGACAATTACAAAAAGAATTAAGCACCTTATCTATTCACTCATTTCTTGATCTGTATTGTGGAGTTGGAGCATTTTCTTTTTTTGCTGAAAAATATTGTTCACAAGTGATGGGAATCGAAATTTCGGCCGCGGCCATCGCGTATGCTAATAAAGCACGCGAAATAAATGGTAGTGCGGATATCCATTTTTCAGTAATGGACGTAGAAGTTTTTTTAAGAAATCAACAAACAAACCGCTTTGATGCGATCATGGTAAATCCGCCAAGACGTGGCTTAAATGATTCGATTATTACCCATTTAATGAGATTAGCACCCACATATTTATTTTATTCGAGCTGTAATGTAGAAACATTGCATCGCGATATCTTACATTTAGAAACACAGTATCAACTACAATCGTTACAGATTTTTGATATGTTTCCTTTCGTTAGTCATTTTGAAACATTGGCTGTGTTATCTACGAAAGTATAATTGAATAATCACGGCCATTTACGGCTGCCTTACAGCTTGTTTCTCTTGATGTTGCATCAATAAATCAACTAAATCTGTTTCAAGTAGCGTATAAAGTGTTTTAAAGCTATCAATGACATAGTAGATTTGACCCCTGGTGGACTGGTGGATGATAAGTGCTTTATGAAATTTTATGATCGTTGCGGGTTTTATAATAATAGCTGATTTAATCAGTCTAGTTGGATTAATAAAATGTGCGAGAATTGCAAAAAGTAATCTATCAAGAAATGATAATTTCGGCGAGCGCTTGTGTTTTCTTGATAATTGAATGAGCTGCTTGCGCAGCATCATATTTTCAGCTATCAAAGCTTTCGTGCCTTCGGGTTTGGCAAGCATAATAATGATGCGGATAAAATGTAATATTGAGAATGTAAATTTTAGTATGTGGTGCATGATAAGGATGGTTTTACAGTAAATCAATTAAGTTTTTTCTTGATAGGCTATTAGTGCCGTGGAAATACGTTAGGGCTAGGGTATAATATGGCCAGAATCAATAAAAGAGATTGACTATGCCATCGAAATCTATGCAACAAAGAAAGGGCTGCCCTAAAGGAAAATATTGGGTTCCTCCTTATAAGAGAAAAAGAATTGATAAAAATGGCAAGCCTTATGTGGAAGAAGTAAAATGATATTGTGCCAGTTGTCACAGTCTTTTTCACAAGCTTGCCGAAGAAGAAAAAATGCCGATCGATTTGCTCTATTTTGCATTAACTGTTTATGGTGAGGCGAGTGGAGCCAAGGGGTCAAATGCCACTTCTGTATGTGTTCTTCAAAACGTATGCGGAAGTGGCATTTGACTCCTTTTATTTTGGCTATCGTTTCACTGATTTAGGCAAAGTTCAATTGGTCCAGCTATGATCGATACCACTACTGTGTCTGGAGTCTTGTCGCAATCACATTTTTATAACAATGAATTGGTTGCACAAGTCACGATTAAAATTACTTAAAGGTACTCACATGATTAATAAAAATTTGTTTGGATTATTTTTGTTGACGACAGCTTCAGTGAGTTATGCATTGCCATTTTCAGTAGTGCCTAAGTATGCATTAGCCGTTGGCGTACCTGTTAATAATATAGTTTTAGCATATTATACGGTTACTAATAATACGATGACCACCAGAAACAATAATTATATAAAATATTTACCTCCAAATGTTACACAAATAACGACAGGTGGAAGTTATCCGGATACATGCGGTGCGAGTATTAATTTGGCGAGTCATGCAAGTTGTACTCTGCAATTATCCATTAACAATGCGATTAACGGTAGTGATCCTGAAATAAAAAATCATCTTTTTGTTTGTTTTCCTGGCGGTCAAACATGTGCTGGTACCAGTTCTCCTTTAAATGTGACGCAGCTTACGTGGTCACCTATCAACGTTGCTTATGAAATTGTAAATATTGGGGGACTCGGAACTAGTTGGACAAATCCTGTTTTGACTTATAAAAATGGTGGTTCCAATAGTATTACAGCTACTGCGTGGAATAATTATACGCCACCGAGCCCCTACATAACAAACACGACACGTAACTTACAATTTAATGAACAAATTTTTATTGCGTCGCCAGGTAATCCTGCTGGTGTTACTAGTTTTATTACCACATCCGATGGATATACTTGGGCTGGTTTATCCACTGCAGTTAATGCCATGTATCCGTATGACCCGAGTCAATACACTTATCCATCCAATACAAGTCCGTTTGCCGCAGGAAATTTAGTCACAACACCACCGCCAGGCGTGCTAAAAGTAACTGCGAATTATAAAGCACAAGAAATGAAGTTTTACGCCAATCAAAATGATGTGCCTTCGGGTACGCAAGGTGCTGTACCCATTACACGGTATTATATTACGGATCCATGGGGCAACATGTACATCATGCATGCGTCTGATTATAGTGACCCTGCAGATGTAGCTTCTGCATTTAATGCCGCAGTGTTGCCAGCTGGATGGACTAAAAGTGCAGCTACGTTGTCACAAGATTTTATTTTAACGCCTGCTTTTTCTCCGCCAAATGTTTATGAATATAATTTGTTACGTGATAGTGCGGATAATACCTATCATCAAATTTCTTGGGGAGCGAGCGGTACGGTTGTGAATTCTCTAATATCAGCAACCGGCATGCCCATTTGGGGTGGCCCAACTGGCGGCAAACTTAATATTACACAATCTTTTAATAATTCAATATTTGGCGGCGGTGGAGCGCATCAATATGTATTTTCTTCTGGTTTAACTGGTGGCATTAATACTCTTAATGATTTTAATGCAGGGTTAGGCGATACGCTCAATTTCAGTGGTCAAACATATCAATATTCAGATACTTCATCCGGCATTCTGATTACTCTTTCAGGTAATGCGCAAGTTCTTTTGAGTGGCATTCATGCTTTTTCATCGAGTTGGGTGGTTGGTTAAAAGAATATCGGGGTCCAATCTAAACATAGGTGTTTTACTAATACTATTGCCTATGTTTAGATGACCCCTGGTCTCCTCTATGCAAACCAGGGTAGGGTAAGTAATAGCTTATTTGACTCATTTCCTTGCGTGCTATAATAGCGCCGGAAGAGGTGTCTGCATGAAAAACATGTTACTACGGCATTCTGGGTTATTGCTCTTATTAGCACCTACATTGATATGGGCTGATTATTCACGCCCAGCAGCATGCATGCAAAATAACTCGGCGGGAATACTTTGTACAAAGCAAAGGAAAGCGGATTTTCATGTCTATGCGTCAAGAGATAAGAAATTGGTTGGGTTATCGAATGAAAATTCCTCTTCTTCTTTGTATCAACTTAACTTGCCGAATAACGCAGTTCTGCAAATCTTACCTGGTCTTAACGATCAGATTGCAAATGAAAATACATATAAAAACCCCAATCGACACTTTACGTTATTGACACTGTTTCAGTTGAAATTTTGGTAGGTTGTCGGTCGGAGGCTCTATCAGGCAGAGATGGGAGTATTTGGGTCATATATGGATCCTGGGGTCATCACAAACCCCAGAACCTAGGCCTGGCACTGTTTCTCCTCTGTAAGTAAGAAATTTTCTCAGTTACTGAGAGATTAAGAATTGTATGCCGCACAATTCCGCTCGCATATAATAAACTTATCACATTGCCGCCATCTTTCTGGGAGATAAGTTTGCTTCATCCGCCATCATCGGTTGGCTTGCTCGATGACTCGAAGAAAATAACGTATTTGCGGTGTAAATGCTTTCTGTCTTATTTTGATTTTGTACAAGAGCGACTTTTGGCCTTGCCTTATGCGTGAGCTTATCAACAAATGCATCTGCTAAGTGATGCACACTCACGCGAGCTGATATTTCACTAAATATCGATTTGAATGACTCAAACGATGCGCCGCATTCTGCCATATTCTCTTTAAACCAATCCGAAACTTCCGCTTCGATTTTATTGGAAGACAAGGCCGTCATTTTTGAATATGTTTGAATGAGGTCATCATAATTTTTCGCAAGTTTTCCCATTTCTTGCGTATCACTGAAATGTAAATCGTTCACACCTAATGTTAAAATGCGTGCCAAGCACAACTGACGCAACAACCAATCAAGCGGCATGTTGTTATGCACAATGGCGACTGAAATATCTTTTGCACCTTGTTTTTTAAGGTTTTGAATCGCTTGGCATATGGTGCTGCATGTTGCAGCTTCATCATCCGTGATTAGATATTTGTCGTCTGCATTAATGCCAACGTTTCCCGAATTCATGTTATTAATTTGCGCGCTATCATCTTCGTGTGAACCTCGTTCTTTTTCACCTAACACGCGTGATTCACATAATTTATCGCCCAAGATGGCTTGCAACGTTTGTGTTAATTCTTTCGTACGTTTTGCAGCACCGGCATCGGGTGTCACTAATCGCAATTGTCCTTGATGTGGTGACTTCAACCATTGTTCCGCGATTTCAGTTGCGATCACGGTTAATCCTTGCACGGCAGAACCTTTAATTTTTTTTCCGGTATAGGTGCCGGACAATGTGTGCGGATCATGACACTCTGCGGTAATCACGTGATTGACGCCCGCAGCTTCCAGTAACAAGCCATTTTGTTGCACGTAAGCACCTGTTCTGCCTTTTGGATTATCTTCGGCTTTATCAGAGCGTGCGCTAAATTGATAAGGATTGATTAAGTTGACTTGTGCGGCACCTCTCAAATGCGCTTGTCTTGCAATCATGAGGGCTTCAAAAAAATAAGATGAAGCGCCATTAGTTTGATACTCACGAGAAAGTTCTACGTTATCGGGATTCGGACGTGTGGATTGCACAATGGTTATGGTTGCACCGCAGATTTTGGCATCGCGCGGAATCGTCGCTTGCTCGCCTTGCCCATCAATACAGTATAGTTTTACTGTTTCGCCACGCGCTTTTAAGCCTGCTTCTATTTCTCGAGCGAATGGTTGATTTGCCGAACAGCATAACAAAATATGCGGCGGATTTTTGATAGCGGGGATTTGAATCTGCGCCGGTGCAGCGTCTTCACTCAACAGTGCCGTGATGTCTGTTTGATTCACTTCACATTGCGATAAGGCGCGGCTCACGGCATGTTTACGCATATGATGCGCAACTTTTTCATCTAATGTGCTTTGTGAATTCCATTCCAAATAACGTGAAACGGATTCTTTATGACAAGAAATTGTTTTAACGCTTGCTGATAAATTGCTTTGATATTGATGGTCATAAAAATAAATACTACCCGCGCCGCTCGCTTTAAACAGATTGACCAACAACACATTAAAGTCACTTGGATTTAGCAGGGGATGATATTGTTCTGGCAAAGCAATCATTATTGCTTTTGCGCCGTGCTCGCTCGCCGTACGACATAATTGCAGCGCTTCTTGCAGCAACACTAACGGTGAATATTTTTCATGTTTTACGCCGACATGAATATTGACATTTTCTCCATCGAGTTTTACTTGGGGTGAGATAGTTGAAAAAGCATCGCCTGTTGAAAAAACTTTAAAATTATTTTGCTTAGCTTTTTCAGAATCAACAGGCCACTGACAACCGTGATTGTATAAATCAATGACTTGTTGAGGCTTCTCTTCCTCGGGTGTTGAAAAAACAATACCTCTTTGTTCATATCGATTGCTTGATTGATTTATATTTAATTTCGCTGTACGTGGAATCGTCATCACATTCTCTTTTTGAGAATTTAATTTTTTGAGTGCTTGATTCAACGCTTGGTGTATATGCGCCTCCCTTGACACGCCGCCAAATAGGGTTTCTTTGTGAGGATTATTTGCGAAAGTTGCATAGTCTTTTCGCATTGCAATCTCACCCCAGGTGATGTTTTGCTCTGCATCTAATTCTCGAATGATTTCATTCGGAACAACACAACAATTTTGTGTGTGCGTTGTTATCACACCGTCTTTCTCAACAATCACATGCACGAAATCATAATGGCGATCTTCATCTTCTGCATAACGCAGCCCATGTTCCACCGAAACTAAAATACTATTTTTCTCATTTGGAATCTCACGTCGCATTGCAACTAATCGGTTTAGAGCGCCTTTCGCCGTTTCTTCATAACCACGTGGCTGGTTTGCCACGCCTGAAGCAACATTGTGTCCAATAAGATGAATGGCGAGTGGATTTACTATTTCTTGAACGGCAAGTTCTGCCCCGTATTTTTTTAACGATGATTGTGAGGCAACATGTACTGTCAGTGCAGGTGTTAATTCACCTGTATGATGTGATAATTTATAGGAAATCGTATTGCCTTTATTCTCCGCATACGCTTTTTGAAGCACTAACAATTGTTGTAAATCTTGTTTTGTGAGTTTCAATAGACTTACCAGCTCAACGCCGGCTTTTTTCAACAATTCTCTTGCGCCAAAGTCGACTAACTCTGTCATTACAAATACGGTCTTTACTTGGCCGCCACTGTCACGAATGAGTTGAATCGCGGACATGACGGATCCGCCCGATGCGATTAAATCATCCGCCAGTAAATAAATTTTATCTTGTTGGATAGTACCTTTTAGCACCTGTAAGTCAGCATCGGAATATTCTGTTTTTGTGCCGATTTGGATAAAACGTGGATCGCCTTTGACTTTCACCTTCTGTATGAATTGCTCGCCTTTATGTTCGGATTGATTAGCAACAATGCCAGACACAATATAGCCTCTCGATGCAATCCCTGCGACACAATCAAATGACAGGGTTTTTGCAGCAAGTAACACAGCATCGGATGCAATTTTTCTGGAGTGCGAGTCACTAAATGCCGGATCAATCGCAAGAAAAACTACGCCCGATGTTGGGTAGTCTTTTAAAAATGATTGCTTAGCAATGAAATGATTTAATAACTGTTGTGATAATTGTGTTGTTGATGTTGGCATGGTGTTTAACTCCTAATGTTGATATCAGTGATATCATCTTATTAGGAGCTATCCCGTATAACACTCCGTGTTGAATACGGGGTTATTTAGCCCAAGACTTTTTGAATTAGCTCTTGTTTAGAGCCGACGTCTAATTTCAATTTTATTTGATTGATATACTCTTCCACCGTTCTCGGTGAAATTGATAATTTCTTCGCGATTTGTTTTGCCGTGTAGCCTTTGACGGTGTGTTCTAAGCATTCTTGTTCTCTGGGTGTTAATGACACGTTGCCTAACTTTAATGAAATGGCTTGGTTGGGAGGAGTGTTTTTCGGTAGCAAGCCTAATTCTGTGAGATGAGTGATGGCTTCGGCGAGTGGATGTTCGCCTATGACAATCGATACACCTAACGTGCCTTGAAGTTGATGAGCGACATCGTAACAAGGATATTTAATTGATAAGAAATGCAATAGGCGGCCATCGAATCGCGTATTAAATTCATCAAACAATTTAACGGATTCTTGCTGCAAGACAGATTCGCAATTATGTAATAAATCTTTTGCGCTAGTGCCAGAAGAAACATCAAAAATGGTTTTTCCGATAGCTTGGTCTGGTGTTTGAAAACCACATACGTTCGCACCGATTGCGTTGATGTTGACGGTAGCACCGTGCTTATCTAATAAGTAAACGCTGTAAGGTAACGCAAATAAATCAACCAAACTCAGCAACAGAGAATGATGATCCGTATTCTTGTGGGTGTCATACAACAGCATGCCGTTTTGATATTTGGTAATACCAATGCGGTCGAATGCGATAGTTTTATTAAAATAGGGGTTCATTTTCATGATTTTTTCTCTAGTCTTGTCTGTGGTGCTTAATCGCCTCGGCAGTCCATGGATTAAAATTTCTATGATATTAATTTTGTCATGCTAACTTAAGTAGGATTGAAAGAAAAGGATATAGCGAGGAATCCGGAATTAGGAAGCAAATAATTTACTTAATTTCCTGAATCGAACCAGCAAGCTCGGTGTTGATTGATCTACTCGAGGCAAGGTGTAGGGCCGTATGAATCGAGAGGCTCACGTACGGTTTAAAGAGTGGCTGATGGGGAAGTTATGTTTAAATAAAAAATATTTTGTAAATAGAGTTGATTATCTCTACACTAAACATAGTTTACACTTAAAAATGTTGTTTTATATAAAAGGAATGATCGGAATGAAAAAAATTATTTTATTTGTATCATCGTGTTTACTCGCAATGACCTCTGTGACTAGCTACGCATTTTATGATGCCAATTTTGCAGCAAAGGATTGTGCATCTTATGCAAATGGGAATTTAACCGTTTGTTTCCAGAATATGAGCAATGAATCCATGGCGGGTTATCAATTATTAGGTATCGATTTATTTACAGACGGTACTTACAGTCAATATGTATCAGGCCTTAGTGCGAATCAACCAAATCAATTTATCGACATTTCAACGTCATCTCTGCAAGTTAAACAACATAAAGTTTCAAAATTGACTTTTTCAATTGCGAAAGGCGATGGGAATAGCTATCGAATCATGCCCGGCTGTACTATTGAAATAACGCCTTCCAGTGTTTCAAAATCATTATTGATGATCCACAAGAATGGTGAATATCTATATTGCGATTAAAAATAAGCAGGAGATCAAAAGCTGTTTTACGACTTTTAATTTATGACGATCATTTAAAAGTTATAAAACAGCCTTTGACTCCTTTCACTTCTTAAAATCAGCAGCTGTTAGCTAACTCTCTAAATATTTATTAATTTTTACACCAACACATTGACTTATATATAAATTCTATCGAGATGATCACTAATTTTCTGAAAAAAATACAGCCCGCTAGATGGGCTTAAGAAAATGTTAATACTGAATCGGTATACTTCTTTCACAATTTTTATCCCCCATGATTGAGGTAAACTAATGAGATTTTTTACGCCAGCTAATTTACGAAAATCTGTTCTCGGCTCTTCTGTCATAGCCTTGAAAATATCAACAGCCGCCGCATCAGGATCGTCCAGTGATGTAGGTATGGGAATGATAGCTATAGCCGCTGTTTTTGCAGGTTTCGGACTTATATATTGCTGCATTAAATGTTGTAGCCATATGGCAGGTGATGGATTAACTCCTCGTGAACGAGATGATATTTATCCTAGTAGTGATAGCAGCTACACGATCAGTGTAGGTAATAGTGCTCTAAGCAGCACACAGGGTGCTACCTCTCAGCAAAATGATACGGGTGATAGTTATGTAATAATGCCAGCAGATAGCGGAGCTACTTCCACAAGACCACAAATTTAAAAGAGCTATTGGGGTCAGGCATGACAAATAGATATTTTAAAATCCATTAATCATGATAAAGATGAGAATGTAACGCATTATGTTAAGCTTTCTCCCCAGATTTTTTGGCAAACGTAAACCGTTGCCGAACGATTCTCAAAGTTGTGTTGAGGTATTATCTTGGTACCATCCTGAGTATCTTCCCACGCAACATTTAGCTTTACTTATTCGGGATGGTAACAAAACATATTATCTGAGTTTTTCACCCAAAGTTGTACGCAATCGGCCTAAAAGATCTCTTTTTCAATTACGACAAGGTGTGGATGCGATTTTTGTGAATCATTATGAAGATGAATTGCTCATCCGGGGTTTCAGAAATGCATGGCCACAAATTAAAGATTTAACAACAGCACACCAACAATATTTTAAAGAGAATAGCTTCAAGACAGTCAGTGATATTGAAATTTTGGAAATAGCGCGAGAGCTTCCAGCCAAAACACAAGCCAAATTACGAAAACGGGGAAGCCCCACTGAAGTTATTGAATTGCGATCGCTGAATATAACAGCCATGATCCAAAAAATGGATACCTATAAAATGGCTAACCCACCCATGCAATGGTCTTTTTGGTCTGGCACCTATCTACATGCAGCTAATACCCATAACTGTGCCAGCATTATTTTAGATTTGCTGTACACCGGAGGGATGGGTAATCTGGTTCACTGCAATCGTGACGTGTTAACAATAGCGGGTACATTACTCGGCGCCAGTTATATACTCATGAACAGTCAGACTTATCTTGAAACAATTGCAGAACTGGTGCTTGAAGCCTTAAAAGGCGCAACGATAGGACTGGTTATAGGTCGTGGTGTAGGCGGCTTTATTGAAGGATATACAGGGATACAAAGCTTTTTGAATCTCGGGTCTCTTAAGGGAAAAGATAATATTGCGAGTGTATTAGGATTACGTTTTGTGAGCGCGAGCTTGTCTGCACTTGTTGGTTTTATTAAACAGGGCCCTATTGTACCGTCCCTCTTAACGATGCCACGTGAAGTGCTGAATTTGGCGCATCAGGCAAAAGTGGAAGAGGAAGATACTTTTTCGGTTTCAACCTATCAAGTGCCCGCTATTCCTAGATGATACCCTATGGATTTAAAACATTAAAGATAGTTTGTAAGCGTTAGACAATGTACATCAGCCAACGCTTACTTTTTAACTTTGACACCAAACAATTAAAAACAAGAGAAAACGATCATGACAATAGAAGTTAAAGCTCTTTCATTAGAGATGGCAAAAAAAATTGCTAGCGCTGCTGAACAAAAAGCTATTGAAAATAAACTTAAGATAGCAATTGCCATTTTGGATTCGCACGGAAATTTAAAATATTTTCATCGCATGGATGGAAATAACTTTGTAAGCGTTAGAATGTCTCAGCTAAAAGCAATGACTTCTGCAAGCATACCTATTCCCACTAAAGCTCTTGGGGAAAAAAATAAAAATATGGATAACAGTCCTTATTCGAGCGTCCCTGGAATTGTTCTTCTTGAAGGTGGGCTACCTATTATCACAAAGGATGGACAACATATAGGTGCAATTGGTGTTAGCGGTGCCAATCCTGAATTAGATGGGATTTGTGCGCAAGCAGGCTTGGATGCGATAGCAGAAGAATTATAAATGGAATTTTTTTATGTATGAAATAGCAATTACCCATGATGTAAATGATGCTGAGATAAAAATTATTCAGCAAGGATTGATTGAATCGAGCAAGAAAATTCTTGGCAGCACAGATTTCATGGAAAAATCATTTTCTGTACTGTTAAAAAACGAAAACAACAACATTAGTGGCGGGTTATTAGCACGATTTGACTTAGAGTCTATTTATATCGATATGTTATGGGTTAATGAAAGTGCCAGAAATCAAGGGTATGGCACACAGTTATTAACTATGGCTGAGAAAGAAGCATGTAAGTTGCGATGCCGGTACTCGACATTAGATACATATGATTTTGAGGCTGAAGAATTTTATCTTAAAAATGGATATGAACGATTCGGAGAAATTAAAAATTATTGGCTCAATCATTCAAGAATATTTCTTAGAAAAAAATTAAATTCCGACTAAAAATATCAGGTGAATAGAATGAACTACATTACACCACCAAACTTACGTCCCGGTGACACAATCGGATTAATTGCTCCTTCTAGTCCGTTACAGCCTGGTCGGCTTGAAGCAGGTACACGTTACTTGATGCAAAAAGGTTTTAAAGTCAAAGCAGGCCGACATCTTCACGATAGTGAACGCTTTCTTGCTGGCACAGATGAACATCGTGCGGCAGACATCATGGAATTCATCCAAAATACAGAAATAAAAGCTATTATAGCTACTGCTGGTGGTTATGGTTCGCAACGGCTTTTACCTTTACTTGATTTTGATCTTATACGGGAAAATCCAAAAATCATCACGGGATTTAGTGATACCACAGCATTGCAGTTAGGTTTATTGAAAATGGCGGGTATAATTTCCTATACTGGATTTACTTTTCGCGATGTTGATAAACCTGAAATAGATGCGCTAGTGGATGAAACACTACTCGCAAATCTTACAGGTAAATCAATTACAGTTGAAGAAGGTACTGCTGTCAACACGGGCACGGTCAAAGCACCACTTGTAGGCGGAAATTTGGAGTGTTTGATTTCTTTGATGGGCACTCCTTATCAACCTGATTATCATGGCTGCATTTTATTGCTTGAAGATGTGTTTGCAGAGCCATTCCAAACAGATGCACGACTTTCGCAATTACATTTAGCTGGTATTTTTGATCAGGTTGCGGGAGTTATTTTTGGTATATTTGAAAACTGTATCGCCCAGCACCATCCTGAACGTGACGGCACAATTCTCGATGTTGTTTCTGAATGGTCAAAGAAGATAAAAGTTCCTACAATAAAAAATTTTCCGTATGGGCATATTGATCGTCGGTGTGTATTACCTGTAGGAAAGTTAATTCAGCTAGATGTGCGCAAAGAAAAAGCTAGGGCGACTTTCTAGCAAAAATTTTTTAAAAAAACATTGCATTCGTGAAGGTATAAAAGAGGATTCAAATGAGAAAACGGAAAACCATAACCCCCAAAAATTAGACTGAAAGTTCTTGAAAACGATAACTATGCAATTAAAAGGGTAGACAGCCAAAAATGACACAGACAATCTACTCATCTCAGGGTTGCAAATAATTGAGAAAGAGCTGGATCCTGAATCTGCAACTAGTTGTTTGTAGTCGAGTAACCTATAAACAAACAGCAAAGGAAAAAATAATGGCGGCATTCGATATACAAGTAATTCCGGCCAGCATAGACCAAAGGCCTATAATCAAGCAGCTTCTTGAGTTATATACTTATGAAATGACAGACTTAGTTGATTTTGATATTAAGGGTAATGGCTATTTTGGTTATGACGAACTTCCTCTTTACTGGAAAGAATCTAACAGATATCCCTACTTGCTTTACGTTAACAAAAAACTAGCTGGGTTTGTGTTAATTCAAAAAGGATCGCCGATTGAAATTGACCCTGAAGTTTGGGATGTTGCAGAGTTTTTCATTATGCGTAAATTTCGGAATAAAGATGTAGGTCAATTTGTCGCGCAACAGATTTGGAGGAGCCTAAAAGGTCGATGGCAGGTACGTGTTTGGGATAACAATAAAATAGCGCATGCATTCTGGGAAAATGTGATTGCGAAATTTACAAGCAACTCCGTCATACCGACCAAGAGAGAATATCAGGGTCATCACGGACTTCTAGTATATAAATTTGATTCCTTATAACGTGGATGCATATCCGCAAACGCTTACGAAGAACACCTCGAAACACCGGGGGTTAATACAACCTCAGGAAATTATTTTCGTAAATCATTTTTCCTGTTTAAATTTCCGAACACATTTAGAAAATGTAAAAGTTGCTATTCGTATTTTGAAGGAAAAAATTAATGAGTGAAAAGTCATAAAACGACTGCTGGCCCCTTTGGTTTTCTAGCTAGCCTTGACTTCCAAACAAATCGTTTTTAATTTATCAACAAACCGAAATACATCTAAGAAAGTTGTGTAGAGTCCCATCGGTGCTACTCTCACTAAATCGTCTCGGACATCGCAAATGATGCCTTGTTGATAAAATATTTTTTCTAGTGAAATTGTTTTATCGGCATGTTGTAGGCGTAGTGATAACTGGCAGCCTCTTTCATCTGGATGTTTTGGTGTTATGATTTGGATGTCAGTGGGTAATTCAGTTTGAATTAATTGCTCCAGATAAGCGACTAAGCGCTGATTTTTTTCTCTTAACGCATTGTAATCTACGGTATCAAACACAACCAAAGCTCGTTGAAGAGCCGCTAATAAAAAAATACCTGAATTGCTCATTTGCCAACTTTCAGCAGTGGGTATTGGATCGAAAGTAGTGGGCATTTGGAAGCGGGTTAATTTATTGTGCCCCCACCAACCGGCTAAACGCGGCATCGTAGGATCAGTCAGATGTTTTTCGTGAACATATAAACCAGCGATAGCACCTGGACCCGCTGATAAATATTTATAGCTGCACCATACAGCAAAATCGACTCCCCAATCGTGTAACGCGAGTGGCACATTACCAATAGCATGTGCTAAGTCGACGCCCATTTTACAACCTGCTGCATGCGCAAGCTGTGTGATTTCCGCAATATTAAAATATTGTCCTGTTAAATAGTGCACCGCTTCAATCCAAACAATTGCTGTAGATTCGCCATGTTCCGCGATCACATTTTTAAAAGCTTGCAGATCAATATAGCCTTGTGCGTCTGGTCTTATTTCGATAATAGCATCATCTAAATTAAATGGATCAACTTGCATAAATTCACGCAGCGTTTCAAAGCGTTGTTTAACTTGAGATGCAATCGCATACGTATCAGAAGGAAAACCCAGCAAACGAAGCACTTTAAACCGTGTTGGTGTTGGTCGATAAAATGAAATAAAAGTTGCATGTAGGTTGGTTGTCAGAGTTCCTGTGGCGACGACTTCTTCTGGTTTTGCTCCCACTAAGCGAGCCAGTGAATGCGTGACGCGTTCATTATAAACAATCCAAGGGTGGGCTTGATGAAAATGGCCCCGCACGCCTAATCGACCCCAGTTTTCACATTCTTTCTGGAGTTCTGCATCAATATTTTTAGGCTTGGGGCCCAGTGAATTACCATTTAAATAAATTGCGGTCTGGCCTTTCTCATCCAGTGGCATATCAAATAGATGGGCTAATGATATAAACGGATCGTCATGGTCAAGTTCGATCGCATCTGCAACTAGATTCTTCGTCATGTTTTATCTCATTTTATGATTTTAATAACGTAAAAAATAACAATACAAAACTGATAGCCAATAGCAGCCATAACAATGGCTTGCCGCCACTAACAGAATAAGGCAATGGCTGCTTCTTTTTGGTATAACGTAGAAACCACACAATCATACCTGGCAAAATCAGTACTTGGATGATCGCCAGCGTTCCAGCAATCGATAAACCCGCTAGAAATGCTTTAGGATAAAATAGCACAGCGCCCATAGCGGGAAGATAAGCAATTACATAAACCCACGGGGATTTTTTTTGGTTTTTATATAAAGCTAATCCATCGGCAAGAAAGTCTGTCAAGCTAATCGAATTCGCCAAGAATGATGTAATAATGCAAATGGCACTAAAAAAATTAGTAGCTTGCGTAATCCATGGAATATGTAACGACTCGCTTAATGCAGATTGCAAATCAGAAACAGGATGATTTGATGTTGCCATTTGTGCTAATCCGAACTGTCCTTCATAAGGCACCACCGAAAAAACAACAGTGATCCATAGCACGTAACACAACAAAGGAATCAATGTTCCCCAAAAAATTATTTTTTTAATTTTTATGACATCACTATGATAATAACTCCGTAAACTGGGAATGAGCGTTGCAAAACCGAATGACGTAATCACAATAATCAATAATGTTGCCGATACGGATTTTTGCGGCACAATAGAGATAATATTGCTATTGAAATGCGCGGTGATACCAATGACAGCTGTCGCAAAAATCACAGCCTTCGCTATCATCAAGAGTCTATTGGTATGATCAGTGATATGGATCCCCAGAGAAACAATAAATCCAAAGACCGCTAAAAAACTGATTGATGCAGCCCAAGTTGGTAGCGTGACGCCTATATACTGAAAATTTGTTTTTATTAAATCGCCACCGCCGGAAATATAAGCGGAAATAAGTGAGTACATCACCAATAAATTACAAACCCAGGCGACGCCGACACCCCACTTCCCTAAAGCGATACGTGACATAGAAATTAAATTTGCGCCAGAGGGTAATGCTAAATTGGCCTCTAAAAAATAATACGCGCCTAGTGTCATTAACAACCAAAATAAAAAAAGGATACCCATCGCGCATGGCAAACCGAGCTGTGCAGTCGCTACGGGGAGCGCCAATATACCTGCACCGATGACATTGCCTACGACCAATAATATCCCACCGAAGAGGGAGGGGGTGTTATTTATGCGATTTGACATGGGATTCCCAAAAGAATAAAGATTTAGAATTTAATGAGTGAAAAGTCATAAAACAACCCATTTTGTTTTTTAATCCCAAACAGCTAGCTTGATATGTTTGCGGATAGTTTCATCCTTCGTTAGTAATCGCATATGAGTGCAAGTCGCATTGGCAGCGATTAAACGATCAAATGGATCTCGTGTCCAATTAAAGGCAAGAGCTTTATTAACGACCTCTTCAAAAGGCGTGTCACAGATGCTTAGCCCAATCTGAGTTTGCAAATGGCGAATAATTTCTTGTGCAGAAGGTCTTATTCGCTCTATTTCCTGTAGATAACAAAGCTCTAGTTTAACAATAGGGGATATACAAATATCGTTATCTTCTATTAGCTCTATGGCTTTTCGGCTTAATTTTTCTGTAAGTCCTGCATATAGCCAAACAATGACATGCGTATCCAAATAGATCATAAGCTTTTATCTTCCCATTCAGATGACCAGTCCATATGAACGATACTCTCTGGGTCGCCTTTAATTGTGCTGGGATGTTTAACTAAGCGCTCAAGTCTACTTTTCTTTTTTTCAGGGACTAATCTGATTTTTACGCCCTTGCGTTCAATTTCAATAGGTACGCCAGTTTTAATGACTTCATCGACAATCTTATACAAATTAGCGCGAAATTCTGTTAATGAAAGAGACATGTTATCCTCACTTATGTACGTACGTTAAATATATATGTACGTACGTATAGTATAGATGCTACATAGTAAAAGTTCAAACAGAGCATGAGAATTTTGATACATGGGGATTATAGTGTATATTAATTAATCGGTTATATTTGTCGAAGGGCGCGTATTCATTCACTCTTTCCTTGATATAGCAAGATTGTCTATTAAAATCACAATCTATTTTGTTTATCATCTCGAAAGATAGAATATGCATACCGACAGACCGCCCACAAGACACCAACATCCTAATCAAACACGCTACTTGGGTAGGCGAGAGTTATTCCCGAGCGATATCAGTTCATTGCATCGTCGCATAACGATTTCTTTAACACAAAAAGCTGCATTGTTATACTCGAAAAAAGTGATAAAGTTCTTAGTGATTTCCAGAATGAAAAATATTTCGTTGGGTTAAGATGTGCTGCTTTGTTCCAAGATAAAAATCAATATTATGTTATTTTAATACCAAACCTAGGTACGCAGAATTATAGCAAAGCATTATTCCAATCATGGGAAGCATTGATACGAGGCGCCATTATCCAACATACACACGGAGCAGAGATGGAGCCAGATATAACAAAAGAATATCAATATAAGCTCAGGCAATTTCCTATTGTGGATTTGCCAGGCGTTGGGAAATCACGGGATCATTGACATCATGTGACGATCGCATAGTGACTACTTCCTTTTAGTTAGAGTAATCATTATAGAAATGGAAATATTAAGCATTTCTGAAGGCATCAGAATTAGCAAATGAGGGTTATTAATTTCACTAGAAATTTTTTTTAGGGCAGATCCTAACCGAGGGAGTTGCTTTTCTTGATTGAGTCGCGTTCTTTATCAAGTTGCTCAATGCGTTGTAATGTCCAACCTCTGCCGATAACAGCAAATAGACTGAGCATGCAACCTTGTGGTGTGCCGCGGAAGAAAGCTTTCATTCCTTCATGACGGTAAATATGCTTGATCACGGCAAGCGGTCGAGTGACTTTAATGGGACGGTCACCGGTTACTTTGTTATACATCACATCCAGCGCATTCATGATGGGCGCATTGACAATAGCAATGGTTGCATCACAGCCGACGACAGCAAGAGAGCCTGCTGATTTATCGTAACCATGATCATGCAACAGTTTCATCATTAAGCCATGTTGCGTTAGAAAGCTCATCCATCCATAACCGTATTTCATCATGTTAAAGAAAGATCCTTGCCAAAGCGATTTTACATTAGGTATTGTTTGGTACGCTTGCCAGGCGGAGAGTTGCTTGCCATGCCGTTGTTCGTATGTCACTTGAATATTGCTAAGCTTGTCTGCGGGGCCATATAATGCGATATCACTTGCTGCTATGAGAGTGGCATCAATGGATTGTTTAATTAACTCAGATGATTGCCACGCTACAGGTAATTGTGTGTTTAGCCATGGATTAACATGCGTCAGCAAAAAGAATCGTGAATATTCTCGCAATCCTGCTTTCTCTGCATTTAAGTTACTGCCTGTCAGGAAAGAATGCTTTTTTTTATGAATATCTTTCGCAATTGCAACAAAGCTGCCAGGTGATGTATGGCCAGGCATATTTTTAATTTGCTGAACTTGCTTAAAAGGTTGTGAGAGATATGATGCGGCACATTTAGTTAAGGCAGCCAATGAGCAGGTAAGAAATGTGTAGGGGACGCCACTCATTTCAAGCGAATAAAATAACTTACTCATATTGCTTGTTTCTGGCTGTTTTGTCACATCATTGCGATTATGCATCCACGCGCTCTCATGATTATTATTTAATCAATTAATAATATAATGCTTTTATTTTATCATCCCTGCTATTACTATGTACAGAAACTGTCAATTCAAAACCAGGGTAGTTTGTTCATGGCCATCAGTCAGACTGCGAAATCTTATCAAGTATTAGCGCAACAACATAGAGAGCTTTTACAGCAAGAAATAGAGCGATTGTCTTTGCATGTAGACTGGGATAGAAAAAAGCTAGCAGCATTTCAGCTGGCGCAATTAAAATCTTTGTTATCTTATGCAAGACAACATAGCCAATTTTATCGTCGACATCTCGCATCTCTTAATATTGAGAAAATGCATAGTATTCATGATCTCCATCGCATTGAGCCAATGACGAAGTCAGATGTCATGAATAATTGGGATGAGATGGTGTGTACGCCGCATCTGACATTACAGGAAGCAAGGCAGCATTTAGCATCACTCAAACACGATCAATACTTCAAACAACAGTTTCATATTCTCTCAACAAGCGCATCGTCTGGAAAGCCAGGTATTTTTGGTTATGGTTGGGAAGAGTGGCCGACTTATCTAGCGGGATCACAGCGATGGATTAATGCAGTAGCTAGAAAACAAGGCATCACAATGGAGACGGCTGTCTCTGTTCAAGTTGGCCCTCATATTGCGAATCATATGACTGC
>Ga0206815_1109_pt2 | contig 21369 bp, 22 predicted proteins | sample Alteio_BWOrgCont_91_FD_152864 | JGI IMG/M metagenome (GOLD analysis project Ga0206815, IMG submission 152864) | Enriched cells from forest soil in Barre Woods Harvard Forest LTER site, Petersham, Massachusetts, United States -... | ecosystem: Environmental > Terrestrial > Soil > Temperate forest >...
TTTCCATTCTCTCACTGGAGCAACTTCGCGAGCGAATTTCTGGGCGGCCAACTTATCGCTTTACGGCGGGATAATAGCACATCAACCTAAAGTTACTGAGTTTGCGAATGCGTCACCTGTTGCGTTCCGATAAGTATTGTTCCGAAATAAGGGAAGCTCTTTGCTATCGTGCCGCGCGGGAAGCGATTGCCTTCGCGGTTATCGCGGCCTGCTGCTGAACCTGCGATGCATTCCCGCCGGAGGCCTGCGCGTACGTAGCAATGAATGGAAGATCGTCCTTGTTGCCGATCAGGTAGAGCGCGCGCAGCGATTCCCAAACCATGTCCGGGCTGGGATCAACCAGCAGCATGGGCGCGCCAGCCTGGATCTGCGCGCCTTCGGGGGCAATCCACTGCTTGATCGTTCCGGGGACCTCGGAGCGGACTTCCGCGTTGTCACCAGCGATTGAGATGTGCGCGAGCAGGGTCCCGGGATTGATGACGTCGCCGGGTTTGAGCCTGATGGCGAGGATTCCAGAACGAGGGGCGGCCACGGCATAAGGTACGAGCATGCTGGCGACAATATCGTGGCCGGAGCGGTCCGCAAAGCGCACCAGCGATAACGCCGCATTCCTTTTCACCATGGGGTTGGCATCCGCCAACTGTTTCAGGAGCGCGGCATGAAACTCCGGCGATTGGTTGTCCTGTCCCATGACCCAGGCCGTGGTCACGCGCAGTTCGTCGCCGCCCTGCTCGGAGAACTGGATCACCTCGGGATACCAGCGCTTGGCCGAGGCGCGCACCGCCGCGCTGGGGCTGGTGATGCGGTCGGCAATCTGGGAGAGCGCGTGCTGCGCGCGGCGCGGGTGCACGGTGTCCACAAAGTATTCGCCCAGGTCCTTGTCGGTGAGCGGACGACTGAACGTGGTCATATACCACAGCAGAAACGGCATCAGGATGAAGGCAAAGGTGAGAACGAGGATGCCGATCAGCCACTTTTGGGCCATGGGTGGTTTAGCGGGGGCAGGAAGGGACGTTACGTTCGGGCCAGCCGATGACGCTGCGCGAGGCATGGCGGGTTGTGGTTCACGATTCATCGCGATCCTGCACTACGATCCTGCATTACGGTCTTGCAATAGGAGAACTGCGCTTACGACAATTCGAGCGGGAATCCGGGCAGGAAGCAAAATCAAGATGATTAACCCTCAACCCAGTCACTTTCCGCGAAACGCTACTTCCCTGCCGCGGCCGGAGGCGCCGCACCCTCATCCTTGCCGGGCTTGCCATGCTTGCCGAGCCATCCGCGCTCCTTGGCAAGGACCAGCGCCAGGCCCGCGAAAATAAGCGCCGTCATCCCGCATACAGCCAGCATCAGCAGGCCGTCGAGCGTGCCAAACAGGCGCTTGGACAGGCCTCCGATCAGCCCCAGCAGAGAGAGCACGACCATCGCGACACAGATGACCAGCAACTCAATCGGGTTTTCTTTATCATTCATAGTTTCTCGCAGGGATTCCCGGTGCGCATCGGTGGTCATCGGGAAAATTTGTCGTAAATCAGCAATCCCAATAGCAACGGCAGGTGAAGCACGGTCGCATGCATCAGCCACTTCGCGCGAATATTGCTTTTCGAAGATGCGGCCCACAGGCACACTTCAACCAACATCATTCCCAGAACCAGCGCGCCAAAGAAGTAATGCGCTCCGGCCAGGCCCGTCACGGCGGGGAGCAAACTGACCGGAACGAGCAGCGCAGCGGTCAGCAGGATTTCACGAAATGTCCGCTTCCCTTCGCGATCCACCACCGGAAGCATTTGAATTCCGGCGCGCCCGTAGTCCTCGCGGTACATCCAGGCAATCGCGTAAAAATGCGGGAATTGCCACAGGAAAAGCACTGCAAACAAAATCCAGGCATTCAGGGTCAGCGAGCCGGTAGCGGCCGCCCAGCCGATCAGTGGCGGCACAGCGCCGGGAAACGCACCGACCATGGTCGCAAGAGTGGTGCGGCGTTTAAGTGGCGTGTAGGCGCAAAGATAGCTTACGGAAGTAAAGACTCCCAGCAGCGTGGCGAGCGCGTTGGTGGCCAGCGCCAGATAGAGAGTGCCGACGACAATCAGGCCGATGCCAAACGCCAGGGCCTCGCGTGGTTGCAATTGTCCGGAGGGGAGCGGGCGAGAGGACGTGCGCCGCATAAGTCCGTCGATATCGCGCTCGAGATAATGATTGAGCGCGGAGGTGCCGGCGGCAACCAGCGTCGTGCCGAAAACCGTGTGCGCCATTCGCATCCAGTCGAGCGGCCCTTGGGTGCCGAGGGTATAGCCGGATACGGTGGTCATCACGACCAGAAACGAGACGTCCGGCTTGGTCAGCGCCAGATAAAGCGCCGGACGGCTGGATTCCGAAACGACTGCTGCCGATGTAGCCACGGAGTTTCTCATGAGGCAACCTGTTCGCTGGTCGAGGACGAACCCGCCACGACAGCTCCCGGGCGCAGTATACGATAACTCAGCAATGTCGTAACCAGGGTGGCGGCCAGAACCAACGCTCCCGTAACGGTATGCGTCACGGTGAGCAAAACCATCACCGGGATCGGCTGCGGGAACCTGGCGGCATAAACGCGCGACCACCACGCCCCTCCGCCGAGCAGAAGTTGCACTCCAATCAGGATATGCAAAATCCGGGCGGATTTGCGAAGGGGCTGAGAACTCGGGAAACGGCGCTTGAGCGCCCCAGCCGTCATGAAGATCAGCACTGCAACAATACCGGCCCCGGCCAGGTGAGGATCAAGGCCAAAAGCCTTGTGCCGGAACGCCGCTCCTAAAATCAACTGAAGAAAAACGGCTCCTGCCGTCCAAACGGCCAGAGAGCGGATGGGAGGGTCTCCCGTATCTTCCATTCGCACGACATCGCTTTGCCACCATTCGCTGGTGAAAACGGCGATGGCCACCACGGTGGAAAAGAAGAGCTGGGCCAGCGTGGCATGAGCCGCGGAAACCGCAGGGGGCTGAAACATGCGAACCGTCATACCGCCGAGAATGCCCTGGGCAATCACTCCGCCGAGGGCTACGAGACCGAGACGCTTCATCCAGACGCGAGGATCGCCCATCCACAGCCATACGGCCAGGCCAATGGTGAGCAATCCCACGCAGGTCGCCATAACGCGGTGGGACCACTCATATACGATTCCGCCTACCATCGGCGGGTTCAGCGATCCGAAGGCCAGAGGCCAATCGGGAATGGAAAGTCCAGCGTCGTTGGAAGTGACGAGCGCGCCGGCAATCAGCAACAGAAAAGTGCAACATGCCGTGAACACGGCATATCGGTGCAGGTTCCGGTTGTAGACAGTGGGCATGAGCGTAGTTTTGCTGGAGCGCATCGCAATTCAAACCCAATACGCTCCAGCGAGGTCCTTGATGTGAAGGTTTCGCTCTAATCCGCTGCTGGAGCCGAAGCCTTGAACGTAAATGCCACTGCCTTGGACTCTTTGGGGCCGATTGTGACAGTTTGCTCGCTGGGCCCGTAGAGTTCGTGCCAGGCAACCAGAGTGTACGTGCCCGGGGGCAGATTCTTCAGGTCGAACTTGCCGTCTTTTTCGGTCACCTGGAAGTACGGATTGGGGGCAACGGCTATATAAGCCTTCATCCACGGATGGACATTGCACTTCACGGGGATAGCGATTTCGGAGCGCGCGAAGTTCTTATCAATAGGCGGCGTGTTGGGAGGCTGCGACTCGTTCCATTCCCGGTTGTCCTTCGGGACAGGATGAATGTTGTGCGCCGTCGGATCGCTGTTGACGACCTTCAGGTCTTGTCCCGGTTGCAGCGCGAGGACGTGGGGATGATACTGGCATCCTTTTTGATCGATGGTGACCGCGTCGGTGGGAGCTGGGAAGGAGAAGCCGTCGAGGCCGCTTTTCACGTAGACAACCACATTGGCGAGCGCGCCTTTATCTCCGGTCACCACTTCCTCGCTGAGCACGGGACTGGTATGTTGTTTGGCGCAGGTAACTTCCGCGGCCATATTGATGGGCTTCATTTTTGGCGGCGCCCCGTCAAGCGTTACCGATCCGGTAATCTCGCCGGCCGTTGCTGAGTCCACGGATTTTCCGGCCGGCGCGGTTGCGGCCGGCGCGGAAGTATCCGTTGTTTCCTCTTTTTTGCTACCGCAACCATTCATCCCGAGGGCGAATGCTCCGATTGCGAGCGAATACAGTGCAAATTTGCTCTTCACAAAAAATTCCTCCTATGGCGTACAGATCCGAAAATCGATTGTAGAAATCCTGCGTGCTGCTTCCGCTTCGAAAGCAATTATTTTCCGGCGCCACTTGCGCCGCCGGAGGGTGTCCTGCCCTGGAGCGATCGCTGCTCCTCGGGCGTCAATTGGAACATATAACGCACCAGCAAGTCCGCATGATCTCCGAGGTATCCGTGGAAATTGGCCGGTACCGGCCCTGAGAATACCCAGCGATCGCCATCGCGCTTGAAAAGTCCCGAGGGCATGGCGGTCCCGGGAGCAATCAGTTGCGGGTTGGTGATCCAGCGCTCGGTCCATGCGGGCTGCAAGCGTTCCTTTACGAACAGGAAATTGGGGGCTATGGCGGTCTTGTCGTGAGTCGGTTCGCCCGTGGCATGGCATTTCAGGCACGGCGCGGCCGTGCTGGTGAACAACTCACGAGCCATATCCTTCTCCGCCGTGGTGACAGGATCAATCTTCTGAGGAATGAAGGGCTGGGGCTCACTGGACATGCCCTGAAAGAACGACACGAGAGACCGAATCTCATCGTCGGACAAATAGAATGTGGGCATGCGCACCTGGAGGTACGAGCGAATGCCATTGCGATTGACGTCCGTGGTGCTCAGCGAAGGGTTCGCCAGAAACCCCTTCAGCCATTCCGGGTTGACGCGCGCGCCTTCGCTGGTGAGGAACGGCGGCAGGTTCTGCTTATTTTCACCTTGATACTGAGGCAGCCCCATCAGCACCGAATCCTGGCCGATGCCGATTTGATGGCAGCCGATGCAATTATACTTGGTGGCAATCCACCAGCCCTTTTGGATCGCGGCACGCTGGTCCGCGGGCTTGTAACTGTATTCCGGCGGCAACGAAGGATCCGTCGAGCCGAGTATCATGGTCGTCAGCGCGTCAATGTCTTCCTTATTGATGTTCGGCTTGGGCATCCGTAGCCGGTCCATCGGATCGGGGAGATATTTTCCATGGTCAAAGATGGCCGGGTCGGTGAGCTTGTTTTCGACGAAGCCCTTGGTGTCATACCATTGCGAGCGATTGGATTTCTTGCCGTCAGGCAGGAAACCTCGCTTGGCGTCTTCCGTGTACAGAGCGAAGTCCAGGCGCTCGATGGGTTTGCTACCCTCGTTAGTTAACTCGGTACCAACTCGTCCTTCGTCTTCCATTCCAGAAATTTCATGGCAGCCGGCGCAACCGTAATGCTGAATCAGGAGTCTTCCTTGCGTCTTAAGCTTCGGGTCGTCCATGAAGTCCGCAGCCGGAAAACTTGCGTCAGGATGCTTTTGGGTCAACAGGAAGCTGGCGATGTCTCGCGCTTCTTCGGTGGTTAGCCGAAGGTTAGGCATTACCGTCATCTGCTGGACAACCATCTCGTGACCGTCGTCCGGTGAGCGCGAATGGTCCTCATCAAACACAAACGCCACGTTGTGCTTGGCGTAGTCTTCGGGACCCAGGTCTTTCTTCTCGGACGGGCTATAGGGGCGGGTCCTTACGCGTGGATTCAGAATCCAGCGAACCAGATAATCGTAGTTGTCCTTCTCGCCGACTCGCGAAAGGTTGGCCGCGAAGTCGCCGCCCACGAGATTCGGACCTTCGCCGATGGAATGGCAGGCCATGCAACCGCGCGTTTCGAACAGGTCTTTCCCGCGCGCGGGATCTCCGGGGGTTTGTTTCGGTAGTTCGGGCCCGGTCAAAGCGCTCTGCCACACATAGGCGGAGATAGCGCGGATTTCGTCGTCCTGCAAACGGAACTGCGGCATCTTTGTCGTGGGACGCCATTCGTGAGTGTTCTTCAACCAGTTCGGGATCCATTCCTTATGGATCTTCATCCGAACTTCCTTCAGGTCCGGGCCAACTTTCTTGACTTCCTGAATCAGGTTATGCGAGCGGCGATCGAGCTGCTCGATTTCCGCATCCGTCCTCGCCGTAGTGACCGTAAGATTGTTGGCTTGGGCGTAGAAGGCGTTGGCCGCTTCGTTATTCGGGGCGGTGTCTCCCTTTTTGTTGAGCTGTGTAATTAGCTGACGATCCGCGAGGTTTTGACTTTCGAGCTGTGTGATGGTCTGCCGTGAACTGACTAGCAGTTCGTCCTGATTGTCAAAACCCTGGAAGCGATGGCAGCCGATGCAGCCCTTCTGACGATAAACTTGCTTGGCGCGGTTCAAGACCGGGGCATGCTCGGTAACCATGTCCGAAGCGTGGCATTGCTGGCAGCCGGCCTCAAAGTTCTCCCGATAATACAAAGGCCAGAGCCAGTGTTCGTAACGCCCATGCCCCTTCTCAACGGTATCAATGGCGCGGCCATTCCCGCCGTGGCACGGGGAACAACCGAACTTCTCGAGGTTGTGGTCCTTGATCAGATCAGGATCGGGATGGCTGGCAAAGGGGGCATCGTTATTCTTCGCCAAGCCCAAATCTGCCTTGGTCACGGTGAGGGTGACGGGCACAAGCAGTGGATCGGTCCCGAGATGGCAGGATTGGCAACGGTCGACCAGTCCCGTACCGCCCAGATTGTTGATGGAGATGCCGTTCGGGTTAACGTTTACCTGCCGGAGTCTAATATCGAGCTTCTTGATGCTGTCGGCCAGCGTTCGCAGATCCGCGGACGCCATCCCAGGTAAATTCTCTTTCACATACGCGCTCAGTTTATCCTGGGCGTCTTTCGCCGGCTGGTCCACCTGCCCGCGCTGCCCGACCAAATTGGCCTTACCTGCCATGATGGATGTAAACAGGTCGCCAAGCTCCACGGCCGTGAACTTCTTGTTGTGCTCGATCTGGCCGCCCTCGACAGGCCATTCGACTTCGTACACTTCAGCCTTGGCCTCATTTAATTCTTTTAGCTTGTCGGCCTTGGCGCTCTTGTCGTTCTCATCAATTTCCTGCAATTGATAGGTGAGCGCTCCGACTTTTCCACGCGCGATCTGGAAGGCACTGGTCATGGCAGTGCGCTGGCGATCAAGCAGATCCACCTTCTGCGCAATGGTCTGGTCCATGGGACGGGCGGCGTCGGTGGCAGCTTTAATGTCAGCTACGAACTTCTGGTACTCGGGTGTGGAATAGAACTTCTGCTCGGCGGCCTTGCGCGCGGAATACTGCTTCTCAAGATAGGAGGAATATACGTCGGAAAACTGGCTCTGGTAGCTTCTCCAAGGACGGAGACCATAGAACTCGTCATAGAGCGACCAGGAAACGGTCAGCATCAACACAAAAACAGAAATCAGGATCAAGCCAGCCATAGGCCGGCGTGTAACCGGATCGTCGGGAGGAAGCTCAGGCACCCAGTGCCTCCTTCGAAATATTTTTCTGACCCATTAAATGCCGAACCATTAAATCAAATGCTAAACCAAGGCGTTACCCAGACATACTTGATACGAAGGAGCAACCGCAACGCCATCTTGATCGGCAGGCTTAGCATCAAAACTAAAAACAACTCAGTGGTTACCATCTGCAGCAGCGTCATGCGTTTAAAAATCTTGCGGCTAAATTCCGTGATCAGCAACAATCGATGCGAAAAGTATCCTGCAACCAGGAAATACAGTATCAGCGGGAAAATGCCGAAAATAATGCGCGCCAGGATGGGCGCATACGCTGCATTTGCCGCCGGCAACAGATGCGCAATCCAGGACCCGTTAATGCCGAAGATCTGGTCAAGGTTACGGTTTACCGTAAATTCGACGCGCTCGGCATCCCAGGTTTGCCCGGGCCAGAACCACATCCACCCTGGGCCACGGATGAATGTGCCAATAATAATCATTAATATCCATAAACCAAGAAATCCGAAATTAAACGTCCAGATCGCGAAGCGCCTCTGCTTGTAGGTGTAATAACCATTGCCAAGCGGATTGGCGTCAATATAGGGAATCACCATCAGGCCGACGATAATGAAGGTCGGCATAATCACGCCGGCAATCCAAGGGTCGAAGTAGACGAGCATCTCCTGCAGCCCCAGGAAATACCATGGCGCCTTGGCCGGATTCATGGTGACGTTCGGATTCGAGGGTTCTTCGAGCGGGGCGTTGAGTGTGATGGACCAAACCATTAGTAAGGCGGTGACCAAAATCGCGGCCACCAGTTCGATACGCATCAGGTAGGGCCAGGTGTGAACTTCCTTTTCCCACTTGGGGTCCCACGGCTCAGTCTTGCGGTATTCCGTCTTGGCCAGTTGCGGGTCGGCCGTGAGCCGGTCAATCAGGCGATCATTGGCGAACGCCTGCCGGAATGCATACCAGACGTAGAATGGAATCAGGAACAATAGTGCAACGATGGGCACATTGTCCGGAGAGGACGCAACAGTCCAGATCTGATGCCAGTTCATAGCAGCCTCAAACCCCGTTCGTAGTTTTTCAAAGTACGGACCCGCCGATTTGCTGCTCCTAAATATTTAAACATCACCGCTAACCTTGCAATCCGCTGGGCCTCATGATGACCGGCCGTGGGCCCTTCTCTTCCTTGATTTCTGATTCCAACATGACCGGCGCCGGTCCGGATATTCCGCCATCTTTTCTTACGCGCCAGAAGTGCAGCGCCATGAAGATACTGGCGATCAACGGGATGGCGATGCAGTGCCAGATGTAGGCGCGAAGAAGCGCGTTGGCGTCCACGATCGATCCTCCCAGCAATGCAAACCGCACATCGTTGTACGGAGTCATTCCAAACATGGCGCCAAACGGGCCTTCGTTACCTAACAGAGGCGTCGCCCTGGCCATGTTGGTGCCCACGGTTACCGCCCAGAAACCGAGCTGATCGTCAGGCAGCAGGTAACCTGTGAACGACAAGAGCATGGTCAGCACCATCAGCAGGACGCCGATGCACCAGTTGAACTCGCGCGGGCGCTTGTAGGAGCCGGTGAGGAAAACCCGGAACATGTGCAGCCACACGGCGATGATCATCAAGTGCGCGGCCCAGCGATGCATATTGCGCAACAGTTTGCCGAAGGGCACGTCGTTTTCAAGATACAAAATATCGCGGAAGGCCTGCACTTTGCTGGGATGGTAGTAGAACATCAGCAGGACGCCGGTGAAGGTCAGAACAATAAATAAATAGAAGGTAATGCCGCCCATGCCCCAGGTGTATTTGTATTTTACGGCGTCGCGATTGACCTTGGCGGGATGCAGATGGAAAAAAACGTTGGACAGGACCGAAAGGGCGCGATTGCGAGGGGTCTCGTCATGCTTGACGCGGAAAACGGAACGAAAAAGCTGGGACTTTTCGGGCTCTTTTAAGCCTTCAAGTTCGTCCTTCCCTTTCTCCTTGATGACGTCCTTGAGTTCCTTGGCGTCCTGGCGGACACGCTCAAGGAGTCCCGTTCCTTTTTTTTCGCCGTTCTCTTCGGCCATTCGCAGCTCCCTGGAACTGGTCTTTGGGGCAATTCGCCAAAGCCTTTTGCGAGACGACTATACCGGCATGAACGCGCCGGGGTCGTTGAACTGATTCACACCGGCGGCGGGATCGTCTGTATAAAGCTTGCTTGTATCCACAACCAACTTGCCTGTGGCGTCCTTGTCGATACGTGCGCGGTCCATCGGCCGGGGCGCCGGACCTTCGAAGTTAATCGCTTCGCTGTCGTACCCGCTTCCGTGGCACGGGCACTTAAACTTGTTCTCCGCGGGTTTCCATTCCGGCGTGCAGCCCAGATGCGTGCAGCGCGCGAAAACAACGAAGATGCGGTCGGGTTCGCGGATCACCCAAACGCGATTGGTATTCAAAAAGCGCTGGTCAATGCCCAGCTCGAAATCCGCGGGATATCCGATATTGAAAACGGTGTTAGGTTCATACAGTGCGCGCGGGAAGAAAAAGCGCATGAACATCAGCAGGTTTATTCCGAGGTATCCATACACCATACCCCAAATAACGCGACGCCGCATTTTGTCAGGCGGATCAGCGCTTTCAGTTTTTGTCTTCGCCGCCGGCTTCGCTGCTGGCGCTGCCGGTTTTGCTGGGACTGCTACGGGCTTCGGTGCAGGAGGCGCCGGAGTGCCTCCGTCTACTGGATCGGCCATAAAGGCGCGCGCAAACCTCTCGCTATGAAGTATGAGTCGATTAAATTAATGCGTTTTAGCATTCTCTATATATTCTGAGCAACCTCTAGTGTCAAGGCGAATTCGGACATTCTATACAATCTTGGAACGCCCGTCCACTATTCCTCGCAATTTTCGCGCAATGCGTCGAAAATTCCGTGGAGGCTTTACCGATACTTTACCGAGCAACCGTAGGGGCGCGTTGCGGCGGTCGCCACAGGTTTGCCGGCGAGGGCTTGTCCCAGTGCCGCGCTGACATAATTTGTCGCGCGAGGAATATCGCTCGCATCGTCCGAGGCGCGGCTGTCAATTGCGCCGTCGTAGATGATATCGCCCTGAGGATTGATAACAATCATTTGGGGAGTCGTTTTCGCGTCGTACAAATGACCGATCTTACCGGCCGGGTCGAGAAGCGCGGCCGTCGGCACGGCATGCATCTTGGCCAAGTATCCGTTTTCCTGGTCGGCAGTCATATAGCCCTGCTCACCCTGGGCGGAGGAAAGTATGGTAAACCACGCCACCCCTTTGCCGGTCCACTCCTTCTGCAATTGCTGCATGTTGCCGCTGTTGTAGTGCTTGGCGGTGTAGGGGCAGCCATTGTTATGCCACTCGAGCACGACGAATTTCCCACGAAAATCCGTGAGGTGATACATTTTCCCGTCGCTCGCCGCTCCGGTAAAATCGGGCGCGGGGGCGCCTACCTTTGCCGGTGCCGCCAGCAGCGGAACCGCGAGCGTCATCAAAGCGATTACCATCGAATAGCAAATCGAGTGTAAAAGAGAACGTTTCATTTTCTTAATCCTCCCGATTAAACTCACGTCCGACGTCAAAGCGTTGCTACTTCCCTGTTGCGCTCCCGCCTCCAACGCGCGCTTCCATCTCGTAGGCTTCGCCGGATGAAAGCACGAGCACACCCTTTAGCTGCTTGATCGGAGCGACCAGCAGATCCGATTTTCGTAATGTAAGTTCAAAGCCGGCGGGCAAAGGTCGAAACCTTTGCTGCGCCGAGTTGTCGATCTGAGACTCGGTAAGCGGAAAAAAGACGGCGCCCATCACCCGGCGTCCAAGTTTGGCGCTGAGGACCAGCGACTCCTTCGCGTCGGTCAGATGGAATTGCCAACCGGCCGGTGCAGGACGCGGCAAAGATTTTCGGGCGGACACAAATAATTCGTGCGTTCGCTCGTCGGAAGCGGGAGGCTCGGACTTGACAGGAAGCGTCAGCGAGACTTGCGCTTTGCCGGGAATGCATATCTCCCTGCAGATAAGTATTTTCAGGTCAGCGCCGAGCTGAGCTGTTTGCTGCGCCGGAAAATTGGCGGAGGCCCGCACGGGCACCAAAAGCGTCACGGCGTCGGTATATCCATAATCCACGATTGTGGATTTTCCCAGGCGATGGGGCGTGGGCCATTCGATGGGACCCGCGGTCAGACCAGGCGGCAACTGCCAGGTGGCTCGCGGCGACTGGCCCGAGTCACCCGGATTTACCCAATACGTATGCCACCCGGGTTCCATCGTGAAATGTAAGCCCAGATAAGACTGCCGCCCCGGTGTGATCCACTGGTTTTCAGAAATGAGCTCCACGGAACCGTGAGGGATTGCCGCCGGGCAAGCCTGCGGCGAATAACTCACCAGCAACGTGAGTATGGCAAGAACGCGAACCATGGCTATCGCGATTCTCATTTGTTCCAAAAATCCGCACAACTCTATATACGTAGGACGGGGAGCGCCCGCCGTGAGTTTCAAGCGCCGGGCTTCCCGCGACTGATCTTATCAAGAAGTCTGGCCGATTGCCCGAAGAACCAAATCAGCGAGTGCCGCGATAAAAGTCGGCGAATCCCCCACTGCGGGCATCATTTCGAATTGCTCCACGCCGAGCCTGCTCGCTTCCTCGCGGGCTTCCATATTGATCTCAAATAGAGTCTCAATGTGTTCGGTAACAAAAGCGATGGGAACGACGAGCAGATATTTTTCGCCGGCGCGCGCCAGACCCTCAATCGTTTCCGTCAGGGAGGGAGCGAGCCATTTGCGACGCCCCACTCTGCTCTGGTAGCACAACGAATGCGCGTTGTTCCAGCCACCGACGCCGGTCACGCGCCGCACCGTCTCTTGTACTTGCCGCTCATAAGGATCGCCACGCTCGATCAGGCTGACGGGCAAGCCGTGCGCGCTGAAAATAATGTGCACACGGTCCGGATCATCAAAATGCGTGAGCGAAAGGGCAATGCGCTCGACAACAGCCTGTATATAAAGCGGGTGATCGAAAAATTGTTCAATGGTGTGCGTTGGGGCGGCGTTTCCGTTCGGATGATAAATCCTGGCCCATTCCTTCAAACTGCTGGCCGTGGTGGCAAGTGAATATTGCGGATACATGGGAAGAAGGACGATTTCCCGCGCTCCCGATGAGGTGACTTCAGTCGCCGTTTGGGTGGTGAGAGGATTCCAGTAACGCATGGCGATAAAGCATTTCGCGTCGCAGTACGGCGCAAGCGCCCGTTCAAGTGAACGGGCCTGGCGCTCGGTCAGAAGCCGGATGGGCGAATGCCCGCCGATCGCGTTGTAGTGGTCGCGGACCACCCCTGCGCGCTTTCGTGCGATCCAGCGGGCCAGCGGGCGACGCGCGAACCAGGCCCCAAAGAAATCAATAATGTCGGGGTCGCAAAAAAGATTGTAGAGAAATGGTTCGACTGCCGCGGGAGAATCCGGCCCGCCCAGCTGAAACAGCACGACACTGATCTTTTTCTTTTCAGTCACCATTAATAATTTTATTGTGGAGTCCCTCAAATAATCCGCAGATATTTCGCCGCTTCAGATGTTTTTGTAGTGCCACCCCTTCAGGGTGGCACTGTCGACTAAGGCAAGATGCCCGCCAGAAGGCGACACGAGTAACGTGTTATTCCGAGCCTGCACGCCCGGCAGGCGGGTGGAGCGAGGAATCTCTCCGTGCCTTTGCCCCATATTACGCATATCGTTGCTATTTGCCACCGTCCTTCAGGCGCCGGATGTCGTCCTGCAGGCGAACGACCCGCCTGGCGACGGTGAAAATGTAAACGCAAAAAATAGCCCAGATGGCAATGTAGGCGGCCACCAGGAAATTCAAGTTCTTCATCGTTCGTCACCCCAACCTGCTAAATCTGGAAAATACCCGGCACGCAAGCTTGACTGTCAACTCAAATTGTTCAATTCCGTCATTTGCAGAGCATCCATTTCGGCGCGTAACGCCTCCAGCCGAACCCTCAGCCGGATAAGAACCGTCATCAAACCCAACATGGCCAGCCAGGTCAGCATTAGGACCCACCACATCCTCGAGTCCAGCGAGCCGCCATCACCGATGACCGGCTGAGGATGCTGCGTGCGGAACCACCAGATCGAAAAATAAACCAGCGGAATATCCAGCGACGCGAAGATTCCAAACACGGCTGCGACCATGGCTCGTCGCTCAGGTTCCTCGACTAGAGTTCTGAGGACGAGATAACTCACATATAAAATCCACAGTACGAACGAAGACGTGAGACGAGCATCCCACGTCCACCAGATTCCCCATACAGGCCGCGCCCAGATCGGGCCCGTTACCAGCACTACAGTAAAGAATGCAACGCCAACCTCGGCTGATGCGACACTTAGCCAATCCCATTTTAACGATCGTGTCCGCAGGTAGCCGATGCTTCCGATAAAAACGAGACCGAAGGCGACAAAACCGGTCCAGGCGCTAGCCACGTGAAAATAAAAAATTCGCTGAATCAGGCCCATTGTGCTCTCGGTGGGCGCAACAATCAGGGCGCCGTAGCTGGCGGCGGCCAGCAGGAGAAACACGAGCAGCAGCAAGGGCAACGAAATAATTGCGCCGCCGCGCGCTACGGTTTTTGTTTCCCTGGCCATTTCACTCCTCTAACAAATATTCGCTGATCAACCACGACGTCGTCAAAAATACTACGTCAAAGGCAACCAGGAATGTCAGCCATATCGGCGATAGTTCGGGGGGATCGCGGAGGACTTCCGAGGTCGCCTCAGTGCTGGCGATCAGCACGGGAGCCATCACCGGCAGCAGCAGTAATGGCAGCAAGAGCTCCCGCAAGCGGGCCTGCGCGGCGACCGCGGAAAACACAGTCCCGGTGATGGCCACCCCGGCCGTCCCCAGCAGGATAATCAGAAGCAGCGCCGCAAGCTCGGGTACAACAGCGATGTTATACAGCACCGCGAACACGGGAAGCAGGATCAGTTCCACCACCAGCAGGAAAAACAAAATTCGCCGCCATTTTTCCAGCCAGGATGCTGAACGGATCGATGGGGGCAAGGCGCAGGCCGGCCAGTGTGTCGTTGGTCTGCTCGCGAAGAAACGCAGGCTGCAGCATCAGCGATCCGGCAAATAGAAACGCGAGCCACAGAAGGCCTGGCCCGAAACGTCGCGATTCCGCGGAGGTCGGATCAAAGGTGAAGCTGAACAGCACAAGCACAATCAGGACGAAGACAAACGCCGTAACGAGAAGCTCGCGCGAACGAAACTCGGTGCGCAACTCCTTGGCGAGGATGGTCGCGGTGGCGCCAAGCAGGCTCATAGTGCGCCCTGTTGCGCGGTTTCACCGGCGGCAGCGTGCGCCAGGACGCCGAAGGGGTCTCCGCCGCTTCCCGAATCATGCGTGACCTGCCCGCCCTCCAGGCGAATGGCGCGAGTCACCGACGCTTGCGTTTCGTTGCGTCCGTGCGTGCTCATCAGGATGGTGCAGCCTGCGGAATGCAGATTCGCGAGCGTCTCGCCAAGCCACTGCTGACCATCAGGGTCGAGGCCCGCGGCGGGTTCATCGAGCAAAAGCAATTGCGGGGAGGCCACCAAGGCTCGTGCAATCGCCAGACGCTGGCGCATGCCGCGCGAGAACGTCCGCACCAGGTCTCTGGAACGGCGTGACAGGCCAACCGGCACAAGCGACTCGCGGGCTCTGGCGACGGGATTGGGCAGGGCAAAAAGCTTCGCGAAGAAAATCAGATTTTCCTCGGCGGTCAGCTCGTCGTAGACGAGCGTGTGATGGGCGACCATGCCAATGCGGGCTTTGACGCGGATCGATTCCTGCAGGGCTTGGCCGGAGTAAAACGCGACGCTGCCACGCGAGGGACGCGATAGCTGGGCTGCAATTTTCAGCAGCGTCGTCTTGCCCGAGCCGTTGTGGCCGACGAGCGCAACGCACTCGCCGGAGGCAATCTCCAGGGAAACGCCGCGCAGAGCCATGCGCATGCCGTAACGTTTCTCGATGCCCTGAAAATTGATCCGCAATCCGGAAGCTGGCAGTTCATGATGAGGAGAACTTGCAGAAGGTGTAGACACGTCCGACGACTCAGCCCTGAACCATCTCGCGCAACATCTGCTCAGCACGACTGCGTTCGCGGGCGTATTCCTCCTCGGAGATCGTGCCGGCCTGGTGACGCAGTTCAATGCGCAAAAGCGTGTCCTTGAGGGAGTCGAGGTTGGAGCTGACTTCCTGATTCACCAATTCGCTCAAGGAAAGGGCCGGAGGAGCGAGCTTAGCTTCCACGGCGCGCGCCTTTCGTCCATTCGGGGCCTTCGTGGCAGGCGGCAAAGTCGCTGCTGCAACACCCCCTACGGCCTGAACCGGTTGCCGCAACAGCAACCCCACGCCCACGGCAAAGATCGCCGCGAGGCCGCCAAACAGAATCCATTTTTCATTATCGAGGCGCGCCGGTGTGGTCTGCACAACGGGCGCGGATTCTCGACCATTGGTCGGATCAGGATCGGATTCCGCCGTGGCCTGCGACGGTGCAGTTGCTGTCCCGGAGATGGCCACCTCAAATGCAGTTCCCGCCTTCACGGAATCCCTGCTAAAGACATTGAAGCCCTGCTCCACTCCGCCCGCGGTGAAGCCGGGACTTGAAACCTGCATGGTGGGAGGAGCCACGAGCAGAACGCGCGCCGAATCATAATTTGAAATGGCGCGAACAGATGCACGATTGTCGGCGTACGGAATCTGATAGGAGAGACGCACGGAGTTGTCACCGGGCTGAAACGCATACGCGATCGCATAGCGGCCCTTGCCCTTGTCAATCGTTCCCTGCGTAACCGGCATTTTCGAAGGGCCCATGGAGGACACCTGCTGAAGATCCGCGCCTTCGGGAATCGTAAATTCGAAGCTGCCGTCCTGTTTGAAATAAGCGGCCGGCGGGCTCAGGCTGTTCTCGATGGAGTATTCCTCACCCACCAGCAACTTGTCACCAACCGGCTGAAACACCAGAAGGCGGCCGGTGACCTTCAAGGCTTGCGGATCGGTGGTGGGCTCATAAATTGTGACGTCAACCGTGGGCGTTCCGGGGACCAGGGGCTGGTGAAAATTCACGCCGCGATAGACTGCGCGAATCAACATGGGTCCGCCCCCAATCGCGGCATTGTCAAAATGATAGCGTCCTGCCACATCGGTTTTGGTGTTGGCGACGGTTTGCATGCCACCCTGCAGGGCAATCAGCAGGACATCGACGCCGCCGGCGGGCTTGTTGTTCGTTCCGTTGAGCACCACTCCGGAAACGGTGCCTGCCTGCGCGGCCCTGGCCACCATAAAAAGCGCAAGAACGACGTACGCCTTACGCAGGCCATTCCTGTTGCAAGTGATTTTCATGAGCGAAGTTGTTCCCCTGACAAGTCTCTTGTGACAAAACTTCAGCAATCTTGCAATCAGCTACACTTTCACGAACGAGGGCTCGCGGCAACCGAAGGATCACGACGCGAAAGATGCGCCTCGTTGCCCGTGACGCTTTCAATCTCGAGCAGCACCTGGGCCGCCTCGCTCTCGAGCGCGTCCCGCATCTGTTCATAATCCTGCTGCGCGTATTTTCCGGCGCGATTTTCAAATTTTAAATCACGCAAATTGTCGTAGATAAAATCGCGCCGCTCAAACAACTGATCGAGCAGTGAACGGTGCGGCGCGGAATCGGCGGCATCGGGCTCAATCCAGAAAATGAACGTCAGCACGGCGAGGGTCAAAACGACGCAGGCCGCCAGCATCAGCGAGTCCGGAAGGACAATCGCGGTAAGTGCGGCGGCGTTCATCTCAATCATCGGTTTCGCGATCGGCCTGGCGGCGCGCGCGCTCCAATTGTGAATTTCTCAGGGCCGACACCGGCGGCGTTCCCGGCGCCGGAGGCCCTGCGGCCGTCGCAAGTCTCGCAACATCGCGCTGCCGCCACAGGCGGATCAGAACCACCACAATGCTAAGACCCAGCGCGAACGCCACGCCGGGAATGTACCAGGCGATGCTGTTGAAACCCGTCGAGGGGGGCTCGCTTAGAACGGCCTGCCCATACTTCTGCACGAAATCCTGAAGCACAAGATTATCCGGCTCGTTGCGCGCGACGATCTGGTCAAGTTCCTTAATCTCGGGCCCGGATCTCGGGCAATCGATGTGGTTACACTGCGTGAGGATCTGGTTGCAACCGCACATGCACATCAGCTTGGCGCCCAATTGCTTGCCGCGGTCGGTTTTTTGGGCGTCCACGCGAAGAGGAACCAGCGCCGAGGCTAATGCCACGATGGCCGAAAAAGCAAAAGCGAAACGGCGGCGGTTAGTCATTGTCCCTCTGAATCTGCGACCTTGCGGAAATTATGGCGCGGGCAGGCTGCGGTGTACCGGGAATTGCAGCACTTTCCGACACAGCGGAAATAACGAGCACCGCCTGACGGTTCGGCAGGAGCGCCAGTATGGTACCCATCACCACAATGACCCCTCCGAACCAGATCCATTTCACCAGAGGATTCAGATAGGCATGAATGACCGGGAGATTTGTATCGGGACTTCTTCCGGCATAGACGACGTACAAGTCTTCCCTCAGTGTGGAAGAGATTGCGACCATCGTGCCGGACTCCTGGTTCGACGGATAAAAACGCCGCGTGGGGTACAGCATCATCACGGAACGTCCACCGCGATCCACGTCAATGGTGGCTCGTTCCGCGGAATAATTGGGTTGTGGGTCGGAATCAAAATTTTGCAGGTGCAGGGTGTAGGGACCCAGCGACATCACCGAGCCAGGCGACATTTCCATTTGCTTGTCTTGATTAAAGGCGGTGCCGGAAATTCCGATAAAGATCAGCACCATGCCAAAATGAATCACATATCCACCGTAGCGGCGGGTATTCCGCATGGTGAGTTGGCCGACCGAGGAAATGAGGTTCGCGCCCGTACGCGCGGCAATCACCCGCGCACCTCGAAAGAATTCCGAGCCAATGGTCATCACGACGAAGCCCGAGAGCAGCAGGCAAAGCGCTACGTAAAATTCGCGAAGCCCCAGGGCCACCGCAACGACAGCAACAATTAGTCCCCCCAAAGCGGGCCACCCAAAATTGCGTCGCAGGCTCTCGAGCGAAGTCTTGCGCCAGGCCAACAGCGGGCCAACGCCGGTCAAGAATAGCAGGAACATGGCAATCGGAATATTGACTCGATTAAAGAACGGCGGGCCCACGCTGATTTTGGTTCCCTGGATGGCTTCGGAAAGCACCGGGAAAAGCGTACCGGAAAGAACCGCGATGCAGGCTACCAGGAGAATTAGGTTATTGAAAAGAAAGCTCGATTCGCGTGAAAGCATGGAATCCAGGTGGTTGTCGCTGTGCAGGTAATCGCGATTCTTGAAAAACGCGGCGAGACAAACCGCGATGGCAATAATCAGGAATCCGACAAACCAGCGGCCGATGGAGGACTGTGCGAAGGCATGCACGGAGCTAACTACACCGCTGCGCGTGAGAAACGTGCCAAAAATTACCAGCAGAAAGGTGGTAAACACGAGCCACACATTCCACACGCGCATCATGCCGCGTTTTTCCTGCATCATCACCGAGTGCAGGAATGCTGTGCCGGTCAGCCAGGGCATCAGGGAAGCGTTTTCAACCGGGTCCCAACCCCAATATCCGCCCCAGCCCAACACCGCATAGGCCCAATGCGCGCCAAGAAGAATTCCCGCCGACTGAAAACACCAGGCAATCATCGTCCACCGGCGCGTTAGATGAATCCACTTTTCGCCCGGATAGCGTCCGAGCAAAGCGGCGAGAGCAAACGCAAAAGGAATGGTGAAGCCCGTATATCCCGAATACAAGACCGGCGGGTGAATCACCATTTCCGGATATTGCAGCAACGGATTGAGGCCGCGGCCATCGGCCAGCGTAGCCAAATGCAACACGCCGCCAGGTCCGGCCGCGGCAACGACCTTGAACGGGCTGGCGACAAAATTATTGAGCGTGAGAAAAAACAGCTGGACGCCGGCCACGACGACGCCGACATAGGGCATCAATTCCGGATGCTTGCCGCGATAAGCGAACAGCGCGGAAAAAAACATAAATCGAAAGCAGAAAACTCCAGAAAAGCAGCGAGCCTTCCTGGCCCGACCAGACCGCGGAAATTTTGTAAAACGTGGAAAGAGTCCTGTTGCTGTGTTCCGCAACATAGGACATCGCATAGTTGTCGGTGAAGAACAGATACACCAGGCTGGCCATGCCGAGCCAGATGAGAACGCAGACGGCAAATCCGGCATTGCGCGCGGATTTGATCAGGAGAGGCCGACGAGTAATAATGGCGGCGATGCCCCCGGCGATGGCATAAATCGCACAGAGGAAAGCCAATAACAATGCATATGATCCGAACAGGTCCAAATCAATCCCTCATGTCTTCCCTGTTCAATGGACGCCCGAGCAGGAGTTCCCGATCCCTGAACTCTTCGCGCTACGTGTTGCTCTTTGGACTCGACGCGCCCGATTCGGAACCGGGCTGGGCTTGTCCGGGTGCTGCTTCGTACTTGGACGCGCACTTGGCCTGAACCGTCTCGGCCACAAAACGCCCATCCGGCATTACCTTGCCCTCCACCAGGCACTGCGCGCCGTCCTTGAATGTATCCGGCAAGGGGTCTGTTCCAACATAGCTGACAGGCATCGTCTTCCCCTGCTCTACCAGAACGAAATCGACACGGCCCGAATGATGCTGGATCGAGCCAGTCTGCACGTCCCCGCCGACACGAAGGCGTTGGCGTAAGGCAGACCCGCTGAGCGTTGGAACTTCCGAAATCGTGTGGTAATACGTCTTGCTCTGTTGAGCGCCAACCCAGGCCAGACAGGAAAGGGCGATAATGATTACGCCCACACCGATTCCAAATTTAGCTTTCGGTCGCAACAAAATCCTCCGCGGCAAAGAGCCTCACTGAACCATTCTGGACCGATGTTATCACATTGCCTAAGGCATTGCGCACGACCTATTGCGCCGTCGCCAGGCCGGCGCGAAAACGATCCAACGATCCGGCATCGCCCCGCATGGGCAATTCGAGCGGCCTGCCGCTTTGCGGGACGAGTAGCGAACCCACTCCACCCTGCTGCAACATTTCCGCCAATGGTGACAATTCACTTCCCAGCAGAACAATGTGCTTCGGCCTGTAATTAAATCGGATTCTCTTAAGGAGCGTGGGAGCGAGACGCGAGATCATTTCGTTAGCAAAGTGTGCCCCATCCCGGTGGGATCCAGCCTGCACAGCAACGGGACACTCTGAAACGTAGCAGAGGTAATATCCGCGCCGTTGAAACTCCGCCAGTCTTGAAACTTCAGCGCCATCCTGTGCTGTATGAGAACCCGATGGTCCCGCGGTGCCCGCGATATCGAGGGCCATCAGGAGGGATTCAAAAAAACTCAGTGGACCCACCGGAGCGATAAAAATCATCCTCCGGCCGCGGAGTTGGCGCCAAGCTGACGAAGAGGACGCCAGTATGGATGGGGCGATATCGCGTGGCAAGTTCGAGACGTTGCAGGCGCTCCGCAATGTGCTGAGCGGACGCCGGCACACCACACCCGTCACAGTGAATCGCGCCCGACGAAATCGATGAAGATGTTCCCATAGGGAGGAACCATCGTAATGGAGGACAGGGATACAAACAACAGGCGAACGACAATCAGAGCATCTAGCAGTGGAATCGCCAGAAGTGGGGAGACTTATTTCGCCAGCTTGCGTGCCAGGCAATATTTCAGTTCGGGGCTGATTTCGCTGATCTCCATGCCCGCGCTGATCAGGAATTTGCAGCTCAGCAATTCGTGGGATTGATCGTCGTCCGCCAACTTGCCGACCACTCGGCAATACTGGCAATCCTGATTCCAGCAAAAGCGGCCGTAAGGGATGG
>Ga0206815_1124_pt1 | contig 21357 bp, 17 predicted proteins | sample Alteio_BWOrgCont_91_FD_152864 | JGI IMG/M metagenome (GOLD analysis project Ga0206815, IMG submission 152864) | Enriched cells from forest soil in Barre Woods Harvard Forest LTER site, Petersham, Massachusetts, United States -... | ecosystem: Environmental > Terrestrial > Soil > Temperate forest >...
CTTTGTGCGGGTCTTGCCTTCCACCCGATTCGCGAGTTTCAGAACTCCAATCGCGCTTACTCTGGCGTTCATGGTGGGTATCCCGAGTCTGTTTGTCATTTGGAAAGAATTCGTGGCATCCAAACTTGCGGACCATGCCGGCGAACTCGGTGAGAAGGAGCCTCACGAGGTAGCCATAACGTGAACGGTATGGGGGCTGCGATTCATGCGCCCGCACTATGACAACTGGTGGCGCTTTAAGAACTGACGAGTAGAAACCCCTTGGATCACCCGAAGATGAATCCGCCGATCGAACAACAAGAGATCGTTTCTACCTGTAGCCCTTTGGGGTTACGGCAACTCGATCATTGGTCTCTCGTGGTGGCTGTTAGCAATGATCGGGTACTGCAAACAAATCTGCTGGCGTCTCCTGCAATTGATGCCAGATGCCAAGTCATTACAAAGCGTGGTTTCCCATCCGCCTCGAAGGCTTACAACTCCGGAATCGCCGAAGCTCGCCACGAGATCATCGTGTTTGCTCACCAGGACGTTCATTTTCCCCGAGATTGGACAACCAACATTGAGCGCGCGCTGTCGCGGCTCGCCGTCGAAGACCCTAACTGGGGTGTTCTTGGTGTGGTCGGGATGGAGAAGGACCTTCAGGAAGTAACGGGCTATTGCTACTCGACGGGACTTCAAATGTTTGTAGGCAAGCCGTTTTCGAGACTTGTCGAAGCAAGATCCTTGGATGAAATCGTACTCGTTATACGTCGTTCATCAGGCCTCACCTTTGACGAGGGGTTGCCGGGATTCCATCTTTACGGAACAGATATTTGCTTGGAGGCTGAGAAACGCAAGTTGAAGAGCTACGCGGCCTCGGCATTTTGTATCCACAACACGAACGGGATCAAGTCCTTTCCCATGGATTTCTGGCGCGCTTATTTTTATCTGCGCCGAAAATGGCGGGGCGTGCTGCCCATTCAGACTTGTTGCACCAAGATCACCCGGTGGGCTGGTCCGGCCATGGGCACGATTGCGCGGGATTTTGCTCACAGAGTTTTATCGCCAAGAAAAGTGGGACGCCGATGGGAAGATCCGGATCGTTTATACCAGGTCGTAGAACGAGAACGGACCGAGCTCGGTTCTCAGTAAGCGCATTTGCACAGGCTCTGATCGTAGGGACACAAAGAGAAATGGAAATGAAACAAATCCAAGAGTGTATCTGATCTGAAGAAATGGCCCAGAAACTGATGAAATCCGGGGAAGCACGCTCGATTGGACGGAGTGTTGTGCCCGAGCGAAGAGAGCCGCGAATCGCTCTTCTGGGGGCTACATTCGATACGGGCAATATGGGAGTAAGCGCACTGACAGCGGGTGCAATCAAGTGCATTCTCAATCAGTACCCCCGCGCCGCCGTATCCCTCATGGACTATGCAAAGGAACCATCAATCTACCGGCTCAGCCCCATCGACAAAGAAATTTCTGTGCCTCTCGTCAACATGAGGTTCTCTAAGAAATTTTACCTGCCAAACAATATTGTCTTTCTACTGTTTACAGCGCTTGTTTTGAAAATATTCCCGTTTCGAGGAATTCGGGATTGGGTGATTGCCAGGAACAAGTGCTTCCGCCATATTCATGAAACAGATATCTTTGCATCGATTGCGGGTGGCGACAGCTTCAGTGACATCTATGGTCTCGGCAGGTTGCTTTACGTGTCTCTCCCTCAAATTCTTGTCTTGCTGACCGGCAAGCGGTTAATTCTCCTCCCGCAGACGATCGGCCCATTTCGTTTGAAGCTTTCGAAGAGCATCGCCAGGTATATTTTGACGAGAGCCGATCGGGCATACTCGCGAGACCGCCAGGGCTTGGACGAGATAAACACTTTGCTCGGGGAAGACAAGGCAATCGAGAAATTTGCTTTCTGCTACGACGTCGGTTTTGTGCTCGATCCGACGGTCCCTGCTCGACTGGACATCGTTGGTCTCTCGCTCACAAGAGAAGGCGAGCGGCCGCTCATCGGCTTGAATATTAGCGGGTTGCTCTACATCGGCGGTTACACTCGGAATAACATGTTCGGGCTCCGCATCGACTACAAGGAACTGATTCACAGTCTCGTCGATTTTCTAATCGTGAAGAAGCGCGCAGACGTGATTTTGGTCCCGCATGTATTCGGGAAGGAAGATGACCCGGAAAGCGACGATGGGGTCTGTGAACAGGTCTATGAAACGCTGAAAAAGAGATACGAAGGTCACCTCGGATTTGTGCGCGGCAAGTACAACCAGGGCGAGATAAAGTACATTATCGGGTCGTGTGATTTTTTCATCGGCGCCCGTATGCATGCTTGCATCGCGGCGGTTTCTCAGGGTGTGCCCGCGGTGTGCGTGGCTTACAGCGACAAGTTCATTGGAGTGATGAGTACACTGGGAATTGAATCGCTGGTAGTCGATGCTCGACGAATGAATGTCAGTGAGATTCTGCAGTCCATTGACCAGACTTTTGAGGATAGGGTGTTTGTTCGAAGGGTGCTCCAGAATAAAATGCCCGAGGTGAAACAGACCGTATTGAATCTCTTCAGAGGAATCGATGGGCTGCCTTCGCCAGAGGATTGTCCCGAGCAAGATATTGCGCCGGCCGGGACCCTCAAGAACATCTGAGTGCTTGGAGAAAGACTTGAACGATCTCCTGTCAACTGCGGCGCGAATCCTTAGCGAATGACGACCGAGTAACTTGCACTTCGAGCCTGGAAACAACTTCCCCCTGGTTCCAGACGAGGTAAGCGCGTCGAGAATGAAAAAGACATGAAAGTCTGCATGCTAGCCTATACCTTCTACGAAGGCGATAACCGTGTGATGCGGTACGCCGAGACCTTGGTCAAGCGCGGCGATGAAGTTGACGTGATTGCGCTCCGCAAGGATGGGCAGCCAAGGGAAGGAATGGTAAATGGCGTTCGTGTGTTCCGAATCCAGGAAAGGATCAAAAACGAAAAGGGACAATTCTCATACCTCTGCAGAATATTGATGTTTTTTGTCAGGGCGTTCTTCGTGGTTGGGGTGAAACATCTTCGAAATCCTTATCGTTTGGTGCACGTGCACTCGGTTCCTGATTTTTTGGTTTTTGCGGCATGCATCCCGCGCTTGACGGGTGCCAAAATCATCCTGGACATACACGATCTCCTGCCTGAATTGTACGGCAGCAAGTTCAAAGTGGGCAGCGACTCCATGACCTTCCGCTCTCTAGTACAAATTGAGCGAGTTTCTGCTGCCTTTGCGGACCACGTCATCGTTGCCAATCATATCTGGCAGGAGAGACTTATTTCTCGATCGGTACCCGCTGGAAAATGTTCCGTCTTCTTGAATTTTCCTGATGGGGCAATTTTTCATCAAGTAGGGCGGAAGCGGGAAAATGACAAATTCGTTATTCTCTACCCGGGTTCCCTGAATTGGCACCAAGGCCTTGATATTGCGATCCGGGCGTTTGCGGAGATTAAGGACGAAATTCCGAAAGCGGAATTTCACATTTATGGAGAAGGTCCGGAAAAAGAAAACCTGGTCCATCTGGCTGGCGAACTCGGCATTCAGGACCGGGTGCGGTTTTATGGCGCAATGCCATTGCGTGAGATAGCGGGCGTGATCGAAGACGCTGATCTTGGTGTCATACCGAAACGCAAAGATTCCTTTGGCAATGAAGCATTCAGTACGAAATCTCTCGAATTCATGACCCTGGGAGTGCCCGTTATCGTGGCGGACACGAAAGTTGATCGCTATTATTTTGATGACCGGATCGTTACTTTTTTTGCAGGGGGCGATGAGAAGGACTTAGCAAGACAGATGCTCCAATTGATTCGGAACCCGGCGGCCCGACAAAGACAAATCGATGAAGCAAAACAATTCGCCATCCGGAATAGTTGGGATACAAAAAAAGATCAATTCCTTGATCTAGTCGATTCATTGACAGACGACGAAACTCTACATTCTGCATCTTCATGACAATCAAGATGCTAATGATTGGGTTGACCTCGCATTGTTTCCGGTACCGAACCGACGCCGAGCTTGAATCCCACCGACGTACTCGGCAGTGGGAGTTCGACAGCAACCGTGACATTGAAAGCGATCGCGCCAGCCGGAAATTATGACGCCCACTACATCCGAGACGCCCGAGACCGCGATTCGCGCGAAAACGGAAATGACCGTTTACGAAATCAATCCGCTTCGTGACCCGCGGTGGCAGGACCTGATTGATCGCCATCCGCGCGCGAGCGTATTTCATTCCAACGGTTGGCTTGACGCCCTCCGGCGCACTTATGGGTACGAACCCGTTGCGTACACCACAAGCGGCCAGGACGAGCCGCTAAAGAATGGCCTGTTGCTGTGCAGGATCAATAGCTGGCTGACCGGGAATCGTCTGGTATCTCTGCCGTTCTCGGATCACTGCCAGCCGCTTGTGGATGATCCCGTTGAACTTTTGGCATTGCTTGAGCCGATCGAGAAGACCGCGGGCAGCAAGACTTGTAAATACGTCGAGCTTCGCCCGCTGATCCCGTTTGACCTGGAAGTCGAACGCGAGAGCCACCTCTCGTCGGACGATTCATTGTATATCCACATGCTGGATCTTCGCCCTTCGCTCGATTCACTCTTCAAAGGCTTTCACAAGAGCCAGATCCAGCGAAGATTGAACCGCGCCCAAACGGAAGGCCTGACGATTCAGGAAGGACAGTCCGACGAACTGTTACGGGATTTTTTCCACCTGATGCTTATGACCCGGCGCCGGCACCGGCTCCCGCCACAGCCCATGGATTGGTTCCGCAATCTGCTCGCGTGTTTGGGCAAACAAGCTGTGATTCGAGTCGCGTATAAGGAGAAGACGCCGGTCGCGAGTATCTTCACTTTAACCTGGAACAGGACCCTCGTTTATAAGTACGGTTGCTCCGATTCAGCCTTCAACAATATGGGGGGAACGCCCTTTCTGTTTTGGCACGCCATCCAGGAAGCCAAAAAACAGGATTTGGAAGAATTCGATTTTGGTAGGTCAGAGGTGGCGAACGAAGGACTCGTCAATTTTAAGGATCATTGGGGAAGCACACGGACCACCCTCCGCTATTATAGATATCCCTGGACACAATTCACCGCATCAAGTGAGAAGAAGAACTGGAAGACGAGGCTCGCTGAACAGGTGTTCGTGCGACTTCCGGATCCCTGCCTTGCCTTGACCGGAAAACTCCTGTACCGGCACATCGGTTAGAGGCCTCTCGCATGCCCACCTCTCAAGCCTTCGTCGAATATTTCCGTTGTTCGCAGGATTACGCCAATTTCGAGTCGGCGGGCGATAGCAGGGTACCCGCGGGTTTTTTTCGATTTGGAACCGATGCGATTTGTTTTGGGCAGCTCAGTGCTGGTTTTGTAGCGGCCGATGCCAAGGCCGAGTTACACGATGCTGGCTCGGATGTTCGTGTGGAAAATGGCTTGTGCGTGATCTCATTTGATCCCGATGGCGTCATCGAAAATCTGCGACGCGAGCGCTACATTGACAACGAAAACTCGGCCGGAGACGGCCCGATCCCCGGCGGATTCGTCCGCAAAGCCTACTATGCCGCTCGCCCGCTGCTGCCAGTTTCAGTTCGCAAGCACCTGCAACGAATGTCTTTGAAGGGCTGGGACCAAAGGACATTCCCTGCCTGGCCCGTTGATCGTTCCGTTGATAAGACTTTGGAAAAGCTGATGCTACTGGCGATAAGGACTGCTGGAGTTAAAGAGGTCCCCTTTATCTGGTTCTGGCCCGAAGGGAAAATGGGCTGCGCGATCATGACTCATGATGTGGAAACGAAGGCGGGTCTGGATTTTTGTCCTTCCTTGATGGACCTGAACGACTCGTATGGGATCAAGTCCTCGTTTCAAATTATTCCAGAAGGCCGGTACCAGGCGACGAACCAGATTCTGGACGGGATCCGCAATCGCGGATTTGAAGTCAACGTGCACGATTGGAATCATGACGGACATCTCTTCTCGAATAGCGAGTTGTTCCTTTCGAGGGTTGCCAAGATCAATCAAGCGGTGGAGCAGTTTGAGGCCAAAGGTTTCCGGTCTGGCGGGCTGTACCGGAATTTGAATTGGTATAATTCTCTGAACTTTTGTTACGACATGTCTGTGCCTAACATGGGGAATTTGGATCCCCAGCCAGGTGGCTGTTGCACGGTGATGCCCTATTTCATCGGCGACATCCTGGAAATTCCTCTGACAACCACGCAGGACTACTCCCTGTTTGAGATTCTGAGGGATTTCTCAATCGAGGTTTGGAAGCGGCAAATTGATTTAATTCTGGAAAGGCAGGGACTGATCAGTTTCGATGTCCATCCGGACTACGTCATCGAAACTCGGGCGCGTGACACCTATTCCCGGCTCCTGGACCATCTTACGTCCATTGTTTCGAAGCGCGATGTGTGGCTTACCTTGCCGGGGGAAGTCAACCAATGGTGGCGTCAGCGGAGTCAGATGAAATTGGTTGAAAGCAATGGGCGATTTCACATTGAAGGGCCTGGCAAGGAACGCGCCCGCATAGCGTATGCGCGTGTCGAGGGGGAGCGTGTCGTGTACACCCTGGCCTGACGTTGCGACAATCCACATAACAAAAGCTGAAGTGTTACTTGACGATATCTATTCCGTGACTTCCATACTTACCGTAATTATAGTAGGACTCGTATCCGGACGAATCGTCCGAGGTGTTTAGTACAACCCCTATAACCCGCGCGTCTTTCAGTTCCTGACAGGCCTTCTGTGCCAATTCCGCTTGTGTCGCTCCCGCCCGAACAACAAAAAGCACGCCGTCACACATCCCCGCTAGCACAGTGGAGTCTGAAACCGGTAGAACGGGTGGGCAATCCACGATGACCCAATCAAACATGGGTCCCAGACGCTCCAGGAGTAGCGGCAACCGGCCATTCGAAATGAGTTCCGCCGGATGAGTTACATGGATTCCCGCTGGAATAAAGAAAAGACCTTCCTCTGGACCGGCCTGAACGACATCCGTTTCGCTGGCGTCGCCCTGTAAATAATCCGCCAGGCCGGGAGTTAAGGGAGCCCCTAGAAGCTTGTCCAGACGCGGAGAGCGCAAATCCGCATCGATCAACAGGGCGCGGCAACCTCGCTGGCGAACAATCGCATGTGCCAGATTGGCTGCCACCGTTGTCTTGCCCTCCATTGGTAACGAGCTTGTGACCAGGATGCTATGTAATGGCTGGTTTTCCCGAATCCTGTACAGACGGGAGCGCAATGTTCGGAATTGTTCGGCCCCCGGGGGGAAAGGGTTCGAATTGCAGAACACTAAAATATTAGGGTCGGGAGTCCAGCGCGGTCTGGCGCAACGTTCCTGCAAATCTTCGAATCGAAGAGGTCCCGTCAGGATTTCGGGTTGCTGCTCCTGAACGACCGGTAGTGCGAGTATGGAGGCAACGGCTGGCTCCATTGTTTGCCGCATCTCGGCTGCACGCTTCAGCGTTTCGCCTGAATCGCTGGCCGTCTTTTCTTGTTCTGCCCTCTTCAAGGCCTCGTGAATCCGACTCATGATTTCCTTTCCTTACGCAGCCTTCCTAAGAAGCCTTTGCGCCTGTTGTGATGCTTGACGATCCCAGAGTGGACGCTTTTGCCCGCGATTTACCACCAGACTTGTTTGGTTCCATTACGATTACCGGAAGCCTGGCGAGTACAGGCAAGTGAAGAACGTGTTCCACGTCCCTCTCCGAGCGCAGTGAAGAATCCTGCATTTCCAGCAGAAGCGCCAGGCCAAGACCCAGGGCCAACCCACCGCCCAGACCGCCCAACCCAAAAATGCGTGGGTCGGGAAAGGAAGCCCGGTTTGGAAGATTGGCGGCATCGAGAACTCGAAATTGCCCGCCCTGTTGCGCCCGCTCGAGGTCGGTGGCCATGACGGATTGGTCGCGTTTCTTTAAGAGTTCGTTGTAACCTTCGAGCGCGCTTTGGTAATCGCGCGTGAGTTCCTTATATTCCTGTTCCACCGTGGGGCTTGACTGAACGCGCGTTTGATACAACCTGATTTGCTTTTGAATATCTTGCTGCTGTTCGTTTCGCTCTTTTATTACCTGATCGTATTGATGAAGCTGCGACCTCAATTGCTGAATCTGCGCGGGCTCTCCCGCCGCTTTCACCGGCTTTTCCGGCGTCAGGGCCTGATTCGATTCTTCGGTCGCGGTCATCTGCTGTTTGAGGGTGGCGATGTTTTTCTTCGCTTTAATTACATCCGGGTGGTCATCCGTATACTTGGTCTGGAGCGTCGAAAGCTGTGCCTCCATGGCGGAGAGTTGCTGCTGAAGCGATTCTGGATTTTGACCGACCTGCTGAGAACTTTGCCAGGCGCTTAATTGCTGCGACAGTAGGGATTCACTGAAACTCTTGTCTTGTTGGGCGCGGCTCAAGGCCTGTGTAGTGGCTTCGAGCTGCGAATTCAAACCCATTAAAATATTTAGATTGGTTTGCTCTTCGTCGGGTAAGGATCCCAGATAACGCCGCTTGAATGCCGCAAGCTTTGCGTCCTGGTCATCGAGCCTGGTCTTGGCATCGGCAAGTTGCTTGATGATGAAATCCGTTGTTTGTTCCGCCTGGCCCGTACGCAGCTGAATATTCTGCTCCATGAACATGGACGTGATTGTCGTGCAAATTTGCTGCGCTAGTTTCGGATCGTCCATGGTGACGGCGATCATGAAGCCCGGCAGTCGTTGGGAACGTGACTCGGCCATCGCTTCGAGCGGAGTGATGGTTATGGTTTTTCGTATCCGTTCGACCTGCTCTTCCATCGAGACTTGCGCGCCACCGGTGCGGTATAGGCCAAACTTCTCAATCACAGGCTCCAGGCGCGATCTGCTGAGAATCTGCTGCTGCATGGACGCCAGCCGCTGGTTTATGTCTTCGGAAACTACCGTCTTGACGTAGTCCACTGGCACGGTTGGCTGCTCGACCAATACTGTTGTCTGCGATGTGTACCGTTTCGGCAAAAAGTGTACGGCCCCGAGGGCCAAGCCTGTAACCGTCACCGTTAAAGCGGCGATCAGCAGCCATCGTCGCCGGAGCATGGCTACGTAGTCTTTCAGGGTTAGTCCCTGCATGTTCACCATATTGCTCCCGCTTTCTGCCTATTCTGTCAGGATCGTGACGAAGCTCACACACACCTTCGCTCGCCTCCCTTTAGATAGCAATTCAGAGGCCGGGCTCGTTGCTTTGTTAAGTCGTTTTTTATGAGTCGGATATGAGACATTTTATGTATGAAAGCAAGAATTCAAGTATTTAGTTTGTCCAATGAAGTGCTACTTGATGGAAAAATTTTACCTAATCCTTCATTCCCGATAACGCGCGGTCGCTTTCTCGGCTTTGCAATGGGCCCGAAAGGGTTCCACCGTCCCCTTTTGAAGTGTACCAACCTTGGCACAATGAGGTATATTTTTTCCACTCAATCAGTTCGTGGGCAGAGACCCACAATTATGCGGCAATGTAGTACTTCTATAAGTTTATGAATTACAAGGAGTTATAAAATCAGAAGAAGAGTGCGGGCCGGCACACGGTGGCATGGCACATGCACTCATCGGGACGGAGCAGCCCGTGGCTTGTTTGATGTGCATCAGCGCGGATAATTGCCAGTCGGCAGGCTGGAAACAACCGGCTGATTGTCCGGGCAACATGTCCCAAGTCGTACCATAATCGGACACGGAAAGATTGGAGATATTATGAAGGGTGTAGTTCTAGCTGGTGGGACGGGCAGCCGTTTGAATCCGCTTACGCGCGTCACCAATAAGCACTTGCTGCCTATTTACGATAAGCCCATGGTGTATTACCCGATCCAAACTCTTGTGAACGCCGGGATCGAGGAGATTCTGTTGGTGACCGGCGGAAGAAATGCCGGCGAATTCCTGCGCCTGTTGGGCAACGGGCGGGATTTCGGCCTGAAGCACATCAACTATACCTACCAGGAAGGCGAGGGCGGCATTGCCGAAGCTCTGGGTCTCGCTGAGTTTTTCGCCGGGAATGAACCCATCTGTGTCATTCTTGGCGATAACATCATAGAAAACAATATCTGCCAGGCTGTCGAGAATTTCAAGAAGCAGAAAGAGGGCGCGAAGATTCTCCTGAAGGAAGTCACCGACGCCGAACGATTTGGCGTGGCGGAGATTCGCGGCAACCACGTGTTGGGAATTGAAGAAAAACCGAAATCTCCCAAGTCCAATTACGCGGTGATCGGGATTTATCTGTATGATTCAAGCGTGTTTCAAAAGATTCGCCGGCTGAAACCATCGGGCCGCGGCGAGCTCGAAATCACCGACGTCAACAATTTCTTTATCGAGGAAGGGAAGCTCACTTATGAGGTTCTCGATGGCTGGTGGACCGATGCCGGCCAGTTTGAATCCCTGTTGCGCGCCAATAACCTGGTAGCGGAAACTGGAGCAAATAAGATGCCGCAGACGGCCAAGGATCAAGTCCCTGGACGTCAGGAAGTGATTCGATGAAAATTTTCGTCACGGGTGGCGCGGGTTTTATCGGTTCCAATTTCATTCGGCACATTCTTTCCCTCCGCAAGGCGTACCAGATTGTTAATTACGATAAGTTGACCTACGCGGGTAATCTGGCGAATCTCGAATCCGTCGCGGATAATTCCAGGTACTCATTTGTGAAGGGCGATATCTGCGACGCAACTGCCGTGGAAGCCGCGATGCGCGGTTGCGATACCGTCGTTCATTTTGCGGCGGAATCTCATGTGGACCGCAGCATCTACGAGCCCGGCCCGGTGATCGAAACCAATGTGACCGGAACCGCGATCGTGCTTCAGATTGCCCGTAAACTTGGCGTGGAAAGGTTCGTGCATATTTCTACCGACGAAGTCTATGGCGACATGCTTCCCGGCGCCTTCGCCACCGAGGATTCACCCATAGAGCCAAGCAGCCCCTATTCGGCCTCCAAAGCGAGTTCCGATCTGCTGGTGCGTTCTTACGTTCGCACCTACGGATTCCCGGGGATTATCACGCGCTCCTCCAATAATTACGGGCCATATCAGTTTCCGGAAAAATTCCTGCCCTTGATGATCACGAATGCCATGGACAATAAATCTCTGCCCATCTACGGCGATGGAAAGCAGCAACGCGACTGGCTGCACGTTGAGGATAACTGCCGCGGCGTTCTTGCGGTTCTTGAAGGTGGCCGCGTCGGCGAGGTTTACAATATTGGCGGCCTGGACGTCGAGGAAAATCTCACGATCGCGCGCAAACTGTTGCAGATGATTGGCAGGACTGAATCTCTGCTGTCCTACGTGAAGGACCGCCCGGGCCATGATCGGCGCTACGCCCTGCATTGCGACAAAATGGAAAAGGACCTCGGCTGGAAGCCCGCGATTCCCCTCGATGAGGGTCTGCGGCAGACCATCGACTGGTACAAGAACAATGCGGAATGGCTGGCTGGGGTTCGCGGAGGCGACTACCGTTCGTATTACGCGAAATATTATGAAAACCGCGATTCCTCTCTTCACGCGATTTCGAGCTCTAATCCCAAGGTACATGCTTGATTCGCGAGCAGGTTCGCTCGTTCTAGAATTCTGATAAAGTAAACCATCGGGTCGGCGAATCCATGCTCCGATCCAGCGAGGCCTTCGGTCCTTTGCAACGGCTGGCCACATCCCTGCCCGACGTCTGGGAGCTACGCCCTCAGGTGTTTCGCGATCCGCGCGGCTTTTTCATGGAAACGTACCACCGGGAAAAATTTGCCGAACTCGGCATTCGCGACACATTCGTTCAGGACAATCATTCTTCCTCGACACGTGGCACGCTGCGCGGTCTCCACTACCAGTTGCGTCGTCCCCAAGCCAAACTCTGCCGCGTGATGGAGGGCGAAGCGCTCGACGTCGCCGTGGACATCCGCCTCGGCTCACCTCATTTTGGAAAATCCGCGTTTGTGGTGCTCTCCGCGAAAACGCAGAACCAGATTTATGTCCCCGTAGGATTTGCCCACGGATTTCTCGCGCTCACCGAGACAGTCCAGTTCCTATATAAGTGCGGCGACTTCTACGATTCGAAAGATGAGCGTGGAATTCTGTGGAGTGATCCAGCGCTCGGAATCTCCTGGCCCATTGCAGATCCGCTGGTCTCCGAAAAAGATACCAAAAATCCGACGCTGGCAGACGTGCCTCAGGAATTCCTGCCACACTACCCGCGAAAATGAAGCGCAGGATTTTGCTGACCGGCAAGAACGGACAAGTGGGGCGGGAGTTGAGCGCCTCCTTACAGTCGCTGGGCGACGTCGCCGCTTTTGATCGCCAGCAACTGGACTTAACTAAGCCGGACCAAATCCGCGAGGCCATCCGTTCCATTCATCCGGATCTGATCGTAAACGCCGCGGCCTATACCGCCGTGGACCAGGCTGAATCCGATAAGACAGTCGCCCGCGCCGTCAACACGGATGCGCCGCGCATCATGGCCGAGGAAGCAGGAAAAATCGGCGCTGCACTTGTTCATTACTCCACGGACTATATTTTTGATGGACTCAAAACCAGCCCCTACGTAGAAACTGATCCGGCAAATCCCATCAATGTGTACGGCCGAACCAAGCTCCAGGGTGAGCATGCCGTTCAGCAGTCCGGTGTTCCTCACCTGATCTTTCGAACCGCCTGGGTCTATGGCCGGGAAGGGAAAAACTTTCTGCTCACAATCCTGCGCCTGGGCACGCAAAGGGAAGAATTACGAATCGTGCGTGACCAGATCGGCGCGCCAACGTCGAGCCGCGAAATCGCCGCGGCGACAACGCAGATCCTTGCGCAGTTTTTTGGCTCCGAAAAAAACGCGACTTCACTTGCCTCTGCCACCGGGATTTATAATCTGACCGCGGCCGGAGAGACGAACTGGTATGAATTTGCCACGGCCATCTTGGAGCATGCTAAAGGGCACTCTAAGAATGACCCATGGTTTACTGCGGCAATCAGCGGCCGCCCGTTGATTGCCAGGTCCATCAGCCCTATCACGACAGCTGAATATCCCACGCCCGCCAGGCGACCAGCGTATTCGATTCTTTCCAACAACCTGCTGGCTCAGACATTCGGGATCCGTTTGCGCGACTGGCGGACGCAATTGAAATCGATCTTCGCGAACGACCCTGCAATGTCGCTCCAAATAAAAGACTGATGCGTCCCCGCCAATGGCAATACCCGTCCCAAACGCGTTCGCGGCAGGTTCCTGGTTCAAATGGCAAGGGTCGCGGACGCCACGTTCTGGTCGCAAGTCGAGCGATGAAGGCTCGAAAGGTCACGGTGTGGGAATCGTTGTTGAAACCTCGTTGGAAAGGACGCTTTCCACATTCGTTGAATTCACGGAGGTAACCACATAGTAATATGTGGTTCCCGCTAGAATCGCGGAATCGGTGTAGGAAGTTGTGGTGACCAGACTGGAATTCAGTTTTGTATATGGCCCGCCGGAAACACCCGACCGGTAAACATTGTAACCGGACACGCTGGAGGTGCTTGCCGTCCAGGCCAGCGTTGCCGAGTGTGCCGGTATGCCCGATCCCGATAAAGTAACCGTCGCGGCCGAATTGCTGGCAGTGCTTGCCACGATGACGCTACCCGGAAAGGGTCCTGTCGCGGAAGGAGTAAAAGTCACATTCAAAGTTGCTGTTTGTCCCGGTGTCAAAATAAGACCGGTGGCTACTCCGCTCACGGTGTATCCGGGGCCCGAGAGAGTCACACTCGAAATGGTTACGCTGGAATTACCCGCGCTGGTGAGAGTTACGCTCTTCGTACTGCTGGTGGGCATTGGTACGTTGCCAAAACTCAGTAACGTGGAACTGGCATTGAGCAGCAGGGTTTGCGCATTGACCGTAAGGGTGGCTGCATTGCTGGTTGCGCTACCCACGGAGTTGGTCACCACCACGGTGAACAATGCGCCGTTATCGGAAGTGGTCGTTACCGGCGTCGTGTACGTTGAAGAAGTCGCTCCGGTGATCGTGCCGCCATTCTTCTGCCACTGGTAACTGGGTGATGGAGTTCCTGTTGCGACCACAGAGAACGTGGCGGTCTGTCCGGCAACGATGGTCTGATTGGCTGGTTGGGTCGAGATTGCAGGAGCTACATTCACGGTGAGGGTCGCCGCGTTGCTGGTAGCGCTGCCCGCGGAGTTAGTCACGACTACTTTGAACGCCGCACCATTGTCCGAAGCTGTGGTTCCCGGGGTCGTGTAGGTTGAAGAAGTCGCGCCAGTGATCGGGCCGCCATTCTTCTGCCACTGGTAGGTCAAAGTTGCAGTTCCAGTTGCGACGACAGAAAACGTCGCGCTCTGTCCGGCAGTAACGGTCTGGCTGACTGGTTGGGTCGAGATTGCAGGCGCCACTGGCGCCGGATTCACGGTGAGTGTCGCCGCGTTGCTGGTTGCGCTACCCACGGAGTTGGTCACCACCACGGTGAACAGTGCGCCGTTGTCGGAAGTGGTCGTTATCGGTGTGGTGTAAGTCGAAGAAGTCGCGCCGGCGATCGGGCCGCCATTCTTCTGCCATTGATAGGTCAGTGGTGCAGTTCCTGTCGCGGTGATAGAGAACGTCGCGGTCTGTCCAGCAGTGACGGTTCGGCTGACTGGTTGCGTCGATATTGTAGGAGCCACAGGAGTCGCAGTCACCGTGAGTGTCGCCACGTTGCTGGTTGCGCTGCCCACGGAGTTGGTCACCACCACGGTGAACGGGGTGCCGCTGTCCGAGATGGCTGTTACCGGTGTCGTGTAAGTCGAAGCAGTGGCGCCGGAGATCGGGCCGCCGTTTTTCAGCCACTGGTAAGTTAAAGGTGCAGTCCCGGTTGCAAGCACAGAGAACGTTGCGGTCTGTCCAGCGGTAACAGTCAGGCTAGCTGGCTGCGCCGAGATTGCGGGAGCTACATTCACGGTGAGGGTCGCCGCGTTGCTGGTAGCGCTGCCCACGGAGTTCGTCACTACCACGTTGAAAGTTGCACCGTTGTCCGAAATGGTCGTTACCGGTGTCGTGTAGGTTGCAGAAGTCGCGCCGGAGATCGGGCCGCCATTCTTCTGCCACTGATAGGTCAAAGTTGCAGTTCCTGTTGCACTCACAGAGAATGTTGCGGTCTGTCCGGCAATAACGGTCTGGCTGACTGGTTGCGTCGAGATTGCAGGAGCCACAGGGGCTGCGGTCACCGTGAGGGCTGCCACAGTGCTGGTGGTTGCGCTACCCAGGCTATCTGTTACGACGACGGTAAACTGCGCGCCATTATCCGAACTTGTGGTTGCCGGTGTTGTATATGTCGAAGCTGTCGCGCCAGTGATCGGCCCACCATTCTTCTGCCATTGATAACTGAGGGGCGCCGCACCGCTCGCTATCACAGTGAACGTCGCGGTCTGTCCAGCGGTAACGGTCTGGCTGGTCGGCTGTACGGTGAGGGAAGGTCCAGCCATGCCCACTCCGCTGAGGGATATGGACATCGGCGCGTCAGACGAATCCGTCGAGATCACTATGCTGCCGGTAACTGCTCCCGCTGCGACCGGCGCAAATTGAATCGTAAATGTATGATTTTGCCCAGCAGCAATCGAAACGGAAGAGATCCCTCCTGGAACGCTGAAGCCCGCCCCAGTTACGATACCCTGAGTGACCATGACCGCTGCCGTCCCGGTATTCGAAAAGGTCATGGACTGCTGGCTATGGGAGCCAACTGCGACCTGCCCGAAACTAAAGCTGGTGGCGTTCGCGGCAAGGGCGCCTGAAGACGTATTGTTTGAAGTCGCGCTCTCAGTTGGAGTGCTAGCGCCGGTCAGTCCAACGCATCCCGAAAGCGTCAGTGAAACCAGAAGCGTGAGAAGAAACGCAAACAAAATCAACGGTTTGCGCTTATTTTCGTTCTTTCCGCGTCGGGATGAGGGTGTAGCCATTGCGAGCGTCAAAGTCTGTGCGTGCGTGGTCATGGCGCGAACAGCTTAGTTTTGGCAGGGTACAACTCTCTACTGGTCTGCCGACTAAACGAAGGACAGCATGTGTACCTGTCCCAGAGGACACTTGCCATTAGCAAATTCCCTCTGGTGCAGTTCCTCGCAAAGTGCGAAAAATTGTGGGGCCGGGAACCCAATTCCGGGGGCTGAATTAAGATCAGGAACTCGGGAAGCGCATGATTGCTAGGCCACCTTCGAAAGTTGAGTGCCTGAGTCGTGCTAAACTTGTGGAGCAAGAAATCGGGCCACAGGATTCATGGAAAATCAGGCTACGCAACTCCCAAATGCATACCCGCAGTGGTCCAACCGAATCCTGATTCTCTCGCTGATGGGAATTCTCTACTTGACGCTTTTTCCTTTCCGATTGAATTTTACTGCTTTGCAATTTTTTCAGCGTTCACCTTTCTTGTTGGGTGCGTCCTCAAAGTCAATACGGTCCCTTGATTTTGTCCTGAATGTCCTTCTTTTCGTTCCATTCGGATTTGGCATGACTGCTCAGTTGCGGAAGCGTGGCGCAAGCCAGGCAATGGCTATGATGGGGGCTTTTATTGCCGGCGCTTTCACCTCCTATTGCGTGGAGCTGCTTCAGTTTTACATCCCCACACGCAGTTCGGGGTGGGACGATGTCCTGTCGAATTCGCTCGGAGCCGTGGTCGGATTTGTTCTATTCGATCGGTTCGGGGACATGGTCCGGCAGCTTTTGTCCAAATGCGAAGCGGCGCTGGATACCTGGCTTTCCGTGCCCCGGACATGGGTTATGTTGCTGATTTATTTGGGCTTCTTTTTTGGTATCTCTATTCCCTTGCAGAAAGAAACACGCTTGAGCGATTGGGATGCGAGCTTCCCGCTCTTCATCGGCGGCGATGCCACCGGCGAGCACGCATGGAAAGGTCAGATTTCCCGGTTCCAGATTTGGAACCGCGCCCTCCCGGAACCGCTCGCTAAGAAACTAACTGCCGGTGAATCAGCACCGGATGCCGAAACTGGCTTGTTAGCGGCGTACGAATTTACAAGCGGTGCCCCTTTTGGTCCTCCCTTTGAAGATAAGCGAAAATTTCTTCCATCCCTGAACTGGATGGCGTCCCAGCCGCCGGTTCCGGAATCAAGATCGCCTCAGTTGAATGGGAATTCCTGGCTCGGTTCAAAAATTCCCGTGACGAATTTGACCGCTGAACTGGAGAAAACGAATCAATTTTCCTTACAGGTGGTGTGCGCATCCGCCGAAGGCTTGGACGCGGATCAGCGAATCGTTTCCATCTCCGGGCTGACTGGCCTTCAGAATCTGACTCTCCGGCGCGACGGAGCCTCTTTGGTGTTTTGGTTTCGCAATCCCATTTCGCTTGGCAGGGACGAACTCCCCTGGTATGCCGAGGGCGTATTTGAACCGCGACAATTGCGGAACATCATTGTTTCCTATGACGGTGCCGATCTTTCCCTGTATGTTGACGGCAAAAAATCTCCGCAGGTTTATTATCTGAGCCCGGGTGCGGCACTAGCGCGGGAATTTCAGCATTTAAACACCAGCGAGTTGGACGGATATCTTGCTACCTACGACGCTCTGATGTTCATCCCAGCGGGACTTCTGTTTGGGGTGATCGCCAGGAAATCTTCATTGCCATCGGCCCCGCTGAAATTCCTCGCCTTCCTCATTCTTCTTGTGCCCGCAATCCTATTGGAATTTATTCTTGTTCGGGTGAGTGGACGGGCAATTTCCATCTGGCAGTTGGGCTTATGCTGTTTCTTGACGATGCTCGGGGCTTGGCTGGTGAACGCGGACCGCAGTGCAGCCAATCATGGTGCAGCCGATCGCCTGCATGCCCGCTGAACTTCCCGGTTTTCGGCAATTACGGTGCCGCAAAGAAGCTAACCAAGCAAAGATCACTTCGCCGTCGACATTCCCCATTTATGGCGAACCGATTTCTCAAGTTTCCGAAACAGGATGCCGTCCACCGCGTATCCTAGCGCGGCGATCAAAATCATGACCGCAAACACTTGATTGATGTCGTTCAAGTCGCGGCCTACCATCAGCAGTTGACCCAGTCCGATGGTCACGAAAATCATTTCTCCCTGGATGAGCGAGCGCCACGCGAATGCCCATCCCTGTCTCAAGCCGTCCACCAGATACGGCAGGCTTGCAGGAACCAGCACATACCGGAACAACTGTGGCCCCTTGGCCCCTAGGTTCCGACCCGCCATCGTTAATATTCGCGGCACATTGTCAAAACCGGCTTTGGTATTCTGGGTCACGGCGAGAAGAGTTCCCATGACCACGACGAAAATGATTGCCTTTTCGGTCAAGCCGAACCACAGCACGGCCATCGGCAACCAACAGAGGCTGGGCAGACTTTGCAGGCTGAGAACCAGGCTGCCCACCGTGTCTTCCAGGAATTGACTCCAGGTCAGCAATATTCCTAATAGCACGCCAAGAACTACGGAAATGGCATACCCCAGGGCCACCCGCCGCAGGCTCATGGCGATCCCGATCCAGATACTGTGATCGGCGAAGCCGGCCCACAATGATTCGGCGACCCCTTTGGGAGTGGGAAAAACATAAGGGGGCCAGAATTTCAGCAGTGCCAGGGCCTCCCAGACCAGCAGAAGTCCCGCGACGAAAATAACTTGATTAGTTGTTTTCTTCACTGGCGTATTCCGCGCTCACCGAACGATCAATCTCTTCGCGCAACTGTCCCAGAATTTCCTTGGACAGGCAGGCGACATCCGCATCTTCCACGTGACGTGGGCGATTCAATGTGACTTGAAACTGGCTCTTGATTCGTCCGGGACGGAAACTCATCAGCAGCACGCGATCACCAAGACGCACCGCTTCGCGCACGTTGTGCGTCACGAAAACAATGGTCGGCGAGGTTTCCTTCCACACACGTTCGAGTTCGTCATGCAGCATATCCCGCGTCTGTGCGTCCAGAGCCGCAAAGGGCTCATCCATCAGCAGAATTTTCGGACGCAGGGCCAGCGATCGTGCCAACGCCACACGCTGTTTCATGCCGCCTGAAAGCTGATGAATGTAGTGGTCCTCAAAATGGGAAAGATGGACCATGCGCAGAAAAATTTTGGCCCGGTCCCGCCTGTCATTCCTTGACATCCCCGCCATCTTCAGCCCGAATTCCACGTTTTGCCGGACGGTAAGCCACGGAAATAGTCCCAACTCCTGGAAGAGCAGAATCCGGTCCGTGCCCGGACCCTGGATGGGATTTCCGTCGATTTCGATTTCTCCCGATGTGGGATGATCGAGCCCTGCCAGTAAATGCAGAAGCGTCGATTTGCCACATCCCGAAGGCCCTACGATGCACACGAATTCACCTTGCTCGATTTCCAGGTCGATATTCTGCAAAGCAGGTGTAAAGGAGCCTCGGGAATTCTTGTATTTTCGAAATACGCCGCTCAGGGTGATGCTGTTCTTCCGCGCCGAGGGTGGGGGAGAGCCATCGGGTGGCATATCCCCTTTGGGGACTTTGCTGTCGGCCAGTTCTTCGCGTTCGGGCAACACACGTCCCCCGGTTCCGGCTGTCGATCGGCTGAAAAGATCTAGAACGTAATTCGTCATTGTACGGGCCCGGCCTTCCTTTCGCGAAGAACTTCGTCGATTACATCCGCCCTAAAAAATGCGCTCACCGGTTTATGGCCCAAAAACAAAAAACCCACCGCGCTTGCTTCTGGCGGTGGGATTCTAGAATTGCCCGGCTGTAACCCTGTTTTCTAGAAGTTCAGCCTCCCGGCGCCAGAAGACACACACATACAGCAGGTACAACAAAGGCAGGCCTGCTTGGTCTTTCTGACGTTGAAAATCATGGGTCTAAGGTACAGAAAAGAAGCCTTTAAGTCAATCTGCCATTGATCTGCCAATGCTAACGGGATCGGCCACCCGTTCGGGGGCGTGTGCTTCGTGTTCTTCGGCGGGAACCTCGTCCAAACCCCTCTTGCGAAGTTTCCGGTTCCACCACATCAGGAAACCGGTGACGACCAGAATCCCGGGTACCAGCCCGAAAATAGTCCAAAGCATCGAGAACGATAAATTGAGCCAGGACTGCCTCCCAATCCTGCCGAACCTGCCGAAGTGAAGCCTGGCCAGCCAGACCAGGATTTGGCTATCGCCCAGCACGGCGTTAAAAGGCTCGGGAAAAATAAAATAGATCCCGCTCAGTCCCCACATCAGCACAAACAAAATGAACCAAAGCCCGAGGGCGCTGTGAAGCGTCCAGTTGAACAGCGGGAAGCTTGCTTTCCAGCTAATGGTAGTGCTGCGCCGCCAATTTCTGACACCCGGCCACCACAGGATGGCCCCGCTTAAGGCAACCACGGTAACCACAATCGAACCAATTCCGTTCCAGAAACGTCCGGTGGTTCCCGATAGCAGATTGTCGTGGAAGTCTACCAGCCACTCGGTAGTGCGCTCCATAGGCGATCTGGGGTTTCCCAGATCAGCGCCCGTATATGGATTGAAGAGGCGTGATAATTTGGCATTTCCGCGCTGCAACACAACGGTGGTCGGGTGGTCCGCTTTTCTCGATGTAAAAATGTCAGCCACTTCGTATCCACTGTATGCCTGCTGCGCTCGTTGGGTAAGTTGCTGATCGGTCATCTTCGGCCCGGAGATGGTCAAGGGTAACTCTGGCCGCGCGAAAGCCTTCAGCAGTTGGGGGCGGTAAATGATCGCGCTGCCGGAAACGCAGATCAACAGGATGTATAGTCCGACTCCGATCCCCACCCACAAGTGCACTTGGAACAAAGCCCTGCGTACCCATAGGTTCTGGGGACGCTGGACCCATTGTTGCCAGGCATTCATTTCCCACCTCGGTGCCTAATCAAACATGACAATCGGAGACTCGAATTTAGCCCCCTGTATTGCGCATCGTACCCTTGTCTTTCCCTCGACACAACGAATTTGCAAACGCTGTGAAGGGGGCTGATTTTCGGATAAGGGAGAGTGTTTTTCCTCGAGGGTTGGAGGCGCGGGGCGGGATCGAACCGCCGATAAAGGTTTTGCAGACCTTTGCCTTACCACTTGGCGACCGCGCCTCGGTCGGATAACCATCTTACAAGATGTAGCCTGTGCTGTCCTCACACTTCAGACCAGGCCCGGACGATGTTGCTGGCTCAACGCAACCGCAATTGCGCTGTCATTGCTGAGGAGCGACTTGGCCCGAGCGCAGCGAGGGAAGCGACGAGGAATCCCTCTCTTCGATTGCAGCATACATAAAGACAAAACTACCGGGAGCCTCCTCGGCCCACAATGCGGCTCTCTCTAAACGGGGGAGAAGAGTCTCTACCCCCGCAGCTCAGGAGGCCCGCTGCACAAACGGCCCGGAAAAATTCTGGCGGTAATGAAACACCAAAATTACCCAGAGAATTGCGACAATGATCGCCAACGGCAGACCGGTAAGGTTCAACAGCAGATGATACGAAATAAT
>Ga0206815_1126_pt1 | contig 21140 bp, 5 predicted proteins | sample Alteio_BWOrgCont_91_FD_152864 | JGI IMG/M metagenome (GOLD analysis project Ga0206815, IMG submission 152864) | Enriched cells from forest soil in Barre Woods Harvard Forest LTER site, Petersham, Massachusetts, United States -... | ecosystem: Environmental > Terrestrial > Soil > Temperate forest > O...
TCAATCATGCCCAGACCGGAATAAAGCGGAGGGAATTGGGGATTCATGGCCAGCGCGGTTTTGTACTCCTGAAAGGATTGATCCCAAAATCCTTTGTCTGCCAAAATCCGCGCCTTGCCCCAGTGAGCGTAAAAGAATGGTGTGGAGCCGTGGTTCGCGTCGTCATATTTCGCCAGGGCATCGTCCCAGCGGCCCGCGTCCTCGTAAGCCCTGCCCAGGTTGTTATACACGATCAAGTTGTTGTGGGGATTCACCCGCAATACATTTTCCCAAAGCGAAATGGAATCTTTCCAAACCGAAACTTGTTTAAAAGTGCCGTGGCCCAAGAAGGCTGTCCAACCGGTGGCCAGAAGCACGAGAGTCAGGCGCCATTGGGAGAATAGCGCCACCAGAGCCGCGGCGGCGAGCAGGAAAGGAGCCAATGATGGAAGATAGGTAAAGCGGTCCCCGGCGGATTGATTACCGACCTGAATGATTCCTAAAGCCGGGGCCAGAGTGAGCAAGTAATAAAGCCAAGCGATCGCCAGATAAGGCCGTTTTTTTCGGTAAATAAAACAAACGAAAGAAATCAGGATAACTCCCAACACCGAGAAAAAATATTCGGCGGAGAAAGTATTTTCCAATTGGATGGGATAAAAAGTCGTGAGCTGGGTAGGGACAAACATCTTCAGCAAATAAAAAATAAGTGAGTGGCAGGAGTTGGTGAAACGAAAAGCGAGGGGCGCCTGGGCAAGACCCCAGGTGGTGCCGACGCCCGATTGAGACAGGATAGCGAGGACAGCGGACAGAGTAGCGAAGAGAAAGAAAGGTATTTTTTCCAAAGAAAATCGGGAAGGTTTTGAGTGAAACCGTCTGAGAGGCCAATAGTCCAGAAGGATAAAAATAGCCGGAAGGCTGACCGCCATGGGTTTTGAAAGAAGCGCCAGGATGAAAAACCCGAGACAGAGTAAATATTTTTTCGGGCTTCGAGAGGAGGAAACGTAATCCAGATAGACCCTCAAACTTAATAGAGAGAAAAGACCGCAGAGGAGATCTTTTCGTTCGGCGGCCCAGGCGACGGATTCCACATGGAGGGGATGAATGCCGAAAAGTAGAGCGGTTCCGAAGGCCATGGGCAGATTCCAGGACGCGGATGGATGTTCATTGTTCGTGCTGTTTCTTTTTTGGAACAAAGTTAATAATTTTAAGCTGAGAAAAAAAACAACAGCCGTGTTCATGAGATGCAGGATGAGATTGTGCAAGTGATAGATCCAGGGTTCCAGACGGCCAACCGCGTAATCCAACGAGAGAGAGAGCCAAGTTAAAGGAATCCAAAAGCCCCCGTAGAAATGAGTGAACATCCATCGAATGGAAGATGAATTGAGGTCGCGAATATGAGGGTTGTGTTGAATGTAATTGGGGTCGTCCCAATCCACGAATTGATTGTTTACCAGTGGCAAGTAAGCGAGGAGAGTGAGAAGCAGAGCGGCCCACATCCACGCGCGGGCGCAGCTTTTATTCTTTTCGTTTTGGGGGGAAGAAGAAAATTCTTCCGCTGATTTGAAATGGGGATGGGGCGTCTTATTATTCATTGAGCGTACTATATCCGACTGAAGGTTCTCATCCGAAGATTCAGGATGCATGATTCGGCGGGTGAATTTGAAGTTCCTCTTGCCTGAACCGAATCTGAAATTTGAACCTTTTCGATGAAAGGGCCCTTTTTAAAGGTAAATTGTTAGCAAAAAAATAGCATTATAAAAGCAGTGTTCTGATGTGTACAAAATGGAAATACGGTATTATTTACCCATTATTAGGTGTTTCCCGTCATGGAGTTACAACTGAAAACGTTTTACGGTTTCCTTGCTCAGTTCAAAACGTTTCAACCAGTTTCTTTAAAGAAGCTTGTCCTACCCGTTTGTCTTTTTTCTCTTCTAATTGCTTCTAAAGCGTCAGCCCAAACATTTGGTCCGGTGGATGTGAGCTACTACTATTCGAGCTGTAGTTCGGTTTTTTATTGTACGGGTGACAGCTTTCCCGGTTGTACGGACACGGGTTCGCCGCCCAATTCACCGAATCAATATATCGTCGCCATGAACACGGCGGATCTGGGAACGGTGGTTCAGTGTAATCAATGTATCCTGATGTGGAACGCTTCTACCACGATTGTGGTTAAGGTAGTGGATGAATGTCCAGGTTGCGAATCTCTTCACGGCACCCACTCAGTCGACTTGGATCCCGCTGCCGCTCAAGCCTTAGACCCGAACTATCTGACGGATGGAATTTTTCCGGTTAGCTGGGAAGTCGATACGAATTGTGCCTTAACGACCCCCACTCCGGGCGGACCAACGAACACGCCGACGCCTGCCACACCGGGTGCCACGCCCAACCCCGGGGGAGTTAACAGTACACAATGCGCCTCAAACTGTTCCACCACGCCATCGACTTGTATGAACACGGAAGATATCAGCCAATTCGTTTCTTATACCGGTTTGGGCTACGGTTATGTGGCGGCATCTACGGGGTTTACATTCACGGGAACTTTTCCCTATCCCACGACGGGTTCCCTGACGGTCGCTGGTATTCCAGCGGGTGCCACGATTGTGGCGGCTTATCTGGATATGGTGGGGGCCTCGTGTCAAACCGCGTTGACGGTGAACGGTACTGGATTTACCGGCGTGGAAACCGGATACGCGCCGATGGAAACCTATTTCGATAATCCTTATACGCCATATAACGCGGATCCGGCGGCCTGGGCGGGTTGGGCGACAAATTATTGTAACGAACGCTATACGGTTACCAGCGCTGTCGCGGCGACAGGTAACGGAACTTACAATTTGACTTTCTCCAGCGCGCTGGAGCAATTGACGGCGAATATTTTCGTGGTTTACCAGGTGCCGGCTTCCACGACGACAACCACAGTCACACTGGCAGACGGATTGTTTTTCTGGGGAACGGGTGATGGTACGCCGGATGTGCTTTACGCGGGCCAAGCGCCGATCATGACGACTTTAGGGTTATGCGCCGGTGGCTGCGCGTCGAATCCTTCCGCCGCCCAATTCACGCGGGCGGGAGGCGGCGGACTTGAAAACACGGGCGATGCTGGACAAAAGGGAGCGGGTAACGACGAATTCGTAAGCCCTTCTGACGCGTTGAGCAGCCCCAATTCGAATGTGCTTTTGTCCGAACCAGTAACCGCGTTAGGGAAGACAGCCAATGACGTAACGGGTGGAGGTCCTCCCTATGCGAATATGGACACCTACGCCTTGCCGGATTACGTAGTGGGAGCCGGGTCGACTGCGGTGAGCTGGTGGATGGGCAACGCCTTGCCGAACTGGGGAGATTACGATAAAGACTTTTTCTGGGTTAACGCGTTAGCGCTGGAAGTTTCCTGTACGACACCCACCCCTACGCCCACACCTACCAATACGGTGGCCAAAACACCTACACCAACTTTCACTAATACGTTTACTAAAACCTTTACGAATACCTTTACACCTACGATTACCAATACTTTTACGCCTACCATTACGAAAACCTTTACGAATACCTTTACGCCTACGATTACGAACACTTTTACGCCTACTATTACGAAAACCTTTACGAATACATTTACTCCCACTGTAACGAACACTTTTACGCCCACGATTACGAATACCTTTACGCCAACTGTTACCAACACATTTACTAAAACCTTTACGAATACCTTTACTCCGACTAACACTAATACTAAGACCAACACTCCTACGCCGACCAACACGCCGACCAACACCATTACTCCGACAAACACGAATACCTTCGTTAATAGTCCTACGCCGACAAACACCTTTACGGTGACTCCGACCAACACGAATACCAATACACCGGTTAATACCCCTACGCCGACCAATACTCCGACTAACACCGTTACTCCGACGAATACCAATACCTTCGTTAATAGTCCTACGCCTACCAACACCCCTACGGTTACGCCGACCAATACGAATACGGATACGCCGGTTAATACGGCGACGCCTACTAATACGCCAACCAACACACCTACCCCGACCTTTACGAATACCTTTATCGATAGTCCTACGCCGACCAATACCTTTACGGTGACGCCGACTAACACGAATACGAATACGCCGATCGCGGTGAATACAGCCACTTACACGAACACTCCGACCAATACCAACACATCCACTTTTACGAATACGCCAGTGTTTACCTTCACGCCGACCAATACCTTTACTTCGACGAATACCTTTACCGTTACGAATACCTTTACATTCACCGCGACGCCGACAGTAACCAATACGCCGACCAATACTTTTACATTTACCCCGACGCCCCCGAGCCAGGTTTCGATGGGCAAGCAGGTTTCGGAAGGCCAGGCTCACTCGGGAGATATTTTGGATTATTCGATCGCGGTGACAGTGACGGGCAATAGCGTGTCGGGTTTAGTGGTTACGGATACTTTGCCCGCTAACGTGACTTTCACCGCGTTTAATCCTTCCAATACGATCTCAGGAACTTACACACCATCCACGGGTCTTTTACAGTGGATCATGCCTTCGCCTTTGGCGGTTGGGGTTTATACGTTGAGTTATCAAACGACGGTCAATAACTTTGTTCCGGCGAATACGGTCGTCTTGAATAAAGCTGTCGTAACAGGGCCCACCATAGCGCCTATTAATTCCAGCGCGCCGGTGACGGTGGTTGGAGAATTCACGGTCAAAGTGAATGTGTATAACAGCGCGGGAGAAGTGGTGAAGACCATTCTGGTTCAAGTGTTTTCTCAGCCCGTCAACAACATTACGTTAAGCACGACTAACATGATTACGACGCTCAATGGCCCGGGAAGCATCATTGATATTTTCTATAACGGATATTTGATTGGCACTTGGAATGGAACGAACAATTTGGGACAACCCGTGTCGAATGGAAGCTACAGCATTCAAGTGGATAACTTGAGCCAGAATGGCGTGGTGACCAGTGTGGCGCAGACCGCTATGGTCAACCGCAGTTTGGCCAATATCAGCGCGAATGTTTACAACGAATCGGGTGAATTGATACGGACCCTCTATAACGTGGTGTCTGACCCTCTGGGTTCGAGCATGACGAACGTGACCCTGAGTTCAAATATATTTAGGCCGAGTCTGACAGCGTCCACCACCGGTTCGTCCAGCACTGTGGCGAATATTTTAATTGAAACCTCGGCGTCGCCCGTCACCTTGACTTGGGACGGGGCGAATAACGGCGGAAGCATTGTCACGCCGGGTGTTTACACGATTGAAGTTCATTGGAACAACGGAAGCGGTCAAACGTCAGACATTACCCGCGAGATTGTGGTGATGCCTCCGGTCGGTATCAGCGGAATCGTGGTGGCCAGACCGAATGTGTTAAACGCGACGAATGGAATGACCACGACCTTTGACGCGACAGGAATATCGAACGCTTCGAGTCTCAAAATCAGAATTTATACTGTCGCAGGAGAACTGGTCCAAACGATCTTGTCTTCCACACCTACCACCACTTGGTCAGCGGCTGGTTTAGCGAGCGGTATCTATATCGCCAACGTCGAGATCGACAACGCTAGCGGTGGTGTGGTGAGTCGTCCATTTGTGAAGCTCCTCGTTCTTCACTAAACGCCTTCAAAAAATTTACCAATTTCATAGGTTTTATACCGCATTTCCATAGGTAAACGTATAAACCTGAAAGCCCTTTTATCGTCATATATTGCGGTAAAGTAAACTGTTTCGGTGATATTATTGCTTTGTCTAAATATTATTGAATTTTTATGTGACTGTTTTGCTCACCACGCTAATTTCTACACACATTTCAACAGATTGTGCAATTAGTCAAGGTGAGATGAGGGAGAAACCGTTTACTGTTTTACATGGTTTTCCCGTACGGAGAGATTACTGAAAACGTTTTTCGGCTCTCGCACTAAGTTCATAACGTTGCAAGCAGCTTCTTTGAAGAAGCTCTTCTATCCGCTTTGTCTTTTTTCATTCCTGGTTGTTTCCAACGCATCAGCCCAAACATTCGGCCCAGTGGATGTGAGCTACTACTATTCGAGTTGTAGTTCTGTTTTTTATTGTACGGGTGACAGCTTTCCCGGTTGTACGGATACGGGCTCGCCGCCCAATTCACCGAATCAATATATAGTCGCCATGAACACGGCGGATCTGGGAACGGTGGTTCAGTGTAATCAATGTATCCTGATGTGGAACTCATCGGGCGTTACGATCTTGGTCAAGGTGATCGACGAATGTCCGGGTTGCGAATCTCTTCACGGCACGCACTCCGTGGATTTGGATCCGGCGGCCGCTCAAGCCTTAGACGCCAACTATCTCACGGATGGTATTTTTCCAGTCACCTGGGAAGTCGACACAGACTGTGCCTTAACGACTCCCACACCGGGTGGGCCGACGAACACGCCGACTCCCGCCACGCCTGGTGTCACGCCAAACCCCGGCGGAGTTAACAGTACGCAATGCGCCTCAAATTGTTCCACCACGCCATCGACTTGCATGAACACGGAAGATATCAGCCAATTCGTTTCTTACACCGGTTTGGGCTACGGCTATGCGGCGGCATCCACAGGGTTTACGTTCACGGGCACCTTTCCTTATCCTTCGACGGGTTCCCTGACGGTGGCGGGCATTCCGGCGGGCGCGACGGTTGTAGCGGCTTATATCGATATGGTTGGAGCCTCGTGTCAAACCGCGCTGACGGTGAACGGTACCGGATTTACCGGCGTGGAAACAGGATACGCGCCGATGGAAACCTATTTCGATAACCCTTACACGCCTTATAACGCGGATCCGGCGGCATGGGCGGGATGGGCCACCAACTATTGCAACGAACGCTATACCATTCCTACAGGTTCGCCGGCCTTGCCGAGCGCCAACGGCAATGGAACTTACAATTTGACTTTCTCCAGCGCGCTGGAGCAATTGACAGCGAATATTTTTGTGGTTTACCAGGTACCGGCTTCCACAACGACAACCACGGTTACTCTGGCGGACGGACTCTTTTTCTGGGGAACAGGCGACGGTTCGCCGGATGTGCTTTACGCGGGCCAAGCGCCGATCATGACGACTTTGGGCTTATGCGCTGGTGGCTGCACAGGAAATCCCTCGGCCGCCCAATTCACACGGGCTGGAGGCGGCGGACTTGAGAATACGGGTGACGCTGGAGCCAATGGCGCGGGTAATGACGTATTTGTGAGCCCGTCGGACTCACCCAGTACCCCCAACTCCAACGTCCTTTTGTCTGAACCAGTGACCGCGTTAGGGAAGACGGCAAATGACGTAACGGGTGGAGGTCCCCCCTATGCGAATATGGATACCTATGCCTTGCCGGATTACGTGGTGGGGGCCGGATCGACCGCGGTGAGCTGGTGGTTGGGAGATGCCTTGCCGAACTGGGGAGATTTCACAAAGGACTTTTTCTGGGTCAACGCTCTAGCCTTAGAAGTTTCCTGTACGACGCCAACCCCTACGCCTACACCCACCAATACGGTAGCTAATACTCCCACACCTACGTTTACCAATACGTTTACTAAAACCTTTACGAATACCTTTACACTTACTTTTACCAACACCTTTACGCCGACTATCACGAACACCTTTACGCCAACTTTCACCAATACGTTCACTAAAACCTTTACGAATACCTTTACGCCAACTATTACAAATACCTTCACCCCGACGATCACCAATACTTTTACGCCCACTATCACCAATACATTTACTAATACGTTTACTAAAACCTTTACGAATACTTATACACCTACTATTACAAATACCTTTACCCCGACCATCACGAATACTTTTACGCCTACTATCACCAATACATTTACTAATACGTTTACTAAAACCTTTACGAATACTTATACACCTACTATTACAAATACCTTTACCCCGACCATCACGAATACTTTTACGCCTACTATCACCAATACATTTACTAATACGTTTACTAAAACCTTTACGAATACTTATACACCTACTATTACAAATACCTTTACCCCGACCATCACGAATACTTTTACGCCTACTATCACCAATACATTTACCAATACGTTCACTAAAACCTTTACCAATACCTTCACGCCAACGATTACCAATACCTTTACACCCACCATCACGAATACATTTACCCCGACAATTACCAATACCTTTACGCCTACTATCACCAATACATTTACCAATACGTTCACTAAAACCTTTACCAATACCTTCACGCCAACGATTACCAACACCTTTACACCCACCATCACGAATACATTTACCCCGACAATTACCAATACCTTTACGCCCACCATTACGAATACATTTACTAATACGTTTACTAAAACATTTACGAATACTTTTACGCCGACAATTACCAATACCTTTACGAATACGAACACCAACACCTTTACGCCGACTTTCACGAATACCCTGATTAATACGCCGACGATTACCAACACCTTTACGAATACCTATACGCCTACATTTACCAATACATTTACTAAGACCTTTACGAATACTTTCACGCCTACTATTACAAACACCTTTACGCCCACTATCACCAATACCTTTACGCCTACCATTACGAATACTTTTACACCAACGATTACGAACACCTTTACGCCTACTATCACGAATACTTTCACACCAACGATTACGAATACCTTTACGCCCACTATTACAAATACTTTTACTCATACCCCGACCAACACCTTTACCCCCACCTTTACAAATACCCTGATTAATACCGCGACGATTACCAATACCTTCACAAATACAGATACGCCCACTTTTACGAATACATTTACTAAAACATTCACCAACACCTTTACGCCAACGATTACGAACACCTTCACGCCAACCATCACGGTTACTTTTACGAATACCCCTCTTAATACTTTCACTTATACGAACACGCCGACGAATACCTTTACGATGACGAATACCAATACGCCAGTCGATACGGCCACGCCCACCAATACTTCGACCCATACCTTTACTCAGACCTTTACAAATACTCCTCTTAATACTTTTACCGATACGAATACGCCGACGAACACCTTTACGCTGACCAATACCAATACCCCGATCGATACGGCTACATCCACTAGTACCCCGACGAATACCTTTACGATGACGAATACCAATACCCTGGTCGATACGGCCACGTCCACCAGCACTCCGACGAATACCTTTACGATGACAAATACCAATACGCCGGTTGATACAGCCACGCCCACCAATACTCCGACGAACACTTTTACGCTGACCAATACTAATACCCCGGTCGATACCAATACCCCCAGCAACACCGCGACCGATACTCCGGTGAACTCACCTACGAATACTCCGACTAGTACCAATACGAGCACCTTCACGAATACCTACACCTATACGATGACTTCTACTCCGTCAGCCACTGAAACAAATACATTTACTGCTACTAATAGTTCGACACCCAGCAATACCTTCACGAGTACTAATTCTTCGACACCCACCAATACGGTCACAGCCACACCTACCTTCACTAATACGGATACCAGCACTCCGACGAATACCCCGACCCGAACGGATACCAGCACCATGACGAATAGTCCTACGAGCACTCCAACCTCTACCTTTACTTTGACGCCTACCTTGACGCCTACACCTATTACGGTCGTGACCATATCGAAGGTGGTTTCAGAAACTCAGGCTCATGCTGGGGATGTTTTAACCTATTCCATCGTGGTAACGGTAACGGGTAATAACGCGATAGGGTTAGTGGTAACGGACACTCTTCCGGCTAATGTGACTTTCACTGGATTCACCGCTTCTAATCCGGTTCCGGGATTCTATACACAGGCCACGGGACTTTTGCAGTGGAACATGCCTTCGCCTTTGCCGATTGGGGTTTATACGTTGAGTTATCAAACGACGGTCAACAACTTTATTCCGGCTAATACGGTGATCTTGAACAAAGCTCAAATAACCGGCCCCACTCTATTGCCGATCAATGTCAGCGCGCCTGTAACGACCATTGGAAACTTTACGGTTAAAGTGAACGTGTATAACAGCGCGGGAGAAGTAGTGAAGACCATCTCGGTTCAGGTGTTTAGCCAGCCGGTTAACAGCATTACGTTAAGTACCAGCAATACGATTACGACACTCAACGGCCCCGGCAGCACCATTGAGATTCTCTATAACGGTTATTTGATTGGTACCTGGAACGGGACAAATAATTTGGGCCAACCTGTTTCGAACGGAAGCTACAGCATTCAGGTTGATAACATGGGACAGACAGGCGTGGTGACGAGCGTGGAGCAAACCGCTATCGTCAACCGCAGTTTGGCGAACATCACCGCGAATGTTTACAACGAAGCGGGTGAATTAGTACGAACTCTCTATAACGTGGTTTCTGACCCGGTTGGTTCGAATATGACCAATGTGACCCTGAGCTCCAACATACTGAGGCCGAGCGTCGCGGCTCCGACCGGTGGTTCGACGACCAATGTGGCGAACATCTTAATTGAAACATCCGGAACGCCGGTGACCTTGACTTGGGATGGAACCAACAGCGGTGGAACGATAGTCACGCCGGGTGTTTATACCATTGAAGTTCATTGGAATGACGGAACCGGCCAAACATCAGATATCAGCCGCGAAATTGTGGTGATGCCGGGCCCAGGCTCCAGCGGAATAGCGGTGGCCAGACCTAATGTGTTAAACGCGACCAATGGAATGACCACGACCTTTGACGCGACGGGAATTCAAAACGCTTATTCCATCAAGGTGCAGGTCTATACGATCACCGGACAATTAATACAAGTTCTCACTTCACCTCAGGGTTTACCCATAGTTCCGTGGAACGCTACCGGTATGGCAAGCGGTATCTATATCGCGGTGATGGAAGTCGATAACTCCAATGGCGGAGTAATCAGCCGACAAAGGCTGAAGGTTTTATTACTTCACTAATGATTGACCTCGCTGATGGCCTCCAAACTATTTAAAACATCATCTAAAAATAAAAATTTAACCACATCTCAGCGCGCGAGACTTTCCATTTTTTGAATTTCCTCCTGATTGGATTTAAAGGTTTTTTAGAACTTCTTCCGTATGGTCTAGATTGCTAGAGAGTTTCTAAAGAGTCTTTCGAAAAAAAGCACTAAATGACAAATAACTCGAGATCGTTTACCTTTGGGCTTTATGACAAAAATCAGAATGGCAAAATTGAGATTTTGACCTTTTAGGTCTTATCGAGAAATGTGACAAGGTAAACTGTATAGAGAGGTCGGTTTCAAAAAGGCCTCTGTTTCTCGAGATCTGTAAGCGCTTACACCTCTACAACATAAAACACCCGAGTGAGTGATCGAGACAAAGAAGGGTAAAAGTGTTTTTTTGTCTATTGGACAAAAAACGATACAAGTCTCATCGCGATGCCTTTTTAGGTGTTACTACTTACCTCTGTCTCTTTTTTCCTCTGACAACTCAGTTTATGCCGCTTGCGTTGATCCAGGCGGACGCACTTACACCTGAAGCCCGAGTGCCGATAGTTGTCCCGGCATTTCATCCAATTCCAATGATGGACAACGCCAGCGGCGGGGTGATGAGTCGCCAAAGATTAAAGATTTTAGCTATTCACTAAACGATGAAGGAGGGGAAAACCCTACACAATTCAACTTCGGTTTTCACCTGAAAGAGAAAGCGTTTTATGGTTTGGATATTCCAACCAATCGAAAAGCTTAAAACGACCACCGCGACGTGGGCCGAACAACTATCTTTGTGCCTTACCATTTTTTGTATTCGACTCATAACGTTTCGAAAAGCTTCTTTGAAAAAACTTATTTACTTTGCCTGTCTTTTCTTCTTGAGCACTTCAAACCTGTTCGCCCAAGCCTCCAGTTCACAATGCGCCTCAAACTGTTCCTCCACACCCTCCAATTGCACTAATCAGGAAGACATCAGCCAGTTCGTTTCCTATTCGGGCCTGGGCTACGGTTATGTTTCGGCATCCACGGCTTTTCCACTGCCAGATGGTCCTCCGAATCCAACGACGGGTTCCCTGACCGTAGCGGGTATTCCCGCGGGCGCCACGATCGTGTCCGCTTTTCTGGATATGGTGGGTGTGGAATGTCAAAACGCGGTGAATGTGAACGGTACGGGCTTCACCGGAGTGGATACGGGAGACGCTAATATGTCGACCAGTTATGTGAATCCCTACGCTCCTTATAACGCGGATCCGGCCGCCTGGGCGGGATGGGGAACCAGTTATTGTAACGAGCGCTACACCATTACCAGCGCTGTCGCGGCAACCGGAAACGGAACTTATAATTTAACTTTTTCGGGTACGGATGAGCAGCTGACCGCCAACATTTTTGTGGTTTACCAGGTGCCCGGCTCAACGACAACCTCAACGGTGACGCTGGCGGACGGTCTCTTCTATTGGGGAACAGGCGACGGCAATCCGGACGTGCTTTACGCGGGCCAGGCGCCGATCATGACCACTTTAAGTTTGTGCGGCAACAGCTGCGCGACGACGCCTTCCGTTGCCAAATTCACCCGCGCTGGCGGCGGCGGTCTTTGGAACACGGGCGACGAGGGAACCCATGGCGCTGGCAACGACGCTTTCGTGAATCCGTCCGACTCAACCAGCAGTCCTAACTCGGATGTCCTTTTATCCGAACCCGCCACGGCGTTAGGGAAGTCGGGCGTGGCGAATGACAACACGGGGGGCGGTCCTCCTTATTCAGATATGGACACTTACAACTTACCCGCGGGAGTGGTGGGAGCGGGAACGACCGCCGTGAGCTGGTGGATGGACAACGCCCTGCCAAACTGGGGACTTTTCACCAAAGACTTTTTCTGGGTGAACGCGCTGGCGCTGGAAGTTTCCTGCAACGCGCCGACCCCCACGCCCACGCCGACAAAAACTCCTATCCCGACTCCCACTAAAACCCCCACCCCCACTCCTTCGCCAACCAATACCAATACTCTTACGGATACTCCGACCCCAACCAACACTAATACCCCTACGCCAACCCCCACTAATACCAATACCATTACTAAAACATTTACGAACACTTTGACTAACACCCCGACTGATACACCAACACCTACTAATACTTTCACCAATACGCCGACTCCCACTCCGACCAATACTCGTACCAATACTCCGACTTTTACCAATACGCCGACCAACACCTTTACCCCGACGAACACCAATACCCTGATGAATAGCCCCACGCCGACGCGCACTCCCACGAATACCTTTACCCCGACTAACACGAATACGCTCATTAATACCGCTACGCCGACCAATACTTTTACAATGACTCCGACCTACACAAATACCAATACGCCTGTCGATACTCCAACCCCTACCCATACGCCGACCAACACCTTTACCCCGACTAACACCAATACTTTCGTCAATAGTCCCACACCCACTAATACCTTTACGGTGACTCCGACAAACACGAATACCAATACGCCCGTCGGCACGGCAACTCCTACCAACACGCCCACCAATACAGACACTCCTACATTTACCAATACACCGGTGCCATCCGCCACGCCGACCAATACCTTTACGGTGACACTCACTAACACAAATACTAATACGCCGATCGCGCCGAATAGTCCCACCTACACCAACACGGCGACCAATACCTTCACCCCGACTTTTTCGAATACGCCTGTGCCATCCGCCACTCCCACTGACACCTTTACCGCCACTCCTACTCATACCTTTACGAATACCGCTACTTACACTTTTACTCGCACGAATACGGCGACCAACACTAATACTTTTACCCTGACCGCGACGCCTACCTTTACGGCTACACCGACCAGCACCTTTACCTTTACCCCGACGCCCACCAGCGCAGTTTCGATGGGCAAGCAGGTGTCGGAAAGCCAGGCTCATTCGGGAGATATTTTGGATTATTCAATCGCGGTCACAGTGACGGGAAATAGCATTTCGGGATTAGTGGTAACCGATACTTTGCCCGCGAATGTGACTTTCACCGCGTTCAACCCCTCTAATCCGTTCCCTGGAACCTATACGGCCTCCACGGGTCTTTTACAGTGGAACATTCCTTCACCTTTGGGGGTTGGAGTTTATACGCTGAGATATCAGACGACGGTGAATAATTTTGTTCCCGCCAATTCGGTGGTTATGAATAGGGCTCAAGTCACCGGCCCCACCATAGCGCCGATCAATTCCAGCGCGCCAGTGACGGTGATTGGAATCTTTACGGTTAAAGTGAATGTGTATAACAGCGCGGGTGAGGTGGTGAAGACCATTTTGGTTCAGGTATTCACCCAGCCCATTAACAGCATTACGTTAAGCACCAGCAACTTAATCACGACGCTGAGCGGGCCCGGAAGCATCATTGATATTTTCTATGACGGGTATTTGATTGGTACTTGGAATGGCACGAACAATTTGGGCCAGCCCGTGTCGAATGGAAGCTACAGCATTCAAGTTGATAACATGGGACAGACAGGCGTGGTGACCAGTGTGAATCAAACCGCTGTCGTCAACCGCAGTTTGGCGAACATTACCGCGAATATTTACAACGAAGCGGGTGAATTGATACGAACCCTCTATAACGTGGTCTCGGATCCGGTGGGCGCGAATATGACCAATGTGACATTGAACTCAAATGTTTTCCGGCCCAGCCTCACGGTGCCAAACTCCAGTACGAACACCGGTTTAGCGACGATTTTCATTGAAACCTCCGCCACGCCTGTCACCCTGACCTGGGATGGAACTAATAATAATTCCAGTCTTGTCACGCCGGGTGTTTATACCATTGAGGTTCATTGGAACAACGGAAGCGGTCAAACATCGGATATCAGTCGTGAGATTATTGTGATGCCCAACACGAGTGTTAACGGCATAGCGGTCGCGAGACCGAATGTGTTGAACGCGACCAATGGAATGACCGCGACATTTGACGCGACGGGAATTCAAAACGCTTATTCCATCAAGGTAAAGATCTATACGATAGCCGGACAATTGATTCAAACGGTGACTTCGCCCCAGGGTTCGCCTGTAGTTCCGTGGAACGCTACTGGTATGGCGAGCGGTATCTATATCGCGGTGCTGGAAGTTGACAACTCCAACGGCGGAGTGATCAGCCGGCAAAGGTTGAAGGTTTTATTAATTCACTAAGCCGTGTTTGTCCGCTTTAACCCAATTGATAAAATTACCATTGCGAAAAGTGTAATCAGAAAAATTATTTAATAGAAAAATCAAATCGGAAATTTTCATTAACCTATGGTGACTGAGACTTACCGCCTTTCGACGAAGCTAATAATCGTAAAAAACTGTTAAAATTAGGCAAGTTTTGGCTACTTTGAAACCGTTTTTCTTCACTCCAGGTGATAAAACCTACATGGCAAAGTTGAAAATTCAGCCTTTTAGCCCTATCAAGAATGTGATATGGATTTGACAAGGATAAAAATGGCGATACCGGGTAAAATTAGTCATAGGTCAAATTTCAAGAAGCCTGTTTCTCGAGCTTGTAAGCGCTTACGCCCCTCACAACATCAAATACCAGAGCGAGTGTTCGAGATAAAGAAGGGGAAAAGTGTTTTTGCTTCAACAGAACGGAAAACGATTTAAGCTCTCGCGAAACGCTATTTTGGGCGTTGTCGCATTTTTCTGTCTTTTTTTCTTTTCGCGGCTGGCTCTAGCCAACGGCACTGAAACCACATTCGGGCCGAACTGTTCCAACGTGCCTACGACTAATTTAAATCAAATGCAGATCAGTCAATTCGTCAATTATACCGGGGTGGGTTACGGCTACGTGGCTTTCACAGCGGCCTGGCTTACGTGGAATACACCCGGGGGAAACGCGGTGATTAATGTCGCGGGAATTCCGGGGGGATCAACGATCATCGCCGTTTATGCGGAAGAGGTTTATTTCTCCCAGAGTGGTTTAGGTGGAAACGTGACCCAGCTCGCGATCAATGGAACCACGATTAACGGAACCGCGGTCGGATTAGCCAATATGGGTGTGGTCTGGACCAATACCGCTTACGGCACTACATCCCTTTCGAGCGGCGGCTTTGTTTTGTACGAGAACCGGTTTAACTTGACCGGGACCGGGTTAGTGACCGGTAACGGAACCTACACCTTTACGCAACCCCCACCCAACAATTCTATCGATTGGCCATCCTCGACCGTCTCGCTCATTATCGTTTACCAGAACCCCGCGGTCACGACTACCGACTCGATTCAGATCGCCGACGGACTCTTTGGCTGGCAGACGGGGGATGGCGCCGCGCCCTATTTGTGGATAGGGGACGGGCCGGAGCCGGTCAACTTTAGCTTTTGCGGAAATACCTGCGCCAACCCGACTGATAACTTTACGCGTATAGGCGGCGAAGAACTGATTAACGACGCGATCACCGCGCCCGAGGGGTACGATACTTTTGATGTTCCCGGAACGAATTCGCCCACAGTCATTGTTACCGAGCCGGGCGGTTATCAGATAGGACCCGCCTCCGACGGCGTCGGGGACCAGGTCGGAGCGGGACCCTCCTATGCCAACTTGAAGACCTATAATGGACTTCCTAACAGCGTGGTCGGAGCGGGGACAAGCTCCCTGGAATATTGGATGTCGAACGCTTTAGCTGACACCGCGGACGACAATAAGACTACTTTGTGGCTAAACGCCATGGTCAATGAGGTTATGTGCTCGGTAACCACGCCCACCCCGACGCCGACCAACACCATTACTCCCACTCCGACGCCGACTAAGACCAATACCCCGACGCCAACACCGACCAACACCAATACCCCCACCAAAACGAACACACCCACGCCAACGAATACCATTACTCCAACTCCCACTCCGACCAATACGAACACCCCGGCCGTCACACCGACCTATACCAATACGCCCACCAATACGGATACCCCGACTCCGACTAATACGATTACCGATACTCGTACGCCTACCAACACGCCGACGAATACGGATACTCCCACACCGACCAATACCATTACGGATACTCCCACGCCGACTAACACGCCGACAAACACGGACACACCCACCAATACGAATACCCCGCCCGATACGCCAACGCCTACCAACACACCGACGAATACGGATACACCGACCAATACCAATACCCCCCCTGATACGCCAACCCCGACCAATACCTTTACGGTGACGCCCACTAACACGAATACCAATACGCCGATTGTGCCGAATACACCTACTTATACGAACACACCGACCAATACAGACACGCCTACTTGGACGAATACACCTGTGCCAACCGCCACCCCGACGAATACCTTTACGGTTACACCCACTCACACCTTTACGAACACCGCCACTTATACCTTTACCCACACCAATACGGCGACGTTTACGAACACTTTTACGATGACTTCAACGGCGACTTTTACCAATACGGCGACCAATACCTTTACGGTGACGCCAACGCCCACCAGCGGGGTTTCAATGGGCAAACAGGTTTCTGAAAACCAGGCCCATTCGGGTGACATTTTGGATTATTCCATCTCGGTAACCGTGACGGGTAATAGCGTGTCAGGACTCGTTGTCACGGATATCCTGCCGCCTAACGTGACTTTCACCGCGATGAATCCTTCCAATCCGTTCCCGGGATCCTTCACTCAAGCCACGGGCATTTTGCAATGGAATATGCCATCGCCTTTGGGAGTGGGGATTTATAAGTTGAGTTATCAAACGACGGTGAACAATTTTGTTCCGGCCAATACGGTGGTCTTGAATAGAGCTCAAGTGACGGGCCCCACTATAGCGCCGATCATTTCTACCGCGCCGGTGACGGTGGTTGGACAATTCACGGTCAAGGTGAATGTGTATAACAGCGCGGGAGAAATAGTGAAAACTATTCTGGTTCAAGAATTCACCCAGCCCGTGAACAGCATTACGCTAAGCACCACCAACACGATTTCGACGCTCAACGGTCCGGGAAGCATTATTGATATCTACTATGACGGATATTTGATCGGCACCTGGAACGGAACCAACAATTTGGGTCAGCCGGTCTCGAATGGAAGCTACAGCATCCAGTTGGATAACATGGGACAGAATGGCGTGGTGACGAGCGTGGCGCAGACCGCCATGGTCAACCGCAGTTTGGCGAACATCAGCGTGAATGTTTATAACGAAGCGGGCGAATTGATACGGACCCTCTATAACCTGGTGGATGATCCGGTGGGTTCAAACATGACCAATGTTACCCTCAGCTCCAATGTCATTCGGCCAAACCTCGCGCCGCCTAATACGGTTAGCTCCAGTTTAGCGACCATCATGATTGAAACCTCCGCAGCGCCGGTAACCTTAACCTGGGATGGAACGAATAACGCGGGAAGCCTCGTCACACCGGGCACCTATACGCTGGAGGTTCATTGGAACAATGGAAGTGGTCAAACCTCGGATATCAGCCGCGAGATTATCGTGATGTCCAATTCCAGCGCTAACGGTATCGCGGTGGCCAGGCCCAATGTGCTCAACGCGGCCAATGGCATGACCGCGACCTTTGACGCCACAGGAGTCCAAAACGTTTATTCCATCAGGGTGCAGATTTACACCACCATTGGTCAATTGATTCACACGGTTACTTCAGCTCCGGGGCTGCCTCAAGCTCAATGGAACGCTTCCGGTATGGCGAGCGGCATTTATATCGCCAGCGTCGAGATGGACAACGCCAGCGGCGGGGTGATGAACCGCCAAAGATTGAAGATTTTAGTTATTCACTGAATATGAATAACTAAAAGGGGATTTAACGGTCTTTTAAAAATTGAAGATGGATTTCCCCTGAAAGAGAAAACGATTTTATGGTTCGGATGTCTAAACCAACTCAAAAAATCAAAACGACCATTTCGGTTTGGACAGCGTTTTTGTGTTTTCTTTTCTTCCTCTTGGCCTTTTCAAACCTGTCAGCCCAAACCGTTTACGGGCCCGTAAATGTGAGTTATTACTATTCAAATTGCAGCTCGGTTTATTATTGTTCGGGTGACAGCTTTCCCGGATGCACCAACTCCACCATCTCCATACCGGGCGTCACCGGGCCGATTTCGCCGACCCAGTACATTGTGGCCATGAACACGGCGGATCTGACAAGCCTGGGAATATGCAATCAGTGTATTCAGGTGTGGAACGCGTCCACCACGATTCTGGTACACGTGGTCGACGAGTGTCCGGGATGCGTGGGCCTTCACGGTACCCATTCGGTCGATCTGGATCCGACGGCCGCCTTCGCGTTAGATCCTAACTATGTTAATGATGGAATATTTCCCGTGAGTTGGAGCGTTAATGCGGCCTGCGCCCTGGGGCCTACCAACACCTTTACCGCCACAGCGACTAAGACCAACACCCCTACGGACACCGCGACCAAACCCAACACACCGACCGCCACGGATACCTTAACCTCTACCAATACGCCAACCTCGACTAAAACCAATACCCCTACCGCTACCAGTACGCCCACCAATACGCTGCCGGCTACCTCTACTTTTACCGCCACTCATAGCAGTACGGTTACGAATACTTTTACAAATACGCCCACTAAAACCTATACCGGTACCGCCACGAATAGCTCTACACCCACTATCTCAAACACGCCCACCAATACGGCGCAGGCTACTTCCACTTTTACCGCCACCGTAACCCGTACTTTCACCAATACTTTTACGAGTACGATCACTAAAACCACTACCAATACGGCCACGAGTACCTTTACACCCCTTATTACGAACACGCCCACGAATACGGTGCCGCCAACTTTGACTTTTACCATCACTCCGAGCGGGACTTTTACGAATACTTTTACCGAGACGATGACCCCAACCATCACCAATACGGTCACGGTAACCTTTACGCCCACTATTTCAAACACGCCTACCATGACCGATACAGGAACGCTGGGGCCGACCAGTACCTTTACGAAAACACCCACGAATACCTTTACCAGCACGGTGACGAATACGCCCACCAAGACGGGAACTTCCACCTCCACCGGTACCAGTACGAACACGCCGAATGGCCCTACCAGCACACCTACTCTGACGGTTACCAATACTTCAACTAAAACGACAACCTCTACCTGCACCAGTACCATTACGGATACACCCAATGGTCCAACCAATACACCGACCAATACGCTGACGGTGACGGACACCTATACCCTGACAATGACGCCAACCTATACCCATACCTCGACAGTAACAGCTACTTTGACTAATACTTATACGGCCACCCTGATCAACACAGCCACCAGTACACCGACCATTACTTACACACCCACCTTGACGAGAACCTTTACGGCGACATTAAGTCCTACCATAACGTTCACGCCCGTTTCGGATAAATTCTATGTTTCAGAGAATGTGTTTTCCTCGGGCCAGTCGGTTTCCATTTTTGTCTCAACCTACGACTATCCTGGTAATTTAACCTTGGCGGTTTTTAACTCGGCGGGGGAAAACATTAAGACGATAACCAATCAGCCTTTACCGGGTCCTTTTGAGCAATCCTATTCCTGGGACGGAACCAATAAATTTGGTAATAAATGCGCTTCGGGGGTTTATGTACTTTATTTAACCGAACCCCTGAAGGTGAAAACAGCCCGAGTGGTATTTATTCACTAACAAGAGACTGAAAGCATATTTTTCACGCCGTCCATTAAAATCACGAATAGAAATAGAGGACGGTTTATTGCTGGAATGGAAATAATACTAAGGGTTATTCCATGGCGATGGGTGTCTTCTTAAATATGTGGTTCAACGAGGTAAATTTTCAATCTCAAATGGGACATAATTCTTACACTTTTTAAAAACATAGATGACAAATTTGGTTCAAGACTTTTTTATTTCAAAGTTAACTGCGATTTAATCCATTTTGTCCAGGGCGGCATGAACCGAGCCGGAAAGGCCCCCTGTCGTGGACAGGTCTGCCAAATTGGCTTTTTTGAGGCTGACCAAGGTTCGGGCGCTTCTGAAAGAGAGGATAAAGGGTGGAGTTACCCTAGCAGCTGTCCGAACCCTTTCTATGGCGGCTTGGTCAAAACAAGGTTCAATGGCTTGCAGGTCGCTGACCTGGCTTTTGCCAAACTTGAGGGCAGCTTGCATTTGGGCGCTGGTAGCGTCGGGCGGCAGGGCCCGCAGGATTTCAAGCT
>Ga0206815_1118_pt1 | contig 21115 bp, 15 predicted proteins | sample Alteio_BWOrgCont_91_FD_152864 | JGI IMG/M metagenome (GOLD analysis project Ga0206815, IMG submission 152864) | Enriched cells from forest soil in Barre Woods Harvard Forest LTER site, Petersham, Massachusetts, United States -... | ecosystem: Environmental > Terrestrial > Soil > Temperate forest >...
GCGGCAATTGGATATGAAGGTGCGCCCGGTACGCTTGCGGACATCAAGCTTTCGGCGAACTGGATGGCTGCGGCAGGAGCTGAGGGTGAGGACGAAAAACTGTTCGACGCAGTGCGTGCAGTGGGGATGGAATTTTGTCCGGCGCTGGGCATGACGATTCCCGTGGGCAAGGATTCGATGTCGATGAAGATGAGTTGGCGCGACGGCGTGGAAGACAAGCGCGTGGTGTCGCCGATGTCGGTGGTGATGAGCGGGTTTGCGCCGGTGAGTGATGTGCGGCGGACGTTGACGCCACAGCTTCAGACGAGCGAGAACTATCTGCTGCTGATCGATCTCGGTGATGAGTTCAATCGCATGGGCGGCTCGGCGCTGGCCCAGGTGTACGAACGCATAGGAGGCGCTGTTCCGGATGCACCGGAGGCGATCGAGCTAAAGTATTTTTTTCAGGCCATCCAGCAACTCAATAGTGAAGGGCTACTACTCGCTTATCACGACCGCAGCGATGGCGGACTGTTCGTGACGCTGTTGGAGATGGCATTTGCGGGTCAGACCGGACTAGAGATTAACTTGCCCATCTCCATTGCCGAGCGGATGTATCCGTTGCGGCTGCTGTTCAACGAGGAGTTGGGCGCGGTGATCCAGATTGCTGCGTCCTCGCTTGCCTATGTGATGCAGTTGTTCGCCAAGCTTGATCTGAACGTGAGCGTGTTGGGACGCGCGACGCCGAGTGAAGCGGTGATCTTCAACGGCAATGACGGCGTGTTATATGCAAACACTCGCACCACGCTGCACAAGATTTGGTCGGAGACGAGCTTCCATATTGCGAGCCTGCGTGACAATCCGGCATGTGCAGCTGAAGAGTTTGCTTTGCTGGATGATGCGGAGCGACCCGGGTTGTTTGTGGATGTGCCGTTCGATCTGAATGAACGCGTGTGCGCGCCCTATCTAAACTTGTCGAGGCCACGCGTAGCGATTCTGCGTGAGCAGGGAGTGAATGGACAGGTGGAGATGGGCGCGGCGTTCGATCGAGCAGGGTTTGCGGCTGTCGATGTAACGATGAGCGATCTGCCACCGGAACCTGCCACGGCCCCACCATCTGGTCCTGCACCGTCAACCCGCCAACACTGCGATCGCCAATCGTAACCAGAAAATTCTTCGAAGCCACCGCAGGCAGCCGCAGCACCCGCTCCACCGCCTCTGCAATTTCAATCCCCTCAAATCCTTCCACGATTCCGGGTGCCCCATGTCTCGATTCTGAGACATGGGCTGTATCACGCACAATCTCGCGCTCCATCTTCGGCGGCTTCCCAAACAGCACCTGCAACGGCAAATCAATCGCCGCTTCCTCACCATCGCGCAACAACAACTGCTTCTCTTCTGTCGCAGTCCCCACCACCGCAAACGGACACCGCTCCCGCGCACAAATCTTTTCAAACTCCGCAAGGTCTTCCGGTGCAATCGCCAGCACGTAGCGTTCCTGCGCTTCGTTGCACCACGTCTCCAGCGGGCTCAGCCCTTCCTGCCCTCGCGGAATTTTTCGCAAATCAAAATCGCCGCCGCATCCGCCATCCTTCACCAGTTCCGGAAACGCATTCGAGAGCCCACCCGCACCAACATCATGGATAAACGCAATTGGGTTTTTCTCGCCGCGCTGCCAGCAACGATCAATTACTTCCTGCGCGCGCCGCTCCATCTCTGCGTTATCGCGCTGCACACTCGCAAAATCCAGTTCGCTGTTTCCACTCGCCGCGCTTGATGCCGCTCCCCCACCCAGCCCAATCAGCATCGCCGGCCCGCCCAGCACTACCAGCGAATACCCTGCGTGCATCGCGCCTTTTTCTACATGCTCCGCGCGAATGTTGCCCAGACCACCCGCCAGCATAATCGGCTTGTGGTATCCGAACACGCGCCCACCAACGTTCGTCTCAAATGTGCGAAAGTACCCACACAAATTCGGCCGCCCAAACTCGTTGTTGAACGCCGCCGCTCCCAGTGGCCCTTCTGTCATGATCTCCAGTGCAGAAGCTACGTGCGCGGGCCGTCCATACTCGCGCTCCCACGGCTGCGGCGCCTGCGGCAGATTCAAATTCGAAACCGTAAACCCGCACAGCCCCGCCTTCGGCTTCGCTCCACGTCCCGTAGCGCCCTCATCGCGAATCTCACCACCCGCACCCGTCGCGGCTCCCGGCCACGGAGAAATCGCCGTTGGATGATTGTGCGTCTCCACCTTCAACAGAATCGCAATCTCTTCTGTCGAGTATGCATATTCGCGCGTCTTCGCATCCGGAAAAAATCTTCCACCGTGCGATCCGCGAATCACAGCGGCATTATCGCGATACGCCGAGAGCACATTCTCTCCGCCACGCTCATTCGTGTTGCGAATCATCTGAAACAGCGACCGTTCCTGCTTCACGCCGTCGATGGTCCACGTTGCATTGAAAATTTTATGCCGGCAATGCTCGCTGTTCGCCTGCGCAAACATGTACAACTCCACGTCCGTAGGGTTGCGGCCCAGCTTCGTAAACTCACGGACCAAGTAATCAATCTCGTCCGTTGCTAGCGACAATCCCAGCGCGCGGTCCGCCTCTCCAATCGCTTCGGCACCACGCCCCAGCACATCAATATGCCCGAGCGGTTTCGCTTCATGTGCCACAAACAATCCTGTCAGTTCATCTTCGCCGCTAAAGAACACGCTTTCCGTCATGCGATCGTGCAGCGCGCCAGCGAGCACACGCACATCGCGCGCACCATTTACTCGCACTACTCGCGCGCGTTCAATTTGTGCGACCGCGCCAAACCCAGTGTTCCGCAAGATATCAGTCGCTTTGCTCGACCACGGCGATTGCGTCCCCACGCGCGGTGCAATCCAAACGCAGTTATCGCCGCTCAACGGCGCACCTTCGCCCAACAGTTCGCGCAGCCGCATTTCATCTATCTTTGCGCCGTCATCCACCAGCAGCACATACATCCACGCCGCTTCTATGCTGCGCACTCCAGCATCAAGCGCGCGCAGCTTCGCACACAATCTTTCTGCTTCAAATGAGGTCAGCGCCGCCGGTCCCGGCAGCACGCGCACCGCTGCGTCCACGCTAGAGCTGCGCGGAGAGATTTCGGTTGATATGGCTGGCGACATCTTCAGTTTGTTTGGCAGCGTCGTTGCGTTGTTTTTCCAGCGTGGCAAGGTATTCTTCGCTGACATCACCCGTCACATAGTGACCATCGAAGACCGACGTATCGAAGTGCGTAAGCCCGGGGCAGACCTCAGTAATCGAGGCCTTCAGATCGTCCAGCTCTTGAAATATCAATTTGTCCGCGCCGATATTTTCTGCCAGCTCATCCACCGTCTTGCCCGTAGCAATCAGTTCGCTTCGCGCAGGCATATCGATGCCATAAACATTCGGATATCGCACCGGCGGCGCCGCTGAGCACACATACACATGCTTCGCGCCTTGCTCTCGCACCATCGCCACAATTTCGCGGATCGTATTCCCGCGCACAATCGAATCATCCACCAGCAAAATGTTTTTGCCTTCGATCACGTGCGGAATTGGATTCAACTTTCTGCGTATCGACTGCTTGCGAATCGCCTGCCCCGGCATGATGAATGTCCGCCCCACATAACGATTCCTCACCAGCGCATCGCGATACGGCAGTCCCAGCCGAGTCGCAATCTCCTGCGCGGAAACACGGCTCGTCGAAGGAATCGGCACAACCACATCAATCGGTACATCAGGCCATTCGCGCTTAATCTTCGCTGCCAGCTTCGTGCCCATGTGAATGCGCGCCTGGTACACGCTTGCTCCATCCAACACGGAATCCGGCCGCGCCAGGTACACATATTCAAACAGGCACGGCGCCTTCTCATGCGCCAGCTTACTCACATGCGTGTGCAACTCGCCCTGCATGTCGATAAACACGACTTCGCCCGGCGCAAGATCATGCTCAATCTTGAACCCGCCCACCTGCAGCGCGACGCTCTCGCTGGCCACCATATAGTCGGTTTTGCCATTCGTTTCGCGTTTGCCAAATACCAGCGGCCGGATTCCATGCAGATCGCGGAACGCAACCAGTCCCACGTTGGCCACGACCGCAATCACGGCGTAGCCGCCCTTGCATCGCCGATGCACTTCTTCTACTGCCGCAAAAATATCGAACTCATTCGGCTTCACCGCACCACGCCGCGTGAGCGCGTGTGCGAACACGTTCAGCATCACTTCGCTGTCGCTGGTCGTGTTCAGATGCCGCATGTCTGTCTCGAACAAGCCCTCAACGATATCGCCCACGTTGGTCAGGTTGCCGTTGTGCGCAAACACAATCCCATAAGGAGAGTTCACATAAAACGGTTGCGCCTCTGCCACGCTCGCGCACCCCGCCGTCGGATAGCGCACGTGTCCCACGCCCATATCCCCAAGCAACCGCGCCATGTTTTGCGCGTCGAAGACCTCAGTAATCAAGCCATTGCCTTTTTCTAGATAGAAACGTTCCTGGAAATAGGTCGCGATGCCCGCGGCATCCTGTCCCCGGTGCTGCAGCATCGATAGCGACTCATAAATGGTCTGGCTCACCGGACTATGTCCGAAGACGCCGACAATTCCGCACATGGTTCCTCACTGCTGTGCACTGCACGGTCGATGGGATGAAGAGGGCGGCGCGAACACTCTAAAAACGTCCGCATCCCTATTATCCTCCACTCTCGTGAGGAAAATTGCAGCCCACCAATTAGATGCAGCCACACATCAGTGTGATTCTGCTTGCCGTAACAGGCTCCAAATAGGAAGGGGCTTTAGCCCCTGAGGTACGCTTGGCACAGTATGCGCATCGCCAGCTTCCTTCCCTCCGCTACCGAAATCCTCTTCGCCATCGGCGCCGGCCCGGACGTCGCCGCCGTCACCTTTGAGTGCGATTTCCCCGCCGAGGCCCGCACCCGCCCGCACGTTGTCTTCTCGCATCTCCCGCCCGGGCTCACACCCGCTGAAATTGACACGATTTTCTCCGCTGAAGGCGCCCAGGGCCGCAGCCTTTACTTCGTCGATCTCCCCGCACTCACTGCGCTCGCCCCCGATCTCATCATTCTGCAAGACCTCTGCCGCGTCTGCGCCATCGATAGCCCCACCCTCGCGCGCGATATGGCGCATCTTCCTTCGCAGCCGCGCGTCGTCTCACTCAATGCCCATTCGCTCTCAGAAGTACTCGCCGAAATCGAACTCCTCGGCGAGATCACCGGCCACACCACCGAGGCCCTCGCTCTCACTGCCTCTCTCCGCGTCCGCATCAATGCCGTCGCAAACACACCGCAACCCACGACCAAACCACGCGTCCTCTGTCTCGAATGGCTCGACCCGCCCTTCCAGGGCGGCCACTGGATTCCCGAGATGGTCACCCTCGCTGGTGGAATCCCACTCCTCGCCACACCCGGAGAAAAATCCCGCCGCATCACCTGGGACGAAATTCTTGCCTCCGCTCCGGACATCATCGTCGTCATGCCGTGCGGCTACCATCTCGCGGAGACTATCGCCCAATTCCGCGCACTCACTCTCCCACCTGAATGGGCTACGCTACCCGCCGTCCGCAACGGCCGCGTCTACGCGGTCGATGGCACCGCCTACTTCTCGCGTCCCGGTCCGCGCCTCGTCACCGGCCTGGAAATTCTCCACGCCATTTTGCGCGGCGAAGATTTCTCCGACTTGCCATCCGGCAGCGTAGCTAGGCTCTCCTAAACCCACACATCTGAAAAGCAAAGCCCCCGTAGCCGGGGGCTTTGCTTCTTACTGCTAACTGCCTACTGCTAACTTCTTTACTGCATCGAAACTCCGCCGCCCAGCTTCTTCTCCTTGGCAGCTTCATTCGCCTTGCGTGCGCCGGTTGCCTTCTGTACCCACGCATCGGCCTGCGCCAAATCAGCCTTGCGTGCCGCATCGTTGCCGCACTCCAGGTCTGCCTTGCGACGGTAGTCCAGGTTCAGGTACTGCATGGCGTCGTCGTAGTTCGGGTTGATCTCCACGGCGCGGTTCAGATACTTCATAGCCTCGTTCACCAGCGCTGTGTTGGCAGTCGAAAGCTTCGCGCAAACGTCCTTGCTCATCTTCACGTTGCCTTCACCGTCGTCGGTCAGCCCTGCTGCGCCCAGGATGGTCGTCGCGTTCTTGTATGCCTGGGTCCAATCGATTACGCCGATCGTGTAGTTCGCCTCGGCGTCATTCGGCTGCAGTGAAATCACCTTCTGCTCATCAAGCTTGGCCTGGTCATACTGCTTGATATTGCGATGGATGGAAGCCACCTGCTTCAGTGCGCCAAGGTCGTTCGGGTCCTTTGCCAGCACATTGTTAAAACCATCCAATGCTTTTTGCGCGATCTTCAAATTGTCGGGCGTATCCAGGTTCGGAACCACCTGGTAGCTGTATGCCGTGGCCAGGTACAACTGCGCCATCGAATCGCTAGGGTCAATGGCTACGGCTTTCTGAAAGAAGTCGATTGCGACTTCATATTTGCCGGCCTTAAACGCATTGATGCCCTTCACCAGCTGGTCGCGTTCTCTCAGCTTCTCGCATCCAAGGCTGCTACCCAACACCAGCAGAAGCGCCGCTGCCACCGGAATTCGTGCGCTAATTTTCATGGAAACCCTTCCCTCTTTCGACAAAGATCGCGCTCGGCCCGCAAGGGCTCAAGTCTTGCAAACATCTTGGATGCCTGTCGCCTGATTGTAATGGCCAACCCGACACTTTATCCAGCCGGACCATCTCCGTTATTCCTTTGTAAACCCAACAAGTGCTTCTCTTCGACTGCCGGCAGGAATGACAGCATACACCCATCAGCGATCCTCATTCCTCTCAGCCATCCTCAAACTGCACCGTCTTTGTTGCACAATTTCATCTGCCAACCCGGAATTACATTCTCTTTACATCAGCGTTCGGCCTGCGAATTCACCCGCTTTGGGGAATCTTTCGCCCCATCCGGCTTCTATTGTTAGCATGAAACCTGATGCACACTCCCTGGACTCCCGCTCAGATGCCCTCCCTTGTTGGTAAGACAGCTCTCGTCACGGGAGCCAACAGCGGCATCGGCTACCAGGCCGCTGTTGAGCTCGCCCGCCACGGTGCGCATGTCGTACTCGGTGTCCGCGACGTCCACAAAGGTCATGATGCCCTCCAGAACCTGCTGCGCGAAGCTGCTATCGGCCATGTCGATCAGGGTCTAACCCGTCCCACAGCCGAGATCGCTCTGCTCGATCTCGCGTCGCTCGCTTCCATCCGCAAATTCGCCATTGGCTTCTCCGCCCGCCGCCAGGCGCTCGACATCCTCGTCAACAACGCCGGCGTCATGGCGCTACCCACCCGCCAGCTCACCGAAGATGGCTTCGAGCGCCAGTTCGGCACCAACCATCTTGGCCACTTCGCGCTCACCGGATACATGGTGCCCCAGCTTCTAGGCGCGGCCGAACCCCGTGTCGTCACCGTCTCTTCACTCGCGCACCGCAACGGAAAAATCGAATTCGACAATCTCCAGTCCGAGCGCAAATACACGCCGTGGAAGGCCTACCAGAATTCCAAGCTCGCCAACCTGCTTTTTGCGTTTGAGCTCGATCGTCGCGCCCGCGCCGTCGGCAGCAAGCTAGTCAGCATCGCCTGCCATCCCGGCATCTCGCAGACCAACCTGGTAGCCAGCGGCCCTGGCTCTGACTTCAAAACCAATCTGCTCTTCGGCCCCTTGCGCTTCCTCACCTCACCCGATAGTGAAGGCGCCGAGCCCACGCTCTACGCCGCCGCCAACCCCGACGCGCATTCCGGCGAATACATTGGCCCCGACGGCTTTCTGGAATTCCGCGGACACCCCAGGGTCGTCCACGCCCGCAAAAAGGCCCACGACCCCGAAGTCGCCAAAAGACTCTGGCTCGTCAGCGAACAGCTCACCGGCGTCACCCACCGCCGTCTCGCGCCTGTATAGCTAAGCATCCCCAAATGAATTGTCATCCTGAGCGAAGCCTCGCGATTTTGCGAGGCGTAGTCGAAGGATCTGCTGCGTCGCCCGCGGCTTCTACTTCTTCTTCCTCCGCACCGGCTTCTTCACCACCACTTTCTTCGCCGGCAGCTTCTTCGCCTTCGCTACAGCTTTTTTCGCAGGCGTCTTCTTCGTCCCTGCTGCCGCACTCGCCAATCTCGTCAGCTTCGCCGAGTGGGTCTCCAGCAGCTTCTCAATCTGCCGCAGCAGAACCGTAGTCTGCATCGGCTTTACCAGCATCTTGTCCGCGCCCGCCTCCTGCCAGTCGTCGTCGCTCAGCGGGAAGGCCGTCAGCAGCGCCACCGCGGGATGATATGCCGCCGTCCGCGCTGCCTGGATCACCTCGCGCCCAGCCACATCGCTTTCCATGCGCATGTCGGTAATCACCATCTGGTATTCGTTCAGCTTCAGCTTGCGCTTCGCATCGATCGCGCTCGCCGCGGTATCCACGTCGAACCCAGAAATCTCCAGCACAGCCTTCATCGTCAACAACACAGTCACTTCGTCATCTACCAGCAGAACCTTGCGCTTCGCCACGGACACTCTCCTTCGAAAACGTACTCCCGATTCTCCCCGCACCACCGCCGAAACGCAACTCCTGACCCAGCGCTAAACTAACCTCATGAGCACCACCCCCAAAATCGCTCTCCTCTTTCCCGGCCAGGGTTCACAAACCGTCGGCATGGGCCGCGCCTTTTACGATGCATCCCCCGCCGCCCGCGCTGTCTTTGAAGAAGCCGACGATGCCCTCGGCTTCGCGCTCTCCAAAATCATCTTCGAAGGCCCTGAAGAGACCCTCAAGCTCACCGAGCACACCCAACCGGCCATCCTCACCGTCTCCATCGCCGCTTTGCGCCTGCTCGAGCCCGAGCTGAAATCCCTCAACCTGGACATCGCCTTCGCCGCCGGCCACTCCCTTGGCGAGTACTCCGCACACGTCGCCGCCGGCACTTTCTCCTTCGCCGACGCCGTCCGTACCGTCCGCTCCCGCGGCCAGTTCATGCAGAACGCCGTTGCTCCCGGAGACGGCGCCATGGCCGCCATCCTCGGCCTCGACGCCGACCGCATCAACGACATCTGCGCCGCTGTCTCCGACGAGCTCACCCAATCGCCTCCTGCGAATCCCTCCAACCCCGCTGAGCAAATTAGCGCCATCGTGGATGCAGTCACCGACCCCGCCAATCCGGCCAGCACTCCTACAGAAGCCGCTGTACGCGTCTCGGCCATCGTCGCTCCGGCCAACATCAACTCGCCGAATCAGATCGTCATCTCCGGCTCTACGGCCGCTGTCGAACTAGCCGCCGCGCGCTGCAAGGAAGCCGGAGCCAAGCGCGCCGTCATGCTTCCCGTAAGCGGCCCATTCCACTCCGCGCTCATGCAGCCCGCGCAGGATGAGCTCGCCAGCACACTCGAATCCATTTCCTTCAACGATCCCGCATTCCCCGTCGCCGCCAACGCTGACGCTCGCCTGCTCACCCGCGGCCCCGAAGTGCGCGACGCTCTCATCCGCCAGGTCACCGCGCCTGTGCGCTGGGTCGAGTGCATCCAGCTCCTCGCGCAATCCGGCGCCACAACTTACATTGAAGTCGGCCCCGGCAAGGTCCTCTCTGGCCTCAATCGCCAGATCGACAAATCTCTCTCCACCACCAACGTCGAAGACCCCGCCAGTCTCCAGGCAACGCTCGCCATCCTCAGCGCAACATCTGACGTTTAAACATCGCGTACATTGCGTTAAAGAACTTGCCTTTGCTTTCCCTGCCACCAAAGCAGAAGAGGCACAGCTCTCACTGTGCCTCTTCATACTTACTGCCAACTGCTTACTTCACCAGATTCCCTTGCATATCCCTGACTTCAACCGGCCCGACGCCAGCTTCTTTCAGTCCTGGCTCGATCTTCTTCCGGTCGCCCGCAGCCACGATGATGAGTTGGTCAGGATGAACGTCTTCCTTCGCAACCCGTGCCACATCCGCCGCCGTCACTGCGCGATACTTCGCAGGCAGCATCGCGTAGTAGTTCGCTGGCCGGTTCAGAAGAAACAGATTTGTCATCGAATTAGCTATCGCCTGGGTCGTTTCAAACTGCCCTGGCAGAGATTGCATACTCGCGTCCTTCGCCTGCTTCAGTTCGGCCTCCGTCGATGGGCTCGCCGGGAACTTCCGAATCTCGCTCATCAACTCCTTCGCTGCCGGCCCCGTGACGTCTGTCCTTACCAGGCCGCCTGCGATAAACGTGCCTCCCTCGCGATATGCTCTGAATCCAGAGCTCGCACCATAGGTGTATCCATGCTGCTCGCGCAGGTTCATGTTGATGCGGCTCGCGAACGACCCACCCAGCGTGTAGTTCATCACCTGTAGCGTCTGCATCTCGGGGAAATCCGCCGGCACACCCACGCCGAAGGCTCCCAGTGCCGTCTGCGGAGCTCCCGGCTTATCCACGATCACAACATGCGTCGCACCGAGCGTTGGCGCAGCAGGAAGCGTCGCAGCAGCACTCGCTGTTCCACTCCATTTGCTGAAATACTCCGTCGCCAGTTGCCGCGCCTGTTCCAGCGTGACATCACCTACAAGCACCAGTGCAGAATCCTTTGGCCCATAGTGTGCTCCGTAGAACTTCTTCGCATCGTCCAGCGTCAATGATTGCACGCTGCCCGTCGTCCCTTGCGAGGAAGCGCCGTACGGCGTATTGCCCCACACCAGCAGCGGTCCGACGCGGTTCATCATCGCCTGCACGTTGTCTGTCTCTTGTTGGATCGCAATCAAACGCTGTTTGCGCAGGCGGTCAAGATCGGCTTCATTCAACGCCGGACTCTCGATCACATCGGAAAATAGCTTCATCCCTTCATGCGCATGATTCGACAGCACCGTCATCGATCCAGACGCGCCATCCATTGACGCTGCCACACCGATACGCGTTCCTATGCGCTCCTGCGCATCAGCCAGCGCTTTCATATCCATTGATGTCGTCGCTTCACCCATCGTCTGCGCAGTCAGCGTCGCTAATCCCGCTTTGCCTTCGGGGTTGCTCTCGCTTCCTGCGCGGCTCACTACCGAAGCCGAAAGCACCGGCAGCGCATGATCCGGCACCACATATACCTTCAACCCGTTTGCCAGCGTGAACGTCTGCGGCACCGGCAGATGCACCATCACTGGCGGTCCCGCCTTCGGCACACTCTTGCGCCACTCCTGCGCCTTTTCAAACTCATCCGTGTACGGGTTCACAATTTTCACATTCGCATCCGTATCGGCTGGGCTGCGCGGAACATCGTTCAACTTCTTCTCGCCTGGTACGCACTCGACAATCACCGCGGAATCCTTCGTGAAATATTTCTGCGCCGCAGCCTGCGCGCTCGCCTTCGTCACGGCCTGCATCGCAGCAATGTCCTTCGGCAGATACCCCGGGTCGCCCGTGTATTGGTTGTAAAGATCCAGCGTATCGGCCACGCCGCCAAATCCGCCCAGCCGCTGCAGCCCCGTGATCTTCCGCGATAGCGCTGTCGCCTTGGCTGCTTCCACCTCTTCCTCGGTCAGCCCATCCTTCTGCAGCTTGTCGATTTCGCTCCACACCACGGCTTCCAGGTCCGCCAGCTTCACTCCCGGCTTCGCTGTGATGGAGCATTGCGCCATTCCGGTCAGCTTCAATGGATCCACGTCGCAAACCACGCTCTGTGCGATCTGCTTCTTGTACACCAGCTCTTCGTCCAGCCGGCTTGCCTTGGCTTCACCCAGCGCAAACATGGCAACCTCGGTATCATCAGCCCCGGGCATAAACCTCCCCGGAGTCAACCATCCAATCTGCAACTGCGGAAGCTTCACCGTGTCTGTCACTTTCTCGCGCTTCTGTTTCGTAATCGCTGGAGTCACAACAGTCACCGGTTCAACATCCGGCCCCTTCGGGATTGGCCCAAAATATTTCGTCAGCAGCGCCTTCAGCTTCGCTGGGTCGAAATCGCCCGCAATCGCAATCGACGCATTGTTCGGCGTATAGAACTGCTGATGGAAATCCCGGATGTCCGCAATCCGCGCCGCTTCAATGTCCGCATGGCTGCCGATAACGTCTCCGTAGTACGGATGTTCCTTCGGAAACAGGCCATGCATCATCGCTTCATGCGCCACATCATAAGGCTGTCCCTCGCCCTGCCGCCGCTCGTTGCGCACTACGTCGCGCTGGTTGGAGAGCAACTCCCGGTTCAGGCCTTCCATCAGGAAGCCCATGCGGTCGCTCTCCAGCCACAGGGCCAGCTCGAGTTGGTTCGCCGGCATCGTCTCGAAATAATTTGTGCGGTCGAAGTCAGTCGTTCCATTCACGTCCGTCGCGCCAGCGCCCTGCACATACTTGATGTGCGCCTTCTCGCCCACGTGCTCGGAACCCTCAAACATCATGTGCTCGAACAAGTGCGCGAAGCCCGTGCGCCCAGGGCGCTCATTCAGCGGCCCCACGTGATACCAAAGGTCCACCGCCACCAGCGGCAAACGGTGGTCCACATGCGTAAGCACCTTCAGCCCGTTCGGCAGCGTGTAAGTCTCGTACTTAATCTCCGGGATTTTCAGCTTCGCGTCCGTGCTGGCTGCATGGGTCGTCGCAGCCGCTTTGTGCGGGGCCGTTTGCGAGTTCGCAGCACCGGCAAAGAAAAGCGTGCACGCCAGCGTCGCAGCTGACATGAATGGCAGAAAGGACTTCATAAGATGGCTCCTCGGGAAATGCGGCACCACGCCGCGAAAATTAGGTGAGATACATCATAGACACTGCTGAGAATGATTTGTTAGCTTCAACTCAACAGCTTCTCTTCCAGCACGCGCAGCCGCTCTTCATACGAAAGCGCAGCCTCTTCCAGCAACTCCAGCCGTTGCAGCACGTCCGCCATCGCCTCTGAAGCCGCCGATGCTCTGGGTGCCCCAGGTCTCGCTTCTGAGACCTGGGTGTCCGCACCAGCGAAACTACTCGCTGCTCCACTAACAGCCCCGCTCAACAAATGCATCCACCGAGCCTCACGTGCTCCCGGCTGCCTCTGCAACAACACCGTCAGCGGCTGCAACGGTTCCACGCGCCCCGCCAACCGCTCCAACGTCGTAGTCACTGCTGCGTTGTCTTCAAACTCATACATTCGTTCGCTGCGCGTTCTCAGCTCCGCTGTCGTCTGCGGCCCACGCAGCAGCAGAAGACAGATCACTGCAAATTCATCTCGCCGTAGATTCAATCCATCGCGCACGCGGTTCTCAAACTTCGGCACGCGAGAATCTGCCAGCGTCCGCACCAGCCCTCGTTGTTCCATGTCGAACAACGCCGTCCGCACATCGGCCTCGCGCAACTCCATTACCGGTTCACGGCTGCTCTTCTGGTTGCACGCATTCACCAGCGCATTCAACGACAGCGGATAATTCTCCGGCGTCGTCACTTCCTTCTCCATCAACGACCCCAACACCCGTGCTTCAACTGCATTCAACTCGACCATGAGTCCATGGTATCCAACCTGTATCTCGTCTTTGCTTTTCTCCGCGTTCCTCCGCGCCCTTTGCGTCTCCGCGTTTTCCTTTGCTTTTGCCCTTGTTTTTCTAATCCCTAATCTCTGACCCCTAATCCCTCGTTCTTCCGCCAACTCCACTAAAATAGATGTGAGTGCCTTTTTCAGAACAATTCGATGTCCTTATCGTCGGCGCCGGCCATGCCGGCTGCGAAGCCGCGGCTGCCTCCGCGCGCATGGGCCTGCGCACCGCACTCTTCACGCTGAACATGGATCTCATCGCACAGATGTCCTGCAACCCTGCCATCGGCGGAGTCGCCAAGGGCCATCTCGTCCGCGAAGTCGACGCCCTCGGCGGCATCATGGGTGAAGTCGCCGACGCCTGCGGAATCCAGTTCCGCCTGCTCAACACTTCCCGCGGCCCCGCCGTCTGGTCACCGCGCGCGCAGTGCGACAAAGCTCTCTATCGCGTAGAAATGCGCAAGAAGCTCGAATCCATCCCCAACCTCTTCATCAAGCAAGCCGAAGTCATCGATCTCGTACGCAATGAAGATCGCATCGAAGGTGTGCTTCTCCGCGATGGCCGCACCATCTCCGCAAAAGCCGTCATCGTCACCACCGGAACCTTTCTCAACGGCCTCATCCACTGTGGCGAGCAGCAATACACCGCTGGCCGCTCCGGCGAACCAGCTTCAGTTCTTCTCGGCGAATCCCTTAAGAAGCTCGGCCTCCGCGAATGCCGCCTGAAGACCGGCACACCTCCGCGCCTCGATGGCCGCACCATCGACTGGTCAAAATTCGAAGAGCAACCCGGCGACTCCGATCCAACTCCGTTTAGCTTTCGCAGCACGCCTGATGATGGCGCATCCACATGGCGGCCGCCACTCCGCCAAATCTCCTGCCACATCGCCGTCACTACGCCTGAAACTCTCGCGCTCATCCGCGCCAATGTGCATCGCTCGCCCATGTACACCGGCCAGATTGAAGGCATCGGCCCGCGCTATTGTCCGTCGATCGAAGACAAGGTCGTGCGCTTCCCTGACAAGACCTCGCACCAGTTCTTTCTCGAGCCCGAAGGCCTCAACACGCACGAGGTCTACATCAACGGCATGAGCACCTCGCTGCCGATGGAAGTGCAAACGCAGATCGTTCACAGCATCCCCGGCCTCGAAAATGCCGAGATGCTTCGCCCCGGCTATGCCATCGAGTACGACGCCATCGATCCCACCGAGCTCGACCGCACGCTGCGCGTGAAGAAATTCACCGGCCTCTATCTCGCCGGCCAGATCAACGGAACATCCGGCTACGAAGAAGCCGCCTGCCAAGGCCTCATGGCCGGCATCAATGCCGCTCTCTTCGCCAAGAGCGAGTACGCAGCAAGCAGTAAGCAGCAAGCAGCTGGAAGCGCCACCGATTCTTTGCTTCCTGCTAACTGCTCACTGCCTACTGCTTACTTCACTTTGGACCGCACCGAAGCCTACACCGGCATCCTCATCGACGACCTTATCAGTAAGGGCACCGACGAGCCTTACCGCATGTTCACCTCGCGCGCTGAGTTCCGCCTGCACCTCCGCATCGATAATGCAGACCAACGCCTCACTGCACACGGCCGCCAGCTCGGCCTCATTGACGACTGCGCCTGGGCCGCCTTCGAAGCCAAGCAAGCTCGCCTCACCGCGCTGCAATCAATCCTCGAGTCCACTCGCCTCACCGACGCCGACATCGAAATATTGAGCCACAATATTGAGCAGTCGCAAACTCCGGGTGCCCCATCCATGACAGCTTCATCGTCATGGGTGGGTTCGCACAAAGCCAACACGCCAACGCCCCCTGCTCTCACCCGCAGCGACCTCTTCGCCCAGCTCCTCAAGCGCCCCAGCGTCACCATCGAGCAACTTCTTCCCGCGCTCATGCCGCGCCTCCAAACCAACCCAGTCTTCGCTCCCTGGACAAACGCTCTTAATTTTTCTGGGCCCTGGGCCCTGGGCCCTGGACCCCGGTCTATCCCCGCCTTCGTCCGCAACGAACTCAAAACCGTAGAAACCCAAATCAAGTTCGCCGGCTATCTCGCGCAGCAGCAAAAATCCATGGCTCGCCTCCGCGCCGACGAAGGCCGCCCCATCCCTGCATCGTTCGACTACGCTGCCTGCTCCGGCCTCTCGCGCGAGATGGTTGAAAAGCTCACGCGTGTTCAGCCCTCCACGCTTGGCCAGGCCAGCCGCATCGCCGGGGTTACACCCGCGGCTGTCTCGCTCATCCAGTGCTTTCTCGAGATTCATAAACGCAAAGCTATCCAAAAGCGCCAGCGCAACGCTGCATAACCCATAAAGCCCTTTGCGCCCTTTGCGTCAAAGCCTTTGTTCTTGCTTTTCCGGTTGTCATTCCCCTGAGCGAAGTCGAATGGGGAATCTGCTTTAGCCATCGAACATGCGCCTAATTCTTTCCACCATCGCGATCTCTTTCCTCACCCTCACACTCGTCGCGCAAACTCCCACGCCCGAAACACCACAAACCTCCACGCTCACCGTCACCACGCGCCTCGTCTCGCTCGACGCTGTCGTGCGCGATTCGCACGGCGCCCTCGTCAACAATCTCACCAAGGACGACTTCTCTCTCCGCGAAGACGGCCACGTAGTACCCATCCGTTATTTCAATCACGATAGCGATCTCCCACTCACCATCGGCCTGCTCATCGACACCTCCGGCTCCGAGAGCGAATACTTCAGCGATGAAGCTCTCGGCAGCAGCCTCTTCCTCGAGAACGTCCTCAGACAGGCTCCTTCACCGCAACCTGACCGCGCCTTCATTGTCCGTTTCGATTCCCAGGTTCTGCCTCTGCAAGCCATGACCTCCAGCCTGCCGCAGCTGCGCAACGGCCTTCGCCTGCTCGACTACAAACCCGACATGCTGAAGAACACCCACGCCGGCGGCACGCTGCTCTTTGACGCCATCGTCAACGTCTGCGACAAAGTCGTCGCCACGGAAACCGGCCGCCGCGCCCTCATCATCATGACCGACGGCGACGACAACCGCAGCGTCAACGATCTCTACACCGCCATCCACAGCGCGCAGGCCGCCGGCGTTGCCATCTACAGCATTCTCTACACGCGCGAAGACCCCAACTACCCCAACGTCGGCACAGTGCATCCTTCAGGCATCGGCATCATGCAGCAAATCTCGCACGCCACCGGCGGCCGCGAGTTTATCGTCGGCCGCTCTGGGAATATCCGCCAGATTTACGCCGCCATCGAAGCCGATCTCCGCTCGCAATACCGCATCAGCTTCACGCCCACGTCATCCAAGCCGCACCGCTTCCATCCCCTCGACCTCCACACCACAAACTCCACATACACCGTCCAATCCCGCACCAGCTATTCCACCCCCGAATAGCTCAATGCACCGCAAATGCCTTCGCGAAACTTGTTCTTATCCTTTGCGCCCTTTGCGTTCCGCTTTTGTCTTCCACCGCGCCCTCCTCGTTAAAGCTTTTGCTCTTGCATTTGCCTTTCCTAACCACTAGCAACTAACCACTAGTCACCAACCACCAACCACTGACAGGTATATTCTGATTCCGCATACTGAAAGGCCCTTCCATGTCTGAAGCTCCCGCCATCGTATTCGGTCTAATCGCCGTTCTCGCTATTTTTCTCCTCGTCCTTATCGCTAAGACGTATTACACCGTCCGCACCGCTACCGCCGGTGTCGTCGAGCGCTTCGGCAAATTCGATCGCATCACCCGCCCCGGCCTGCACTTCCTCTTCCCCTTCGCTGAGCGTGTTTATTTCGTAGACCTCATGGTGAAGCAGGCGCAGTTCCAGGTAGAAACCAAAACCAAGGACAACGTCTTCGTACAGATCCCCGTCAGCGTGCAATATCAAATTCTCGACGACCGCATCGTCGACGCCTTCTACAAACTCTCCTCGCCGCAAAAGCAGATTGAGTCCTTCGTCTTCAACTCGATCCTCGGCCACGTTCCCAAGCTCACGCTCGACGAAACCTTCGAGCAGCAGGCCGGCATCTCCATCGCCGTCAAAACCGAGCTCGATGCCACGATGTCGAACTTCGGCTTCAACATCCTCAACGCGCTCGTCACTGACCTCATCCCTGATCCCAAGGTCAAGGACGCGATGAACGACATCAACGCCGCACAGCGGGCGCAGGTCGCCGCTCAAGCACGCGGCGAAGCCGAGAAAATTCTCAAGGTTAAACAGGCCGAAGCAGAAGCCGAATCCAAGGCGCTGCAAGGCAAGGGCATCGCCGCCGAGCGCCAGGCCATCATCGAAGGCCTGCGCAGCTCCATCGAAAATTTCCGCGAAGCTGTTCCCGGTGCCACGGCGGAAGACGTAATGGCGCTCGTCCTTCTCACGCAATACTTCGACACGCTCAAAGAAATCGGCACCAAGCCCGGCGTCTCCACGCTCTTCCTGCCCAACAACCCCGGCGCAGCGAACGACTTCATGCAGCAAATCCTCGCCGGCCTCCGCGGCGCAATGGCTTCAGCCGACACCGTCAAAATCCCACCACCCATCGTTCCCCGCCCCTACCCACCAACCACCTCGGGCCAATAGCGAGTAACCAAAACGACCGGGTGCCCGTTCATGGACGTCTTTTGTCCATGAGCGGGGTCGCACACTGTTCACACATCCATCGCCGTCATTCTGAGCACAGCGAAGAATCCCTGTATTTGCTTTTTACCCGCACAATTCTTCGCGCCACGGAAGGGCCTGACTTCAGTCAGGCCGTAACAGCCTCCCAATAAATAAGGTTGCGGACTTTAGTCCGCAACCTTATTTGCTCTTGTCTTTCCCCGCGCTCCTCCGCGTTCACTACGATCGCTGCGTTTTCCTTTGCCTCTTCCCCGTTTCCCAAAATGGAATTCACATCGTAGTAATGACACCTGTGTTGGATTGCCGCCCAGCCGGTTAGGCGCGAGACTGGCTCACAAATCTGGCAGCAGAGATTACGTCACAGGTCACTCTTCACAGGAGTTGTCATGTGTATAGTCCGCCAAAGAGAAGGTCCACTTCCGCATGAACACTGAGTTTGTTGGCACATATTACTTCGCCCTGTTAGTACTCCTCGGTATCCTGGTTTTCGCGCTCAGACGGAAAGAAGAAGACTAGCTTTCGCCGGGCGCTCCATTTATCGCGAGGGCCTGACCTCGCTGAAGAATCCCGGCATAAATAGTTAGCGTTATCACAGCTACCAGCCCCCACCGATGAAGCCGTTTCCCCACCCAAAAATCGGCCACCACCACAGGCCAGAAAATTCTGCGAGATCAAGGCCTAAGTCCTTCCCCGGGAAGATTTTGCAAAAAATAAGGGGGTAGGGGTCTTGCCTCACCTAGTACACTGGAACTTAGTGCAGGCGGCCGGATGATCGCTGCCGGGTGAAAGCCCGGGGGAGGAAAGTCCGAACTCCGCAGGGCAGTGTGCCGGATAACGTCCGGGATTCCAGTCTCAACGCTGGAAGACGGCCAGTGCAACAGAAAACAAACCGCCTCAGAGGTTTGGCCTGCTTCGCAAGAAGCAGCTCATGTTCGACTCTGCGGTAAGGGTGAAACGGTGGGGTAAGAGCCCACCGCGCCGGCAGTAATGACGGTGGCATGGTAAACCCCACACGGAGCAAGACCAAATAGGCAGGGAGACTCGTCCGAATCACTCAGACGGCGAGCGCGCGACGGCCCGTCACGCAAGGTGAGTGGAAGCAAGTACCGAAACCTGCGGGTAGGTTGCTGTCGAGCGCGTCGGTAACGTCGCGCCTAGAGGAATGATCGTCTAAAACAGAATTCGGCTTACGGGCCGCCTGCACAAAATTTCTCCTCTGTTCCATTGCGTACATTGCGTTAAAGTCTTCCGCTCGAAACCAGCATTAACTCTCTGTTAATCACCTAATGGTCACCACGAAAGGTGACTATTTGAAGACACTCAGCCTCCGATATTCGACTAGACTTTTCCCATGAAGCTCTGCAGCCCATTGCAGCACTGTCGCAGGTTTCTTCTGCTTCTTCCGGTCCTTGCTGCGCTTACCGGCTGCGGCATGGGGACCATAGATACTTCTGCCTCCAATACACTTTCCATCACCGGCATCGTGCATGGCGGCCAGCAGCCGGTCACCGGATCGACCATCCAGCTCTACACCGCCGGAACTTCAGGCAACGGCTCTACAGCCACAGCCATGATTACCTCCACCACCGTCACAACAAATTCCAGCGGCATCTTCACCATCACCGGCGACTATCACTGCGTCAACTCCACTGACCAGGTTTACCTCACAGCCACTGGCGGCAACCCCGGCCTCACCGATCCCACTACCAACAACAATGCGCTGGTACTTATCGCTGCCATCGGCAACTGCGGCAATCTCGCCTCCATCCCTAACCTCGATATCGATGAGGTCACGACTGTCGCCGCGGTGTATGCGCTCGCACCCTTCATCAGCTTGAACACTTCAGCAGCGCCTTACTTCAACATCGGTGCAACTTCCACCAACTCCGCCGGCCTCGCCAACGCCTTCCTTAATGCGCAGCTTCTCGCCGACTTCACTACCGGCTCGGCAGCGACGCTCGCCTCTGGCCTCACCACCCAGCCCGGCAAACTTTACGCCCTGGCCGATGCGATCTCTTACTGCGTCAACTCTGCCAGCTCTGCGAGCACCGCCTGCGCATCGCTGGTAACTGCATCGACTCCCTCTGGCGGTACAGCACCTGCAGCCAACACCATCGCCACCGCGCTCAGCATTGTCCAGCATCCGGGGAACGCCAACATCGTCGGTCCGGTCTGGAGCCTCATCAACTCGCAGGCGCCCTTCCCCACCACTCCACTCACCAAGGCGCCCTATGACTGGACGATGACGCTCTCCATCACCGGTGGTGGCCTCAACTCTCCCACTGCGCTTGCAATCGACGCCTCCGGAAACGTCTGGGTCGCTGATTACAACGGCGGTCTCAGCGCCTTCGGCCCGCAGGGTGCAGCCTTCAGCACCACCGGCTATGGCACCAGCGTGCTCGCCGAGTGCTTCGGCCTCACCATCGACACCTCCGGCAACATCTGGGTCACCAACTTTGAAGCTCCCGGCAACCGCGGCAGCATCTCCAAGTTCCTCGGCGCAGGTTCCGGCACGCCCGGCGCACCCGTCACCAACACGGCGAACAGCACCTATTACTTCACCGACGCTTCCGTCGACTTCCCCACCGCTCTCGCTACGGATACCACTACTGGCACCGGCTTCGGCGACATCGGCATTGCCAACTTCTCCAGCTCTTCCGCCAGCGTCTACAACCCCACCTCCAGGATCTTTACCGCCGTCGCCGCCGGCGATACCTCTGAAGCCGCCGGCGTCGCCTTCGATTCTTCCCACGGTCTCTGGATCTCCAATCAAGGAAACGGAACCGTCACTCACGTCTCTTCATCCGGCACACTCCTAGCGCAACCCTCCTGCTGCGACGGAGCCGAAGGTGTCGCGCTGGATTCCAACGGTAACGCCTGGATCGCCAACTATTCCGGCGGCTATGTCTATGCGTCAACCCCCAGCGGCGGCGGTCTCGCCGACGCCAGTGGAGGAGGACTAAGCAGCGGGCAGCCTGTAGGCATCGCTGTCGATGCAGCACAGAACATCTGGGTCGCTGACGGCGACGGCGGCGTTATCACCGCACTCGCAGCC
>Ga0206815_1127_pt1 | contig 20903 bp, 17 predicted proteins | sample Alteio_BWOrgCont_91_FD_152864 | JGI IMG/M metagenome (GOLD analysis project Ga0206815, IMG submission 152864) | Enriched cells from forest soil in Barre Woods Harvard Forest LTER site, Petersham, Massachusetts, United States -... | ecosystem: Environmental > Terrestrial > Soil > Temperate forest >...
GAAGAGTCCGGCGAGGATGCAGGGAATCACGGCCAGCATGAGCAACCAGTTGAGGATGACGTGCAAGGCCGGAAGCGTGAAGAGAAAGAAGTTCAGCGGCTTGCCGAAGATGGGATCGGTAACGCTGCCGCTGGATGGCGCCGCGTACCAGAAGAGCGCCAGAGCAGGCCATTCGGCCATCATTGCCGCTCCGCTCGCGCCTGCGACTAGCAAGGAAACGCCAACCGCAAGAATACGGATCACGGGCTCGACGGACAGCTTCAGCGGCTGGCCGCCGATCATGATGGTGTGGCCGATCGGTAAATCGGCGTCATGCGCGCGCCTGAGCAATGCGAACGTGCCGTACAAGACGAAGAAGGTGACCGCCGCAAATGCAGCGAAGATTCCCCACTGCAGGCTCAGCGATTTCGCGAAGACCTCTCCGTAGCCGAGCGACCGAAACCAGAGCGCGTCCACAAAATACGACAACGCAGTCCGGCTCCCAAAGACGATGACTACGAGAATGGCTATTAAGGCGAGGAACCTGCGGCGGCGTTGCCGTGGTGGATATGTTTCTTGCGGCCAATCGATCGTTTCGGGCAATGCCTAACCCCTCTTTACGAGTGCGTCCAACTCGAATTTGCTACCATCGCGCAGTGTTTGAAAAGCCGCGCTAAATCTATGACGATAGAGGCCGCTGAATCTGAAGGACCAGCAAACTCCCCCACACCACTCTAGTCCTCTTCGGCCGTGATTGCATCTGCGCTCACGCGGATTGTGGGACCGGCGAAATGGGAGAATAATGGATGAAGGCAAAGTCAGCGCCTCATTCGTTACGAGGGACACTGGTCGTCATGTCGAAGAGGATTGGGCGAACGAGATTCCGAAATATCCATCCCCACGCGGCTCACACCTTTACGGGAGTCTTGCGTTGGAAGCTCGGGTTGGCGGCCGAAGACACCGAAGCGGTTACTGTCAAGAGTTTGCATGGCGGGTACGCAGCGCGTCAGCCGAAGCTGGAGAGTCTTACCGGTGCGCCATCGCGAACGCAGATTCGCCTCACATGGATCGGGCACTCTACATTCTTGATCCAGCATCAGGGGCTTAATATCCTCACTGACCCGATCTTCGGAGACTGCCAGCCGATTCCCGTCGGGCGCATGCGCCGCTCGACAGCGCCAGGGATACGGTTTGAGGATTTGCCTGCAATCGATCATGTTCTGATCAGCCACTCGCACTACGACCATCTCGATGCGCCGACCATTCGGGCCCTTGGAAATAAGGTTCGCTACTGGGTGCCAGAGGGGCTCTCCCCGTGGTTTCGCAGAAGGGGAATTACGCGCTCTCAGGAACTTAGCTGGTGGCAGACGGCAAATCTTTCGGATGAGGTTGCGGTCCACTGCGTACCGGCGCAGCACGGCTCGGCTCGCACCCTTTTCGATCGCAATCGAACCCACTGGTGCGGCTGGGTTGTCGAGAGTGCCGACCGTTCCGCCTACTTCGCTGGAGACACGGGTTATTCTCCGACTTTTCGCGAGATTGGTGAGAGATTTGGCGGGTTCGATGTCGCGATGATTCCCATCGGAGCCTACACTCCCAGATGGCTCATGCATCCTGTGCATATCGATCCAGCCGAAGCGGTCAGGGTCCACAAAGACGTCCAGTCAAGGCTTTCGATTGCATGTCATTGGGGTACCTTTCGTCTGGCGGATGAGCCGATCGACGAGCCACCCACGCTGCTGGCGCATGAGTTGGCCCAAGAGGATGTCGATGCCGACAAATTCCTGGCACTTCGGCCAGGCGACAGCATCGAGGTTTGAGCTGTTTCGATTGATGATCGAAGCAAAGAAAATCAATAATTTAGAGTCCCGTCTTTAGGCGCGTTTGTCTGCGGATGGGTCCCCGTGTCTTCTATTTCTTGCTGCTGGCGATCCGCATTTTCAGCCAATGGAACTATTCGCAAGTTCTTCTGTCAATTTCAGATCAACTGCGAAATGAGCCATCTGTCCCGGAAGTTGCGGGACCCTTTGTCATCCAACTTCCTGGCAGAACCTTTCATTTTGTCGAAGGATTCTTGTTGACACCGCGACCGCTTCCGCTAATACTGATCGGGCTTCCGGAATCGGATTTGAACCTTCGCCTTATGTAATGGCGACGATCAAAGCTGGCTGACGGCGTACATCCTTGTTGTGCTGAACGCACAGTGAGCAACCCCCCACCCAACCTTCAACTTTGCAGACGACGAGAGCTCGGCACCTGGTTCCAAAACCTCGGCCGGAGCGGGATTTTTTCAAGCGGAATTGTTCCCAGAGTCGCGAATTTCTCGTTTCAGAATTGATTACCTGGCCGATGTCGCGTGCGGTGTCAAGCGGTTCTTTCATTCCTGATGCCTCGATGTTATGAGCCCTTGGGGTCGATGGTGCGTCCGCGTGCAAGCCGCATCTTGGGATAACTGCCAGCAATCACGAACGGAGGATGGAATTATGGCGTCGTTTACCTATCCGGGGGTCTACATTGAAGAACTCTCGAGCGGCCAGCATACGATCACGGGTGTCGCCACTTCGATCGCTGCCTTTATCGGCTGGGCGCCGCAGGGCCCGGTTCTGCAGGCCACGTTGGTGCAGAGCTGGTCGGATTATCAGGCGATCTACGGCGGCCTCTCGAATCCGGCCAGCTATCTTAGCTACGCCGTGAATCAGTTCTTCGCCAACGGAGGAACGCAGGCCTACATCGTGCGCCTGGTGGCCAATGAGAACACCACTGGCGCTTCCCAAGTGGCTACGACGGCTACGAACACGGTGAGCACGCTTACGTTATTTGCCAGCAATCCTGGAGCGTGGGGTAACAATCTCCAGATTGTGATCACTCCGTCGTCGGCGGACGCTACGCGTTTCAGCCTGCTGGTGCAGTTGGTGTCGGGCGGAATGACCACCACGCTGGAGAGTTACTCCAACTTATCCGCCTCCGCGACCGACCCGCAGTATGTTGTCACGGTCATCGATAGCGATTCGAACTACATCACATTCATGGACCCGGCGAACAATCCACCGGTTCCACCGACGACGGCTCCATCCACTCCGGTCGCTGCTTCAGTCCTGCTGGGCGCGACTACGAAAGCTCTCGATGGCGATGTTCTGGACCCGACCGATGGCACGGGAAAATTTGAAGCGACGTTAGCCCCCACTTCCGCCACCACTCCGTTCACGGGCTATCACTTGCTCGATCCGTTGGAGATCTTCAACATCCTGTGCGTGCCCGGCGAAAGCGATGCAACCCAGATCGAAGCGCTGCAGGGGTATTGCGCGGGACGACGCGCCTTTTACATCATCGATCCTCCACAAGTGAGCACGGCCTCTGGATTGACAACGTCTGGTCCCACAGGCAATGGCGGAACAGCAATTTCAGGCCAGTATGTAAGCAACTCGGCATACTATTTCCCCTGGGTTTTGGCTCCCGATCCGCTGGTTGGGAATCGTCCCAGGTTATTTCCGCCGAGCGGGTTCGTGGCCGGCATCTACGCTTCGACCGATGCCAGCCGCGGCGTGTGGAAAGCGCCAGCGGGAATCAATGCCAGCCTGAGCGGCGTGCTTGGCTTGCAGTATGCGCTGACCGATGCACAGAACGGCAGCCTGAATCCGAAGGCGATCAACTGCCTGCGCCAATTCAAGGTCTACGGCGACGTCGTCTGGGGTGCGCGAACGCTGGCGGGCAACGATCAAGCCGGTTCGCAATGGAAGTACGTTCCCATTCGCCGCCTGGCCTTGTTTCTCGAATCGAGCCTTTACGACGGAACACAATGGGTGGTCTTCGAGCCTAATGATGAAACGCTCTGGGGCCAGGTCCGGATGAACGTTGGCACCTTCATGCAAGGGCTCTTTCTGCAGGGCGCCTTCGCAGGCACCACGCCGCAGCAGGCGTATTTCGTCAAGTGCGACGCGGAGAACAATCCGCCCGCGAGCGTGGCGCTAGGCGTTGTGAATATCCTGGTTGGCTTCGCACCGCTCTATCCGGCGGAATTCGTCGTGATCCAGATCCAGCAGATCGTAAACCAAAGCTAATTTGTCCCAAGGAGATGAGAGATGGCAATCTTTCCCGCAAATCCTCAGCGGCTGGATCCCTATAAGAACTTCAAGTTTCGTTTGAAGTGGGATGGGCAGTACGTCGCCGGCATCAGCAAGATGAGCGCGCTCAAACGCACCACCGAGGTGGTGGAGCATCGCAGCGGCGGCGATCCTTCGACGGCGCATAAGTCACCTGGCAGACAAAAGTATGAAGCTATCACCTTCGACCGCGGGCTTACACAGGACTTGAATTTCCACGACTGGGCCGGCCTGGTTTGGAACTTCGGCGCCGCACTCGGCTCTGAGGTCTCGCTGGCCAATTTTCGCAAGGACATTTATCTCGAGTTCTACAACGAGGCCGGCCAACTGGTGATTGCCTACAAGATCTATCGCTGCTGGGTCTCGGAGTACCAGGCGATGCCCGATCTGGATGCCAACGCCAATGCCATTGCGATCGAGCACATCAAGCTTGAGAACGAAGGCTGGGAGCGCGATACCAGCGTTACCGAGCCGCAGGAACCAACCCTGAGCACCGTGTCCACTTAGGATTGGGGATCGCAACAATGCGCGCTCTGTCTCATGCCGACTGCCTCGCACTTTGGGAGCGAGGACAGATGCTTCATCCGCTCGATCAGGGGCTGCTTGCCGTGCAGGCGGCTTTCCCGGAGAGCCAACGCGAATCGGTGGCGGATTGGCCGCTGGGCCGTCGCAATCGCGCGCTGGCCGAGTTGCGTTGCGCCTGTTTTGGACGATGGCTTCGCGGCTGGACGGCGTGCGAGCAATGCGGAGAAAGGTTGGAGTTTGAAGTGGACGGAAACGCTCTCGCGGCGAGCAACGTTGGCAGCACAGACGAGTCGATTGAGGTGCAGGGCGATGTCTTTCGCTTGCCCACCAGCCGCGATCTGGCGCGCATCGCTGGCGAGCACGATCCGTCCGCCGCGGCGGTCCATCTACTGGAACAGTGCATGATTTCGAGCACGCCGCAAGACTTCGGCGTGCGTCGATTGGATGAGCAGCGATGGACAAAAGAAGAGCTTGATGCGATTGGAGAACGTATGGCGCAAGCCGATCCTCTGGCTGAAATTCTGCTTCACTTCGATTGTCCGATATGCAGTCATGCATTCGATCTATGTCTGGATCTTGCCGCGTTTCTTTGGTCGGAGTTGGAAGGCCGGGCCAAGCGGCTGCTGCGCGATGTGCATACCCTGGCCTCGGCCTACGGTTGGAGCGAGGCGGAGATTCTCTCCCTGAGCCCGGCGAGACGCGACTTTTATCTGGCGATGGTGCGCGCATGAGCGGCTTTCTACAGCGCGTCACATTGAGCGCCGTTCGGCCAAAACCGAATGCGCATCCTTTTGTGGAATCGATCTATCCGGCGGCGCGACGCCAAGGGTCCGCGGAACCAATGGAGCGATATGAAACTTTCGCGGCTCCAGTTGAGCAAGCGGCAGAACAGAGCTTTCGTTCCAACCTGTCTATGGAAGAAGGCCAACTGACGAACGGAGTGCTTGCTCGGACAGAAGGGACGCGCTCACAACAGCCGGAAACCGATGCAGAGCGCGAGTCATTTCAGCCATTGTTGCCGCAGTCGGAGGTTGAGGCCACAGCTGCATCGCAACGATCCAGGCACAATGGCGAGGAATTCACGACAGTCTCATCCTCGGCTTCATCAACCTTGCGCCGGGAGTTTGCCAGCACACCTAAAGCATTGGAATATGTACCGCTCGTTTCGGGTCAGTTCGCTCGAACTGATATTTCCGATCCTCGTGAAGTTCATCCGTTGCCAGCACCAGGTGAGGCCGAGCCGGTCTCGGCGCGAGCGCAGCAAGGGCGGCAATCGTCGCAAGTCCAGACGCGCTCTACATCACAGCAAGCCGATGATATTCAGATCCATATCGGCCGCATCGAGGTGGTTGCTGTACCGCAAGCCGCGCCGCGTTCGGCAGCGGCCCCTGCACGCAAGGGACTCAGTCTCGACGAGTATCTAAGCCGCAGGAATGGGAGGGCCGGATGAGCGATCCGCTGGCCATCGCCGGAGTCTCCGCGGTGCTGCAGTTCTATCTGTTCAACATGTATACTCCGCTGTCTTCGATGTTTGGCGGACAGGTATCAGTCACCTCGCAGGCGCCTGACCTGGTGCAGGAGAGCTTTGGCCCCGGAGACGCGGCGGAGAACCAGGTCAATCTATTTTTGCATCAAGTGACTTACAACCAGGCGTGGCGCAATGTGGCTCTGCCTTCGCTCGATGCCGACGGCAAGACTCGGCTCAAGAGCCCTCCGCTGGCGCTCGACCTGCATTATCTGCTCACCGCGTATGGCTCCGCGGACTGGCAGGCTGAGGGCCTACTGGGCTATGCGCTGATGATGCTGCATGAGAATCCGGTGATCGCGCGGGACGACATCAGCTACGCTCTGACCCACTTGTCAGGAAGCAACAAGCTTATTCCAGGGCTCGCAAATTCGACGCTTGCCGATCAGATCGAAATGATCAAGATCACTCCGGCGACGCTGGGCAGGGAAGAGATGGCCTGGCTTTGGACGGCGCTCAAAGCCGACTACCGGCCTACGTTTCCATTTCAGGTTTCCGTGGTTCTCATCCAGCCACAGCGCAACACTTCTCTTGCGTTGCCTGTGCTGCGGCGCTCGATTCATGTAAACGCAATACAACCGGCGCAGATTCTTGCCGTGCTGCCACCCAATGAACAAACGGCCGCAGCCTTTACCGACACGGTTACGGTGAGCGGAGAGTTCCTGGGCGGCGTCAGCCAGGTGTTGCTGATCAACGCCAAGCTCGCATTGCGATTTCCTGTCCCCGCCACCAACGTCTCGAACACTTCGTTGCAGTTCGTTCCCGGCTCGCAGACAACCTATCCCGCCGGCGTTCCACCGGGCATCTACAGTCTTGCGGCGCAGTTTACCAACAGTGCTGGTACCGAGGTTATGCAGTCCACCAACACACTGCCGGTCGCGCTTGCGCCAACGCTTCCAACGCAGGCGCAGACCGCGGTTGCGAACTCGGATGGTTCCTTGACGGTGACCGTCGACTTCACTCCGGCGGTGTGGGAGGGGCAGGATGTGTCGCTCTCCCTTAGCAGCATCACGCCGCCGATGGCTCCGGCGACGCTGTACACGATGACGGCTCCAGCATTGCCTTTCACGGGCAATGCCAACACTTCACTCAGTTTTCAATTTCCCGCCGGGCTGCCCGCAGGCCAGTTGCTTGGCCGCTTGCAGGTCGATGGCGTAACCAGCCAGGTGGGAACGGATTTCAAGGTACACCCGCCAGTCTTCACAGGCCCTATGGTGACCATCACGCTATGAAGAAGCAGGCGACCGAACCAGTGACCGCGCCCGTTGCGCCCAGCGAACCCATCCCCTGGGAGCGGCTGAACCAGAGCTATCTGGTGCGTGAGTTCGCGGCTTTGCGCAAGCGTCTTGGTGTGAGCGTGGCGGGCAGTTCACCAGGGACTTTTGAAGCACCTCATGCCAGTCAGAATTCATTGCTGGATGCGATGAATCCGCCAGCGGCAATTGATATGCTGTCCGCTATATTCGAGCTTTCGTCCTTCGAACGCGAGGTACTGCTTCTGCTGGCTGGTGTCGAGATGGACCCCGCCCTGGCCGCGCAATGCAGCGAACTTGCGGGGCGCTCGCAACGCAGTTGTGTGACCTTCTCGCTGGCCATGGCTGCGCTCGAAGACCCGCATTGGAGCGCGCTTGCGCCCTCGTCGCCGCTGCGGCGCTTCCGCTTAATTGAGATGGAGACCGGCCATGGCTTGACTCTCGCGCCGCTGCGGATTGCCGAACGGATTCTGCACTACCTGGCAGGCGTCAACCGTCTCGATGAGCGGCTGGAGAGCGTCCTGCTGCGCAAGCCAGAGCCGCAATGGGTGGCTGAAGAGCACGTTCGCGTGGCCACGGATACGATCCGTCCACTTGATGGCGATGTGTTGCCTTCCATTGTGATCCATTTGTGCGGCGACGACATGGCTGCTCACGAGAACGTCGCCGCTTTGATCGCGCATCGCGCCGGCCGTGAGCTCTATGTCCTGCGTTTGGAAGACACTCCCGCGGCTGGCGCCGAGATGGATCAGTTTCTTCATCTTTGGACGCGCGAAAGCCTGCTGCTGCCTGCATTCCTGCTGCTGCAATGGGAGGGAGATGCTCCCACTGTTGCCGCTCGCCAACTGGCTGACAGACTTCCCGGACCACTGATGATCGCGAGCCGCGATTCGTTCCGGCTGCATCGCGAACTGGTGCGTTATGAGGTGAACAAGCCGGGGCCGTCAGGGCAGAAAGCTCTCTGGTCGCGAGCTCTTGAGAGTTCGGCGGAGTGTATCGCCGATGTCGTGGAGGAGATCGCCGAGCAGTTCCGCTTTAGCGCGGAAACCATCGTCTCTCTCTGCGCTTCTGTGGATGAGTCAAAGTGTGGCGATTCGAAGACTTTTGCAGCAATGCTTTGGAATGCCTGCCGCGAACATGCGCGTCCCCGCCTCGAAACCCTGGCCGAAAGGATCGTTCCTTCCTCCACATGGAGCGACCTTGTGCTGCCCGAGGCGCAGTTACAGACCCTGCGGGAACTGATCTCGCAATCGCGCCACAGGATGACGGTCTACGAAGCGTGGGGATTCGCGGCCAGGAGCCGTCGCGGCTTGGGCATGAGCGCGCTCTTCTCAGGACCAAGCGGAACCGGCAAGACGCTGGCCGCTGAAGTTCTGGCCAATGAGCTCAAGCTCGACCTCTATCGCATCGACTTATCCGCGGTTGTCAGCAAGTACATCGGAGAAACGGAGAAGAATCTGAAGCAGGTCTTCGATGCGGCCGAGACGGGTGGTGTCCTGCTGCTCTTCGATGAAGCCGATGCGCTCTTCGGCAAGCGGGCTGAGGTCAAGGACAGCCATGACCGCTACGCCAACATCGAAGTCGGCTACCTGCTGCAGCGCATGGAGAGTTTTCAGGGCGTGGCCATTCTCACTACCAATTTTAAGTCCTCGCTTGACAAGGCATTTCAGCGGCGGCTTCGCTTCAGCGTGGACTTTCCGTTCCCAGGCGCAGCGCAACGCGAAGCGATCTGGACGCGCGTCTTTCCAGAACAGACTCCGACCGTCGATCTCGAACCGAGCCGCCTCGCTGCTTTGAACATGACAGGCGGCAATATCCGCAACATAGCGTTGAATGCCGCGTTTCTGGCAGCGGAGTCGAGCAATCCGGTGGGCATGAATCATCTGCTCCAGGCAACGCAATTGGAAGCCGCCAAGATCGAGCGCCCCATCGCCGAGATGGAGACGAGGGGATGGGTATGAATCGCATTCACATCAACATCGATCGAATCGTTCTGCGCGGAATTGATCCGGCGGATCGTCAAGCATTGGTCAACGGCTTGAAGACAGAACTCGCCCGTATGCTGGCCGATCCAACCGCGCGCGCGGCTATCGCACAGTCCCGCCGCACGCCGGTGCTACCGTTGGGGAAAATGTCCATGGGGCAGGGAACAGCCGGGGCCAGATTGCTTGGCGGGGGAATCGCGCGTGCGATTGGAAAGGGGATCAGCCGATGAGCACTTCGCCTCTTTCGCCTCGATTGGTTAAAGGCGGCATTGTCACCATGGACCCGGACACCTCCGTGGTCCAGAGCGTGATTGCGCTGCAATACAATCCGGACTTGCTCTCGCGCACGCTTCAAATTCAGTCGCTGCCCGGCGGGCAGGATGGTGTTCGCGTAGATGCTCTGCGTTTGCGCGGGCCTGCCGTCGAAACCATCAAGCTCGAGGCCGAACTGGACGCGACCGATCAACTCGAATTTCCCACGCAGAATCCGCTGGCTGTTCAGTATGGCCTGCATCCGCAACTCGCGCAGTTGGAGATGCTTGTCAATCCCACTGTCGAGACCTTGCTTGCAGACGATGCTATGGCCAATGCCGGCACGCTGGAGATCATTCCATTGGAGCAGCCACTCACGCTCTTTGTTTGGAGCAGCAGCCGCGTTATTCCTGTTCGCTTAACGGACTTCTCAATCACCGAAGAAGCCTTCGACCAGAACCTCAATCCCATCCGCGCCAAGGTCAGCCTCGGCATGCGAGTTCTGAACGTGGATGACCTCGGTTTCGATCATCCAGGCGGGCGGCTCTTCATGTCCTACCTCACCACCAAGGAATCGCTGGCCTCGAAAGCGACTTCGGCTGCCATCACCACTCTCGGTTTAGGAGGTCTGCCATGAACTATCCCCTTCAGGCAATGATGCAACTGGGTGTAATTCCGCCCGTCACCTTTCCCACCGATAGCCGATACTACGGCTTCGGCGTGCTGCAATACACGTCGCCCAATGGCCAGGTTATCCCTTATCTGGCCCGGCGCATTGTGCCGCAGCCGGGCGCGCCGAACTACGCCACCATCAACCAATACACGGTGCGGCAAGGCGACAGGCTGGACATCATCGCCGCGCAGTATCTTGGCGACCCGCTGATGGCGTGGCTGATCTGCGACGCCAACGGAGCTATGCGTCCGCGCGACCTTGTCGCCAATCCTGGCGCGGTGCTGGCCATCACTACGCCGCAGGGCATTCCCGGAGGGATGAGTGCTTAAGAGCGTCCAGCTTACGCTGATGATGGGTCCGATCATCCCGGTCACTGTGCCGCGGGTGGTGCTGGACTCATTGGCCTCGGTCGAGGTCAAGGTGGAGGATGTCGGCTCCAGCGGCTTTCAGCTTGTCTTCAGTATCGACAAGCAATCGCCGCTGCAGATCCTCTTCCTGCTCAGTGGTGGCATGCCCCTGCTCTTCATGCGTTGCATCCTGGTGGCTACGGTCAATGGCGTAGCCAACGTGCTTATTGACGGCGTCATCACCAACAATCAGATCGCGCCGGGCAACAAGGGCTCGAACTCCACGCTCACCATCACCGGCCGCGATCTTACGGCGTTGATGGATCAATCCAATTGGAGCGGCTTTCCTTTTCCTGCCTGCCCGCGTGAGGCTCGCGTCGCGCTGCTCCTGGCCAAGTATGCCTTCTTCGGCGTGGTTCCCATCATCATTCCCAGCGTGCTCATCGATATATCCATTCCCATAGAATCCATTCCTGGCCAGCAGGGAACGGACCTGCAATACATTCGTTCGATGGCCGAAGAGGTTGGCTACGTCTTCTACATCGCGCCTGGCCCCACCCCCGGCGTCAGCACGGCCTACTGGGGACCGCAGATCAAGGTTGGCCCAGTGCAACCCGCGCTGAGCGCAGATATGGATGCCTACACCAACGTCGAGAGCATGAGCTTCACTTTCGATCAGGAGAAGAACAAGATTCCACTGTTGTATGTCTACAACCAGGAGACGGGCGTGAGCATTCCCCTACCGATTCCACCGATCACGCCGTTGAATCCGCCCCTCGGCGCGATTCCACCGCTTCCAACCAACTTGATTCCGCCCGACCTCAAAGCCTTTCGCGATGACGCGTCGAAGCTGCCGATTCCGCAAGCGATCATGTTGGGCCTTGCCGCCGCAGCGCAGAATGCTGAAGCGGTTACTTGCGAAGGAAGCCTCGACGTCACACGCTATGGTGGCGTGCTCAACGCGCGGCAACTGGTCGGCGTGCGCGGTTCCGGGCCGGCCTTCGACGGCCTCTACTACGTAAAGAGCGTAACCCACAAGATCAAGCGCGGCGAGTACAAGCAGAACTTTACGCTGACCCGCAACGGTCTTGTCTCCACGGTGCAGACGGTGAATCCATGAGCCCAGATACCGCAAGCCCGGCAACTCCGAAGCGCTACTACGGAAAGTTCCGCGGTATGGTCATTGAAAATATCGATCCCTTGCAGATCGGGCGCATCATGGCGCAGGTTCCCGATGTATTCGGGGAAACACCAACAAGTTGGTGCATGCCCTGCGTTCCTGCCGCAGGTATTCAGGCGGGCTGTTTCATCGTTCCTCCCATCGGATCGCAGGTGTGGATTGAATTTGAACAAGGCAATCCCGATTACCCCGTCTGGACTGGTGGATTCTGGGGTCTAGTGGCGGATGTGCCGGTCTTCGCCACGGCTCCTCCGCCCATTCCGCCAGGCCAGAACATCGTGATTCAAACCACAGGCCAGAACTCGCTCATCCTCAGCGACAGCGCTCCCACGCCTGCCACCGGAGGCATCGTGCTTAAGGGTGCAAGCGGGGCAATGATCGTCGTCAACGAGACAGGCATTTACATCAGCAACGGGCAGGGAGCAACGATTACGCTGATCGGCCCTGCCGTTGCCATTAACGAAACCGCGCTCACCGTCGTTGGACCGTGATCGCGGTAACCGAAGCGAAGGAGATCCCAATGCCGGCACCGATTCTTCATATGGGCGCAGTTGTCACCTGTGCGCATGGAGGGCAGGCCATGCCCACGGCGCCGAGCCCTTGTGTCTTTGTTTCTGGGATGCCGATTGCAACAATTGCTGCGCCCTATCTGGTAGCTGGATGCGCTTTCGCGCCGCCGACTGGAAACGGACCGTGCGTGACGGCGCAGTGGGTAATGGGCGCAACACAGGTGATGTCGCAGGGCCAACCCGTGGTCATTATGAGCGGAGTTTCTCTTTGTGTGCCAACCGGAACGCCGCTGCTTCCGGTCTCTTCGCAGACGCTGGTGCTGGCGACGTAAGAAAAGAGTGGATCAGGGCTATGAACGTTAACTTTCCCTACCAATTCGATGGACGTGGTCGGACGATGGATCCGGTGGATGACTACGTGCGCCAGATGATGGAACAGGTGCTTTTCACTTCTCCCGGAGAGCGCGTGAACCTGCCCGACTTTGGCAGCGGCCTGTTGCAGTTGCCCTTTGCGCCCAACAGCATGGAGATGGCTGCGGCAACGCAATTTACTGTGCAGGGCGCGCTGCAGAAATGGCTCAGCGCATACATCAAAGTGCAGTCCGTCGTAGCTTCGGCGCAAGAGTCAACATTGACGGTAACCGTCACGTACGCGCCGCTCAATACCGGCGTGACCCAAGTGCAGACCTTCGTCTACGGAGGTCCACGATGATTTATAGCTGCTGCAATGAGAATCGGCGCGCGGCCATTCTCGGCAATCCTACGCTCAACGGCATCGACTATCTTGAACTGGTTGACAGTGATGCGCTTCCGGCAAGCCCGGCCCAGCAAACATTGTTGGTCTATTGCCTCAAGCCTGTCCCCGCGGATCTCACGCCTGCCAACATCCTCATCCAAGGCGGCGAGAGCATTACCGGCATTAGCGCTGCGTGGATTCTTTCGGCGTCGGCGGCGACTGCGCCAGCGAACACAGCTACTTCCGTCGAACTGGCATACTTCAACGGGCTCATTAATGCAGCGAATATTCTTGTAGTGCGAACCAATGTCGCCGGAGACTTTTCCCCTTACACATTGCGCCTGGTCAACGATAGCTCCGCGGCCTCGCAAGATCCCTTTGAAGTTACAGAAGCACTTGCCGGTTTTGATCCTCAGCTGGCCGAAGTCAGCTTTTCGTTTAAGATCGATTGCCCGCCATTCTTCGATTGCAAGCCCGCGCCGCCGGACTGCCCGCCCAATCTGCCCGCGCCGCCGCCGATCAATTATCTGGCCAAGGATTACGGTGGGTTTCGCACCGTGCTGCTCGACCGTCTGAACCAGTTGCTTCCTTCCTGGAATGCCACGAGCGAAGCCGATATGGGCATTGTGCTTGCAGAGCTAATGGCTTATGTCGGCGATCAGCTCAGCTATCAGCAGGATGCGGTTGCTACCGAGGCTTACCTGCTCACCGCGCGCAGCCGTATCTCGCTTCGGCGCCACGCCAAGCTGGTCGACTACCAGGTGCATGATGGCTGCAACGCACGCGCATGGGTGCAGCTCAACGTCAATGCGCCGGTTACGCTCGATCAAGCCACGACGCGCTTCTACACTTATGCTCCCAATATGCCTTCTTCACTGGCTGTTGGCGCGGGTAATGAGCAGGCGGCGCTAGATGCAGGTGTCATCGTCTTCGAACCCATGCAGGGCGCCGATCTATTTCCAGAACACAATCTGATTCAGTTCTATACCTGGGGTGATAACGACTGCTGTTTGCCGCGCGGTGCCACGGAAGCAACTTTGCTCGGGAGTTATCCCCATCTGCAGGTTGGCGACGTACTCATCTTTCAGGAAGTGATAGGCCCTCAGACGGGCTTTGCCGCCGACGCCGACATCCGCCATCGCTATGCAGTTCGCCTGATCTCGGTCGCAACTCAGAACGCGAAGGGCCAGCCGCTGGTCGATCCGCTCTTCGAGCAGGGAACCGGCCTTCCCATCACATCCTCATCGCAGTTGCCCACACCAATTACAGAGATTCAGTGGTCTTCCGAAGATGCTCTGCCTGCGACGCTCTGCCTTTCGTCCAGCTTTCTCAACTCCGAGGGAGGTACGACCGATCTCACCGGCGCGAGCATCGTGCTGGGTAACGTGGTGCTTGCGGATCAGGGGCTCTCCTTTATCGGCGTCGCTTTGCCTACCGTTTCCGAATCATCGCTTTTTGTTCCGGGCTCATCGACTGCCAATCGCTGCAAGCCGACTCCGGCCGCGCCGTTTCCAGTGCGCTATCGGCCGTTGTTGCCGCAGAGTCCTGTAACTCAGGCTGTTGCGTTGCCTCTTGCTGGAAGCCCAGTCACTGCCAACGCCGTTTCCTTACTTCCTACAGGCTTTGTTAGCCTCAGCGACAGCAATGGCTTCACCTGCCTCATGGTGCAGCCGGAGGAGCCGCTATCCTGGCCGAAGTACTTCGGCATCACCGCTTCACCCAACACTGTTACACCCGCGAACTTCGATCTCTCCGTAGTCTTCAATCCACCGGAAGGCGCAATCGGCGTTGCCTCTCCAGTTGTCCTGGAGAGCTTCATCAATCTCACACTTACACCCGCTGTGGCCAACAATGTAGCGCTCCAGATCAACGGTATCTCGCAATTCATTACTGTCACGCCGGTTGGCACAACAACGCCAACGGTGTTTCCCGCTGCACCGTCGATGTTCCCGAACACCGGGGTGCTTACACTGGTAGATGGTGGCGACACCGCTTATCTCACTGTCCAACCTACGAATCCGCTATCCTGGCCGCCGCAGTTTGCGGTGCTTGCGCAAGGCAACCTTGCATCGCTGTCGGAGTTCAATCTTCTTCTTCTCTATCAGCCTTCGGACGGTGGCCTCGGCGTCTCTGTTCCTGTCGTGGTCGAGCAGTTCAACGCGCTCACGTTGAGCACCATCGCGAGTACATTCAGCGCCGCATCAACACTGCTCAATGTTCTCAGCTTCGAAGGCGAGCCCAATCCGAGTCTCTCCGCTCACGACCTGATGAACTACGATGCCAGCCAGGCCACACCCATCATTACTCTCAATGACGGAACGAATATTTGGACTGCCGCTCCCGATCTTCTCGCGGATGGCCCCGCCGACACCAACTTTGTTGTCGAGGTTGAATACAACGGCAACGCCTATCTACGCTTCGGCGATGACACCAACGGCATGCGTCCGCTGCCCAATACCAACTTCACTGCGTCTTATCGCATCGGCAACGGAACCGCCGGCAACGTTGGCGCCGGCAGTCTTATATTCATGGCTGCCGATCCTCGCATTCAAACCTGCACCAATCCTCTGCCCGCGGTTGGCGGAATCGATCCCGAGACGATGGCGCAGATTCGCCGCCGCGCTCCGCAAGCCTTCTTGACTCAGGAACGCGCCGTGACCATGGCCGATTATGCAACCGTCACGGAAGCAAATCCTCAAGTCGAAGACGCCTACGCGACTCTACGTTGGACAGGAAGCTGGTACACGGTCTTCGTAACCGCCGAGCCGTTGACCGGCGACAACCTGAGCAAGCCGCTGACTCGCGCCCTCAAGCAATACGTGAATCGCTATCGCCTCGCTGGCCAGGACATCAAGCTCGAAGGACCCGAATACATTTCGCTCGAAATCAAGCTTGTTGTCTGCGTCGATCCAGACTACTTCCAAGCCGATGTGGAGCAATCGCTGCTCCTAGTCCTGGGTTGCGGCACATTGCCCAGTGGCAAGCCCGCGGCCTTTGCTCCCGGTACATTCAAGCTTGGGCAAACGGTCTATTTGAGCCCTATTTACGCGGCGGCGCGCACGGTCGCCGGTGTGCAAACCGTTACCGCAACCATCTTCCAGCCGCAGGGCATAGCAACGAAGACGTTTCTTCAAAATGGAGAAATCCCACTCGGTCCATTCCAGGTCGCGCGGATGGATAACGACCCGAGCCTGCCTGCGAACGGTAAATTAACCCTCGTAATGAAGGGCGGAAAGTGAGGAGCCGATGAGTTGCAACCAAAGTCAAGACTGCACCTGCGGCTGCTGCGGGGGCATTAGCGTCGAAACGCCGCAGGGTGAGAGCAATCTGCCAGGGCTCTCTTCAATCGCCTATCGCACCGGTACCTGGAGCAGCTTCAACGAGTCGATGCTGGCGCGTCTTTCTAGCTCAGATTACCCGGCTTTGGCCGCACTCAAGACGCGCGATAGCGATGACTTCACCATCGCCTTTCTCGATGCAACGGCCGTCATGCTCGACATTCTCACCTTCTATCAAGAGCGGCTGGCCAACGAAAGTTATCTTCGCACTGCGACGCAACTCTACTCGCTTACGCAACTGAGTCAGCTGATCGGTTATCAACCATCGCCGGGTGTTTCCGCATCCACGTATCTCGCGTTTACGTTGCGTGCTGCGACGGGGCAGCCGGTAAATCCGACGACTACTGCGATCACGATTCCTGCTGGAACCCAGGTGCAGAGCGTGCCTGCGCAGGGGCAGAAGCCGCAGTATTTCCAGACTTCCAGCGACATTCTGGCCAAGCCGGATTGGAATGCTCTGCCTGTGCAGACCGGCAATCCATGGACGCCGAGTGTAGGCGATACCAGCATGTATCTGGCTGGTACCGCGACGCAGTTGAATCCCGGCGACGCCCTTCTTATCGTCGGCGATGAGCGGCTGCTCGAGAACAAGAACAGCGAGCAATGGGACATGCGCCTGATCACTTCCGTGCAGCCGGACACCATCAATCTGCGTACGCTCATCACCTGGTCTGAAGGTCTGGGCGGTGACGGAGGCAAGCCCGCGAAAAAGAATCCGCAAGTCTTTGCTCTGCGTCAGAAGGCGGCGTTCTTCGGTTACAACGCCATCAACCCGCTGATGCTGGCTGCCGCGACCCTATCCGCGCTGCAAGTGGTTCATCTTGTCAACGGCAACACTCGTCCGGAGTGGGAATTCGGCACCGACAACGCTTCGGGCACCAATCTGGCCCAAAGCAGCATCGTCGATCTCGATTCCGTCTACTCCAAATTGGTGATCGGAGGTTGGCTGGTTACAGTGCGGTCTTACAAGGACAGCGCAGGTGATCCAGCAACAGCGGTGCATCTCTTCAACCTCACTTCGGCCAACTCAATCTCGCGCTCCGACTACGGAATCAGCGCCAAGATCACGCGCGTGATCGCGGACGTCAATACTGGCCTGGGACAGGATTACGAACAAACTCGCAACACCTCGGCTCTGGCCCAGAGTGAATTGCTTCTCGCCGCCGAACAACCCCTCGACCATCCGCTCTACGGAACCTATCTTGACCTCGATGTCCTGCGTCCTGATCTCACTGGAGTTACAGCCGTAGCCATCACCGGCAAGAGTCAGAAGATTGTTGTGAACCTGCCCAACCCTGACAGTACGACGCTCACCTTCGTGCCCGACAATGATCCTACATCGACGGTCTCGCTGGCGCAGAGCCAGATCTACACGCTGCTGCAACCTCCCGCGCTCTTCAACACGGACGGCAGTGTTCCCAACTGGGGTGGCTCGACAACCTCAGTTACGCTTGCAGTTGCCGACTCGTCCGGGCGTACAGGGACCATTCATTCGCCGCTCAGCAACTTTAAGTTGACCTTGCCTTTGAGTAGCGATCCCGTCGTGCAGGAGTCTGCTTTGGTCGGCCAGATCATTCCGGTCAATACGCCCTTTCCACACACGCGCATCCTGCTTCAGAATCCTTTGCTCAACTGCTATGACCGCACTGTGACTACAGTAAACGCGAACGTCGCTGCCGCCACTGCCGGTTCCGCAGTCACAGAACTTCTGGGCAATGGCTCGGCGGCCACGTCCAATCAGCAATTCACATTGAAGCAGTCGCCGCTTACTTATATTCAGGCGCCCACTCCAACAGGCAGCCTTAGTTCGCTTCAGATTACAGCCAATGGCGCGGCGTGGACCGCGGTGCCGAGCCTCTACAACCAGCCGCCAACCGCGCAGGTTTATACCATGCTCAACATTCCCGGAGGCATCGCACAGGTCCAGTTCGGCGACAGCGTGGAAGGCGCGACGTTGCCCACCGGCCAAGGAAACATTCAGGCCAGCTATCGCGTTGGCATCGGCTCTGCGGGCAACGTTGCGGCTGGCGCTATAACCACGCTTGTCGATCGCCCTGTTGGCGTGAGTGGCGTCAACAATCCACTGCCTGCCACAGGCGGCCAGGACCCGCAATCGCTCGATGATATCCGTGCCAACGCTCCGCTCTCGGTGCTGACACTGGGCCGCGCTGTTTCCATCACCGACTATCAGAACTTCGCGGCCAGCTTCGCAGGTATCGCCAAAGCTTCGGCTTTGTGGATACCCAACGGCGCCAATCGCGGTGTTTTTCTCACGGTCGCTTCGGCTGGCGGTGTGGCATTGCCACCTGGCAATCTCACTCTAAGCAACCTGGTTACTGCGCTCAAGAATTACGGCAACCCGAATGTTCACCTCTACGCGCAGTCTTTTCTTGAGACGACCTTCGGCCTTAACGCGGACCTCGTTTACGATCCGGCTTACAGCGTGCCAGCCGTGCAGGCCGTGGTGCTTCTGTTATTGCAGCAGACCTATAGCTTCGCTGCTCGCACTTTTGGACAAGGCGTTTCGTCGGACGAGATCGCCGCGCTTATCCAGGGCGTTCCCGGCATCGTCGCAGTCAACGTCACCCGGCTCACTGTCATCGCCACGAGCCCTGCAGGAGACATTGGCAGCGCAGGCTACTCAGTCTCCGCCTACAACGGCTGGATCGCCCATGCGCTGACGACGCCATTGCCAAGGCCCAAGGCCAAAGGCCACATACGCATCTGCCCCTATATCCCGGTCGCCACTCCCGGCGCGTTGCCCATGCCAGCAGAAATTCTGGTGCTTGATCCCAATCCCGCCAACGTCGTTTTGGGGGTGATGTCATGAGTTTTGAACTCTTCGATCTTCTGCCCGCCGTCTATCGCATCCGCGATGCGCAAATTGCTCAGTCGCAAACTCTGCTTACCGCTGCGGAGCAGTCGCTTCTGGCCTCGTTGCAGATCTTGCCGCCGCCGCTTACCGCCGCACAACAGGCGCAACTCGATGCGCTCCTCGCCAAGGCTGCGCGTGGACCTCTTGAGTCTCTTCTGATGCTGGTGCAGGAGCAGATCGCCGCAGTAGAGTACGATCTTGAGCAGCTTTACGACGACCAGTTTATTGAGACCTGCGCGCCCTGGGTTATCCCGTATATAGGCGATTTGATTGGCTATCGATCGGTGAAGGGAATCGCCGCGGCCATCGACAATCCTCGCTCCGAGGTCGCTGACACCATCTCGCTACGCCGCCGCAAGGGCACCATCCTTGTGATGGAGCAGCTAGCTCGCGATGCTACCGGATGGGGCGCTCATGCGGTCGAGTTCTTTCGCATTCTTGCAGACACGCAATACATGAACCATATCCGCCTGGAGAATCACTATGCGCCCGATCTGCGCCGCTGGCATCCCGGCCTCTACATCGACCGCGGCTTCGACCGCACCGCGCATAAAGTCGATGTCCGCCGCATCGAATTGCGGCGCGGACGATACAACATTCAGAACATAGGCATCTTCCTTTGGCCGCTCAATGCCTACAGCATCACCAAAGCCGCCGCTACGCCCGCTGCAACGAACACGGCAGACAATCAGCTCTGCTATCGCTTCAGCTCGTTGGGCATGGACATTCCGCTTTTCCATCGCGCCGTCTCGCAGGGAGAGCAGATTGCATCCGCCGGGCAGCCGGTCAACGTGCCCGACCGCCTTCGCCGCCGCGTCCTCTGTGCGGACATGCAAAAGGGTGTCGGCGCAGCCTACTATGGCGAAGGGGTAAGCCTCGCAATCTATCTTGGAGGCAATCTTCTCAATTCGTATCAGATCAAAGTCGCGGATCTCTCTGGAACCGATGGTTCCTGGGCCAATCTGCTTCCGTCGAGCAGCCCCTACGCAGCCGTGGTCGATCCCGAGCTGGGCCGCATCGCGCTTGCGCCTTCTGTCGCCGGTCCATCTTCCGCACAACCCGATGTTACAGTTTCTTACCAGTACGGCTTCAACGCCGATATGGGCGGCGGCGAATACTCCCGCGAAGAAACTTTCCTCGTCACCAATCTCGAATGGATCGTGGCCTTCCCCAGCTCCAGCTTTGCTAGTTTGCAAGATGCATTGAACTATGCTGTTGACCAGCTCGCCTCCAACAGCCAGGTTGCGGTAGAGATCGCCGGCAGCGAAACATTCGCCATGACGGGCGCTCTCAGCGTCGATCTTCCTGCGGGAACCACCTTCGAGTTGCGCGCGGCCGCAGGCGCTCGCGCCACGATCCTGCTGGATGGCGAACTTGCGATTACCGGCGATGCCTCAAGCACCTTCGCTCTTAACGGCCTGGTGATCGCCGCAGGGCCCGCCATGACGCCTGCCAATCCATCGCCAGCCGCACTGGTTCACCTTCCACTGACACGACCTTCCGGCGATCCCAATCTTCTTGGCCAACTCAGCATCACGCACAGCACACTTGTTCCCGGCTGGTCAGTCTCACCAACGGGCGAGCCCAATGAACCAACCGCTCCCACGCTGCTGGTTGAGCCCGAAG
>Ga0206815_1128_pt1 | contig 20623 bp, 24 predicted proteins | sample Alteio_BWOrgCont_91_FD_152864 | JGI IMG/M metagenome (GOLD analysis project Ga0206815, IMG submission 152864) | Enriched cells from forest soil in Barre Woods Harvard Forest LTER site, Petersham, Massachusetts, United States -... | ecosystem: Environmental > Terrestrial > Soil > Temperate forest >...
GGCGCGACATTGCGGTGTCACTGATCAGTTGGACCGTAACGCCCTCGTGCGGGAAGCGAAGTTCTCGCCGGGCGCGTTCGTAGAAATCCTGCAGAGGTTTAACGGCCACTAGAACGCGGCGCTGGCGGTTGACAATCATGAGAGTGCAGCATGCCTGCTAGGCGGGGTCATTTCTGCCGTTTGGGGGAAACGGTAGCCGTCTCGCCTGGCCCCCCTTGAACTCCTCATAGGCCTTGATAATCTGCTGAACAAGGTTGTGGCGAACCACATCGCGCTCATTAAAATGGATGAAGGCGATGCCTTCGATCTTGCTGACGACGTTCAGCGCCTCCACCAGACCGGACTGCTTCCCGGCAGGCAAATCAATTTGTGTGACGTCGCCGGTAATGACGGCTTTGGAGTTGAACCCCAGGCGCGTGAGAAACATCTTCATCTGTTCGCTGGTGGTGTTCTGCGCCTCATCAAGGATAACAAACGAATCGTTGAGCGTGCGGCCGCGCATGAAAGCGAGCGGCGCTACTTCGACAATCCCCTTCTCCAGAAACCGTTCCAGCTTGTCCACGTCCAGCATGTCGTAGAGTGCGTCATACAGTGGACGCATATACGGGTCGATTTTCTGCTGCAGCGTGCCGGGGAGAAATCCCAGGCGCTCCCCCGCTTCGACTGCGGGCCTCGCCAGGATGATGCGATCCACTTGTTTGGTAAGCAACGCCGAGACCGCCATGGCCACGGCAAGATACGTTTTACCCGTTCCGCCGGGGCCGACGGCGAACACCATATCGTTCGCCTCGATGGCCTCCATGTAGCCGCGCTGGTTCGAACTCTTGGGGGTAACGCTTTTCTTTCCAAATGCCCGGGCCCGAGAGGGCGCGCCAGGCTCCAGGACCTGCCGCAGCGTCGTTTTGGGGTCTCCCGTCGCCACACGAATCATGGCCTTTACGTCCGCATTGCTCATGCGGCGACCTTCGCGGACCAGTTGGTTATATTCGTCCAGTAGACTCACAGCGCGGTCGACTTGCGCAACGTCCCCCTCCACTACCATGTGGTCGTCATTCAACTGAGTGGTCACACGCAACGCGGATTCCAGTAGCTTGAGGTTCTCATCCAGGGTACCGAAAAGGGTCTCGATCCCGCCGACCATCTGCACTGTACGTCGCATGAAAGACCCGGCCAACGGCGTGGAGATGAATATTGGCCGGGAGTCTATCCCCCTGTTACCACGAAAGGCTAGATTAGAGCGTACTCGAAGCATGCCAGTGGGTCAAGAATAGCGAACTGATGTCTAGTGGCAAATTCGTTGTGTTCAGGGCTGGAGAAGCGTACAACGTATGAACCGGTCGCGGATTCCGGCTCGGAAACCGCCCACACCAAAGTCAGGAGGATATACGACATGAAAGCTCCTCGCGATAGTTGGAGAGCGACAATTGGCTTGTTCCTAGGAGTGTCGTTGGTAGCGGTGCTCTTCTCTATGGGCCTCTTTATTTCTCCCATCCCCGCTGCCGCGCAAAATCAGGCAGCGGCTAAGTGCCTGGGCTGTTCTGTGGATGGCAAGACTACGCCGATGACTCCGGACGGGCACCCCGATTTGAGCGGATTTTGGAATACTCCGCCGGCACAGGCTCAACAGTAGTTCCAGAGAGCCCCGGATGGCTCGGTTTTGTTTGACTTCTCGCTAGATCAAGGCAAAGAGCCCCTTTGCGTGGACGACTCCTGCCAATCGCCTAACCAGCCTCCGTACAAGCCTGAATACATGGCCAAGGTGAGGGAAATTGCCAAGACCGAATTTGGCGGTACTTCGGCAATCGACCCGATGATGGAATGCAAACCCATGGGCGTTCCACGCGGTGCGTTCGGCGGCGCAATGATGATCACCCAGTCGCCTCAGATAATTGCCATCCTGTATGAAGGGCACCCGCAGCCCAGCTCCAATTACCGCGTCATCTACATGGACGGGCGTTCACATCCCAAAGATCTCGAGCATTCCTATATGGGAGATTCGGTCGGCCACTGGGAAGGAAATACGTTGGTGGTGGACGTTGCCGGCCTCAATGATGAAACCTGGCTCGGCGGAGACATCGGCGGGAAGGCAGTGTATACGTCGATTCACAGCGACAAGGAGCACGTGATCGAACGATGGTCTCGCCAGGGCGATGTGCTCACCTACGAAGCCACGGTGGAAGATCCGGTCATGTTCACGCGTCCCTGGGTCATCACTCCCCGGCATATCCACATTGCGAGCCCCGACGATCAACTCGAGGAACTCTTTTGCACCCCGGAATCCGCGGGCAACGGCCATTACGTTAAGCCTAGTCCGGAGGATCGTGACATCAAGAACAAATGCTCCGGCCACCGCTGCGACCAACCCGTACCAGCGAAGTAAATTGGGAATGTCAGCATGAATGGCGGCAGTCTGGAAATGCAGGCTAAGGCATCCATCCGAACCTCAAAGAGAGCAGCATGTTTCAAAGTGGGGCGGACGAACTGGAATTTCCTTCTTACCTATTGACACCCAACAGCCCACCGCATAGGTTTCAATAGCAGGTCGGAAGCGATTTTATAGCGGTCGATTGCTATCCCACCCGGTTCTCCCCTTCTGGATTGCTCCTACCAGCGTCTTGCGAGCCTCCTGCGTTTGGTAAGCATCCATGCCCGCAAGAGGAAGGGTTCGTATGAAATATTCTGACAGACGCCTCGCAAAACGCTTCAGCCTCACTATCCCGATGTACATCCGCCCGTGGAAGTCCGCGGCGCTGGAGGAGAAAGTTGAATCTGTCAATGTCTCCGCGTTCGGCGTCTATTTTGAGACGGACATACCCCCATCCGCAGGCGCAACGATGCAAATCAGACTGGAAATGCCGCTCGAAATTACTGGCGATCCCACGGTGGAGTGGCAGTGTCTGGGAAAGGTGACCCGCATTCAACCGGGCATTTCATCCCACGGGCTGCGGGGAGTCGGTGTGCGTTTCGAGTATTACGAAGTCTCGCCCGCCACATTACCAGCCTCCGCGTTATTACAAAACAACTGAAAGTGGCGACTGTCAGCGCCCCTACACAGGGCTGAAGTCCTCTTACTTGCCTGTCGCGGCGGGATGCTGCTCCTTATGTGCTGAGAAATCAACAGAAAGCTTGCCCGAATCGGTTGGATCAGGACGGAAGCGCAGGCCGCAGATCGAACAGGCATAGTCACCTGTCCATATGCGTTTGCCTTCCCGGTCTGTCATTACCGCCCTGAGGCAGACTTTTATGGCGAGCATACTGAAAGCCTACATCGATTCCAGCAACACTATGGGAGAAAAAGTTTCAAAGCGTAGCCTTACCGACGGCCTGATTCTGATTTGGTCTTTCCTGGGCCTATTTTTTCCGTGGGAATTTCAAACCGGCCCACCGCCAGCCCGGGGCATTCGTTGACAAAGAAGTACGCGTCCATTAATCTAAATCATCCGAACGAATACAAAGAGGAGATTTGAATGGCGCAGACTGCGGGCACAAAGGTAAAAAAACGTAAGAAGTCGGTACTAAAGCGCGCTCGGCAATCCCATGTGCGCGCGGAAATTAATCGGGCCAACAAGACTCGAGTGCGAACCATCATGAAGAACCTGCGCGCCGCGATTTCCTCAAAAGACGCGAACGCAGCGGGGAATCTGCTTAAGCCCGCGCTGTCTGCCATTGACCGCGCGATCAGCAAGGGCGTTCTGGTGGAGAATACCGGCAACCGTTACAAGTCGCGCCTGACCCTCGCTTGTAACCGCCTGAATGCGGCCGTCAAGGCCTAGCAAATCAGAGACTCCCTTGCAGAAATTGACACGCCCGGAGAGAAAGGTTACCGGGCGTTTCTGTTTCAGGGAGCGGAAATCAGGCGGGACTCGAAGAAGCAAGTTGCGCGACCAGGAATTCCATTACGGCGCGCTGGCTCGTACCGCCGAATTTCAGACGGCTGTCGGCTTCATAAAGCGCGGCGAGTCCCTTCGTAAGCTGCGCCCTGGGAAACTTTCGAGACTGTTGAATCGCAAGTTCCGCCATCGGTACTTTCATGTGCAGGCGGCTGGCCGCCTGCCACCCGATCGTGCTCAGGGGAACTTCCTGCGCCTCCAGCAATTTTCTGTACATCCAGGCCATCGCACCGAGCAACTGCACGGGCTGCTCGCCTTCGCGCAATAGACTGTCCAGGAACTCCAGCGCGCGCGCAGCGTCACGCGAACCGAGCATGTCAGCCAGTTCCCACACCGTATATTTGCGCGCCGAAACCACCAGCAGGTCCACATCTGCGCGTGTAACGCTTCGCCCGTTGCCAACATAGGCCGCCAGTTTTTCCAGCTCTGTGTGGATGGCGGCAAGTTCCCCATTCAGGAGGTCAACCAGTTCCTCGGCGGCATCCGGCTCAATCTTGACACCCAGTTCTCGCGCCATTTGAGCAGCGAGCGGCCCGGCCAGCCTGGCCCGTTCCGCAGGCTCGCTGGAAAGCTCCACTTCCACGACAACCATGTTTTCAGCAAACAGCTTGGCCAGCCGCATGCGCTGGTCCAAGGCGACCGCTTCGAAAACCAGCACCGTAAAAGGGGCTGGATCGTCGAGATATTCGGAGAGTTGCTTCACCAAGGCGTCACGCGAGGTGTCGCCCAGGCGCTCCCAGGCCTCCACGTCGCGAACGAAGATTACTTGCTGAGGCGCAAGCATCGGCAGCGTCTGAGCCTGGCCAAGAATCGCGGCGATGGAATCGTCGTCCGCGGAATAGCGGGTCACGCCCCAATCGCGTACTCCCTGCTCTACATAGGCATCAATGATCTTGCCGCGGCACAATTCGCGCAAGTAGGTCTCACCGCCCAGCAGCAGTATTCCCGGGACTGGCTTCGCTTTCGTGAGCCTCTCCAGCAGGCGTTCAACTGAAATTGCCGCCATTAGAAATTCTCCAGGACGTCCGCTACAAGCCGTGAAGCAAAGTCCTTCGCCATGCGGTCCAGTGCCGGCCCTTGTTCATCAAAAAAACTTGAGACGTTGGTTGAGATTTCGTAGGGTTCCCGAAACAGAAGGTCATCGTTCTCATAAAGAATTTTCTTGGTTTCGCGTTCCTCAAGCAACACTTTAACGTGGATCGAAACGAGCATGGTGGTGGCTCGCGCGGTAGGGGTATTCGTACTCGGATTCGTCGACGTGTCGAACACCACCGCAACCGACTCCAGGCTCAGAACTTGTCCGCGCAATACCGCATCCGCGGATTCTTCGGTCGAGACGATCCGGTAATTGGTACGCGCCAGGAATTCACGGATTACCGCCTCCGTCAGACGCTGCTCGATTCCAAAGCGGTTCGTCTTATTTTCCAGAGCCGGCACCGCGATGACTTTGAGGCCGGGAGGGAGTCGCGTCGCGCGCCCGCCCACGCCGTAGCCGCAGGCCGAAAGAAGCAGCGCCGCCCAGATGCAGCAGCACAACACAGAAAAGGAAGCGCAGGAGAAGCGCAAACGCGTTCGAACCGTCGAGTGTCTAAAATAACGACGAGAAAAACATCGAGCCGTAGCCTCCTTCAGCCGCGCACCGGCGATCCCGTTCTGTAAATCACGAGGCAAGGAGCTTCTCCGCAATGGCGAGGGCGTTCGCCGCAGGTACGCGCAAATTGTCGGCAGCTCCCCAGAGCCAGACACCTGTTTCAATCTCCGTGTCGCGTTCCGGCCGTCCGAGCACAGGTCGCGATTCCCCTGCCACCGTCACGTTGGTGGGAGGAGGGTCATCCGCGGCGGCCACTTTCAGCCCTGCCGTCTCCATGGAGGCTGTGATCGATTCAAGCGCAACCACCATCTTAAACTCGGCATACGCGGTAAATGCATGAGAATGGAAAACCGGCGCCTGTACCAGCGCTATGGCGGGCATGAGCGAGCGGCCCGTAAGATATGCCTTCACTTCCCCGACAATCCCGGCGCGTGCGGCGGCTAATTTCTCCTGGCTCTGCTCGCCATACCGGGAGAGCATATTGAATCCCACTTGAGCATCGTAGACAACTTGAGGAATTGGCTCGAACGTCAGGAGCTTGACAACCTGGCTCTCCAACTCGTCAATGGCCGCTCGTCCGCGCTCCGAAGCGGGCTGGAAAAACGTGAGCACCAGGCGTTCGAGTCCCAATGGCGCCAGCGCCGCGGAAAGCGATATCGATGCATCCGCCGGTGCCGATGGCGCCACGAAGAAGCTTCGAGGCTCGCCACGAACAGGTCCCGCCTTCAGGGACGGCAGGATAGAGTCCAGCGCCGGTATCCACAACATCGCGTCGGAGCCTTCCGGCGTGCCTCCACTCAAATCGATGACCGTCGCGCCCTCGCGACGCGCCTCGGCCACGTGTCGCATTGAAAATGCAGGCGATCCGGCGAAGAACGCGAAACGCACCCGTTCAAAACTATCCTGATCCACCTTCTCGATGACGGCGGGTTCCCCGCCCGCTTCAGTCAATATGCCCGCGGCCAGTTCCTCATCCAGCAGCCTGATTTCACCTGCAGGAAAGTCACTCTCTTCGATGAGGAGCTTGAGTTCTTTTCCTCGCAGAGACGAGGCCCCTGCGATCGCGATGCGGACCGTTTCAGAAGGTGCGGACATGGAGTCAGGCAGGATGTGAAGCGGTACGCCGGCGCAAAACTCGAACCGCGTGCAGAGCAACGCCCGCAGCAACATAGGTGGATGCGACCAGCATCAGCACAATCTCGGAATAGGAAACGACCAGCCATATCATCAGGCCGATCAGGATGATGATGAGCGAAGGTTGCCGCGCCGCCAGCGGGATCTCCTTGAAGCTGCGGTAGCGCACCGTGCTGGCCATCAGTGCCGCGGCGCTGGCGACCACCAGCATCCACACAAGCGACCAGCGCCAGTCTTCCACAGGCAATTTGATCGCGTGCACACTTGCGGCAAGCAAACCCGCGGCGGCCGGGCACGGCAGGCCGATGAAGTTGCGCGATCCTCCGGGGGCCATGCCCTGTATGTTGAATCTCGCAAGTCGCCACGAACAACAAATCGCAAAAGCCAGTGCGACCCACCACCCGATCTGGTGAATGTGGCGGATATCGATGGTCTCGCTCTCCACGATGCCGCGAACTCCCCAGACGAACGCCAATACAGCCGGTGCGATACCGAAACTGACCATGTCCGCGAGGGAGTCGAACTGTTTGCCAAATTCGCTGCTGGTGCCCGTCGCGCGGGCCACGAACCCATCGAAGGAATCGAAGACGATTGCGAGGCCAATTGCTTTGGCGGCGTTGTCCAGATCTGAAACGCTTCCCTTGATGCTGGACATGATGGCGTAAAATCCGCACAGCAGGTTGGTAACGGTCATGAAGCTGGGAAGCAGATAGATGCCGCGGCGCAAGCGGTGATTGGCGCGGGCTCTGCCGGGAAAACTGAGTTCCTTCTGTTCGAATGTGCTCATTGCCATCGCGCCAGGGCGCTGGAACCCGAGGCTACGTGCTGTCCCGGGCGAACCAGAATTTCCGCCCGCTCTGGAAGCCAAACGTCCACGCGTGAACCAAAGCGTATCATACCTACCCGCTCGCCCCGCGTCACGGAATCCCCTACCGATTTCCAACAGAGGATGCGCCGGGCCACCCAGCCGGCGATCTGTTTGAATACGATGTCGCCCTGCTCGGTGGAGGCGCGACCTCGCATCGCTCCATAAAACTTGCCGGTGCGGTATTCGATCCTGGTGATGCGCCCGGTGACAGGTGTGCGATTCACATGCACGTCAAAAATCGAAAGGAACACGCTGATTCTATGCCCAGGGACGCTCCCAAGCGATTCGGCCACGACCACCATCACGCGCCCATCCGCGGGAGAAACTATCACACTCGGATCGACCGGGGCTGTTCGATCCGGATCGCGAAAAAAAAACAAAACAAACGCGCCCAGGAAAATCAGGAAGCCGCCCAACACGCTCCAATGAAGTCCGAGGGCTCCGATTCCGAGAATAAGCGGCGCGGCGGCGAACTTGTAGCCGTCTTTGACCATTGAGATCCTTGAATGGGAGTTAACCGCATACACGCATCCTGCATTCACGAATATTCTATCTCAATTTGCCAGGCGGACGGCGGAACTATCGCTCGCGCGGACGTTCCAGGCGTTTGGCGAGATGACGTTCCATCGCGTCTTTAACGCGTAATTTCAATTTCTTAAGTGTGATTTGCTGCTGCAGGTCTTCCAGGTTCACGTAAGAAGATTTGGAAAGCAGTTCCAACTGGGCTTCGTATTCCGAATGTTCTCTGGCGAGCTTCTGAAATTCCGGATCAAACGTCATCAGTTGCTCGCGTATCTCCCGTGTCAAGGTGGGCATCGCAAGGCCTCCTGAACAAAACGGATTGTAAGTCGTACTACATTTCATCGCTAGGTTAACACAACATCAAACCGCAGCCAAGCAGGTTTAGGGACGGACTCAAAGACAGTCGACTGCGGGCCTCGATAATACAATGGCATCTTCCACGGGTTGCGAGTAATAGCGTATCCTGCGGCCACATTCGGAAAAGCCGTGGCGCTGATAGAGTCCAATCGCGGCGATATTGGAAGCGCGTACCTCCAGAAACACCTGTCTGCTTCCCTGTTTGCGTGACGTTTCCAGAACAAACTCCAACAGCTTCGAAGCAATTCCCTGGCGGCGATGCAGCGTCGAGACCGCGAAATTCAAAATTTCGAATTCGTCCGCGGCCGCGCGGCCCACTAGGAACCCGACCACTGCGTCGCGACGCATCGCAATCCAGCCGTCCAACCCATCTGACTCCATTCGGCGGAGACTTTCTAACGACCACGAGGCCGCCTCGGGGCTCTCGGCCAGAACTTCAGCAACCGCCGCCGCATCCGATTCGACGTACCCGCGAATGGTCAGTTCAAAAATGTTTTGGAGGTCTTCGCTTGCAGCTGACACTAGGTCACCTTCTGCAATATTTCCGCCTTGGCACGCTGAATGTAATTTGCCTCCAGGTGAAGTGCATCCGTAAGTTCACCACGGAGCGCGCGTTGATAGCCGAGACGTCCAATCGCAGGGGCGAGATTCTCTGAAACTTGCTCGATTCGCGTGCCTGACAGCCTCAGTTCCACGGCTGCCGCGCTAAGAACATCCGGGGTTGGCGAGACCAGGATACCCGGCTCCGTACCGAAGTTTGCCTGCACCATGCCCAGAAACTCTAACTCGCTGAGGACCGCTTCGTCGCCCAGCCTCTCCAGGCGTGAGCCTGAGCGAACATCCTGGCTCGCATCGAGGCGCGCGGACGCGCCCTCCCGTCGGCGGAACGTTGCGCCAAATACTTGTCCCCGGTGGGCGTCAACAAAGGAAGCAATAAGCCCTACACCTGCCCGTGATTGGCTCGCAATCGCTTCCAGACCGCTTATCGCTGCGATCGGCTTGCCGTGCACCTCGGCCCAGGCTTTGACCGCTGCGAGGCCAACCCGCAAGCCGGTGAACGAGCCCGGGCCAGCCGAAACCGCGAACACGTCAATGTCGCTCATTTTAAACGATGCACTGGTTTGCAGCACCGCCAGATCGCTGAAAAGCCTTTCGGAATAAGGGGTTATGCCTTTACTTGAAACCTCGCCAATTACTTGATCATTCGATAATACGGCCAGGCTGCCGATGCTGCTGGTGGTATCAATGGCAAGAATCATCATTATCGGGCCAGTTTAGCGCCATTTCGCGCAAAAGGGGGCGAGAAGACTTTGTTATCTGGTGTAATCCCTAGCAATTGAATCGCCATTGCCGAAAGAAAATATTGCTTAACTTACTGATTCTAGGAGAAATATCTTGACTCCAGCTTTACACTGTTTTAACATTCTTTAAGTTTCACTTACCTCGGGGGCATCCAAATATGGATTATAAGATAGGTGACAAGGTCGTCTATCCGAACCATGGTGTAGGGATCATCGAGCAAATCAATTTTGGGGTCTTGAACGGTCGAACAGAAAAATATTACATGCTGCGCATTTTTTCAAGTGGACTGAAGGTCATGGTTCCATCCAGCAACGCAATTTCAGTTGGACTGCGTCCTGTGATCCGCAATATCGAAACTTCCAAGGTTCTGGTTTTCCTGGAAAAAGGAAAACCGAATTCGCATCACGATTGGAAGCACCGCTTCAAAGAAAATTCCGAGCGAATGCGGACGGGCGCGCTGATTGAAGTGGCCGCGGTTTTGAAGAGTCTGGTTTCATTGAGCAGCACTAAACCATTATCCTTCCGCGAGAAAAAAATGCTGGAGCGGGCCAAGTACCTGCTTGTCAGCGAACTCGCCACCGCACGAAACACATCCACCGAAACAATCGAAGGGACGCTGATAAAATCACTCGCCAAAGCGCGATTGCAGATGCCAGTCCCCCTTGAAAAATCCGAAGCGGTTGAGTTCTAAACGAGTTCTCAACAGCTCGTTCTTTTCGTCAAGAGCCTTAAGACGCACTCGTCTTGAGGCTCTTCGGTTTTTACGGCCCTTCATTGAAAATCTAAATGCCTACGCCGCTGCGGCTCAACTCTCGGCGTGACTCAGCTCATTGACCCGTGGAAACAGACAGGTCCGCTGCGGTGAGGGGAAGGTTGGCTGCGACTTCCAGGCTGGCGGACGCCCATTCGCCGGCAAGAAACCGAGGAAACGCAGCGGCCGCGATCATGGCGCCGTTATCCGTCGAGAGAGCCCGGCTCGGAAAATATACGTCCACGCCTTTCAATCTGCAACTCTTTGCAAATGTGTCCCGTAGAAGCGAATTTGCCGCCACGCCGCCGGAGACCAGTATCGTGCTCGCACCCGTTTCGTCGGCCGCAGCCAGCGTTCGTGTGACCAGGTCGCGAACAACAGCTTTCTGAAAATTGGAAATGAGCGAAAGGATCCGAGGCCCGCACAATGGGAGCAAATCGGAGGCTTTTCGTTTTCCCTCCTGCAGCGCTATCCTGCGGCTTTCGATCTCGGCAGCGAACTCAGGATGCGCGCGCACGTAATACAAAACTGCGGTCTTGATGCCACTGAAGCTGAAATCGTAGGGATTCCCTTTCATCTTCACCGGGCTGAAATTGAGGCCATCGCTGGAAAGAAAGTCCAGGCCTGAAGCGGAAATCTGAGTCGCCAACTGATCGATTACAGGACCACCCGGATAGCCCAACGCCAAAAGCCTGGCGACCTTGTCATAGGCTTCCCCCGCCGCATCGTCGCGCGTGCCGCCCAGTTTTCGGTAGATGAACCTGCGCCTGAGGACATCCCCATTACCCTCTCCGGCTTGCACGTGATACAGCAACGTATGTCCGCCGGAAACGATCAGGCACACCGCGGGCAATTCCGGGGTGAGACCGGAAAGATGCGCTTCGAGAAAAACCGCGTGGACGTGACCCTCCAAATGATTTACGGGCACCAGGGGCTTGTGCAATTCAAGCGCCAGGACCTTCCCATAGGTGACGCCAACGAGCAGTGAACCAATCAAACCGGGCCCCTGCGTTACGGCTACCGCGTCGATATCCGCGAAACTCAGCCCAGCCTGAGTGAGCGCCTCGCGCACCACCGGCACGATCTGGCGCAAGTGTTCGCGCGACGCCAACTCCGGCACCACGCCGCCGTACTTTCGATGAATTTCTATCTGCGAGGCAATCACGCTCGACAAAATGTCGCGGCCATCGGCAACGACCGCGGCGGCCGTTTCATCGCAGGAAGATTCGATACCCAGAATGCGCGTGGTCATGATTCGCTTCCCTGGTTGAGGAATCCACATGTTAGCACAGCCGCACCCGTCGCTTCGTTCGCGGTGAACCGTTCATTTCTTTCGCGCGCGCCCGAGGCCAATCGTCACACCGCAGTTACACTTCGTTAGCCGACGAACATCCGATTTATTGACAGCGAAGCCAAGCGACACGTAAGGTTGAATTCGCATATGGAGAATCATGACTGACAAACCGCAACGCGTCCGCAAAGCAGTTTTGCCCGCGGCAGGACTGGGCACTCGATTTCTGCCCGCGACGAAAGCTCAACCCAAGGAAATGCTGCCCGTGGTCGATAAACCTCTCGTGCAATACGTCGTCGAGGAATGCGTGGCCTCGGGAATTGAAAATATCATTATCGTCACCGGACGCGGCAAGAACGCGATCGAAGACCATTTTGATTCCTCCCCGGAACTCGAAAGCTTCCTGGAGAGTAAGGGGAAATCCGATCTGGCCGAACTGGTCCACAACATTGGCAATATGGTGCACTTCAGTTATACGCGGCAAAAAGAGCCGCTGGGGCTCGGCCATGCCGTCCTGGTGGCGAAAGAACTGGTGGGCAACGAGCCGTTCGCCGTGTTGCTTGGCGACGTGATCATTCCAGGCCCGCGGCCCGCAACGCGCCAACTTGTCGAGGTGTATGAGGCCCTTGGCAAGGGCGTGATTGCCGTCGAAGAAGTGCAGCGCGAAAAAACCGGGCTCTACGGAATTGTGGACGTCGAGAAGGCAAACGACTCGCGCTGGGGCGAACGCCTCCTATCCATTCGCGACCTGGTAGAAAAACCCAAGCCCTCGGAAGCGCCGTCGACGCTCGGCGTGACGGGGCGATACGTTCTGCCCCCTGAAGTCTTCGAGTGCCTGGAGCGGACCAAGCCGGGAGCCGGCGGCGAGATTCAACTGACGGATGCGCTGCGTTTACTCGCGAAGGAAAGCGGGCTTTACGCGTACGTCTACGAAGGAAAGTCGTACGATGCTGGGGATAAGCTCGGTTTTCTGAAAGCCACGGTTGAGATTGGGCTGGAAAACCAGGAATTCGGCAAGGACTTTCGCGACTACCTTCGCTCACTGAAACTCTAGATAATCGCGCACGCGGAGGCGGCGCGCAAATTACATCCAGATTACTTTTCCGCTTTTGAAGCTGCGGCCGGTTTTTTATTTTCCTTGGCCGGGGATTCTGATTTCGAATCTGATTTCTCGGACTTCTCTTTCTTCTCGGAAGTTTCCGATTTTTCATTCTTCTCGGATTTCGCGGAATCGCCACCCGAGGTCTTTGGGCCGTAGTCATTCACGTACCATCCGGAACCCTTAAATTGAATCGAGGGAGCGGTGATGACCGACTCCACCTTGCCTCCACAGTGGGGGCACTTCTTCAGGTGCGGTCCATTCACTTTTTCGATTTTGTCGGTGTGACGATCGCACTTCAAGCAGCGATATTCGTAGAGCGGCAATTCGAATCTCCTCCTTGTGGACGAGCCAACAATCTACTTTACCACGCCGCACCGCGACGGCGCGGCGCCATCCGCGACGCATATGTTGCACGACCAGCGCGCCTCTCTCAACCGCATGCTAAACTGACGAAGCTGGAGCTGCGAATGACGCAAACCACTCCCAACGACGAGGCAGGTTGCCTGTATCTGGTGGCCACACCGATCGGCAACCTTGAGGATATCAGCCTGCGCGCCCTCCGCATCCTGAAAGAGGTGGACCTGATCGCCTGCGAAGACACTCGGCAAACGCAAAAATTGCTGCATCATTATGAAATTCGCAAAGAGCTGGTCAGCTATCACGCTCACAATGAATTGACACGCGCTCCAGAATTGATCATCGAGCTGGAACGAGGGGTTAAAGCGGCGCTGCTCAGCGACGCTGGAACTCCGGTCATCTCCGACCCCGGGCATCGCCTGGTGACGCTTTGCCTGCGGCATGAAATCCCGGTGATCCCGATTCCCGGCCCTTCCGCGTTTGTCACTGCCATGGCAGCATCGGGGCTGCCATGCGAAGAATTTCTTTTCATCGGGTTCCTGCCTTCCAGACCAGGGGAACGGCGCAAAGCGCTGGAGGGTCTGAAGGCTGAGCAAAGAACCCTGGCATTTTATGAATCTCCGCACCGGATTGTGGAAACGCTCGCCGATGCCCTGGACATTCTCGGTCCGCGGCCTGCCGTGATTGCGCGAGAAGTCACCAAGATTCATGAGGAATTTCTGCGAGGCAGTCTTGCGGAACTGCTGGACGCCGCGCGCAAACGCGCCCCGCGAGGTGAGATTACGCTCCTGATCGGAGCTGGATCGCCCGACAAGTTACCGGCAAATCAGAGTGTGTCGCTCAAACAGCGCGTCGCACAGCTCGAATCCGGCGAAGGATTGGACCGCAAGGCAGCGCTCAAACAAGCGGCGCGGGAACGAGGACTGGCCAAGCGCGAGGCTTACAAGCGACTTCTATTGGAACGATAGACAACGCCCGAGTGTTCCGCGAGCGTAATCCTGAGGAGCCCACCGCCAACATTCCCGCGTCACGTCCGCTAAGAGGTTGCTTCAGAGACAAACATGCGATGGAAATGCGGACCAGTGAATTCGACGCCCACGATTCGCTCGCGATCATTTTTCCCGAGAGCTAAATGAACGATGCGGCCGTGGGTGGAAAACTCCGTATCTTGCTCGACCTTGGAAGGCGCGTTAGGAATGGTAATCTCAACACTCATGCCGAGATCGAGGGCGTAGCGCGTCGCAAATGCCGCGCCACCCCGGCACAAATTCTCGCTTGCTGTTCGTTCCTCAAACCATTCGCCGCCGCGGTCCGAGCCACGGACCAGTATGGGCAATCGAACCGGCACTCGCCTCTCGCGGCGGCGCTCAGGTACCGGCATCGCCACGCTAGCAGCGGTCACGAAACGCCTCCCGCGGCGACCGAATCGGCAAAAAAAGAATCAACCCGGTCGAGAATCTCAGCGGTTGAGCGGGCCGTGTGTACATCCCTGCGCAACTCGCTCCCATTTCGAACGCCGTGCGTGAACCAGCACGCAAACTGCTTCATCTTGCCAATGGCGTCCGGCCACTCCGTCTCGACAAGCTTCCGGAAATAAGTGGAGAGCAAACGATAGCGATCCATTTCGCCCGGCTCGGCATAGCTGCCGGTCGCCGTGTATTGCGCAATCTGCTGAAAAATCCAGGGGTTCGTGGAAGCCGCGCGCCCAATCATCACGGCATCGCATCCGGTCTGGTTGATCATGCGCTGGGCATCTTCGGGTGAATTGATATCGCCATTGCCGATTACCGGCATACGCACGGCGTTTTTAACTTCGCGAATAATGTTCCAATCGGAATGCCCCGAATAGGCTTGCACGCGCGTACGCGGATGGACAGCAATCGCTTCCACTCCGATTTGCTCGGCCATGCGCGCCACTTCCGGCGCGACGATGCTATTTTCATCCCAACCCGCACGCACTTTGATGGTGAGCGGAATACTGACCGCCGCGCGCACCGCATGCAGAACCTGCTCGAGTGCTTTCAAGTCGCGCAGCAGGCCGGAACCGCCGCACTTGACCACTTTTTTCGCCGGGCACCCGAGATTGATGTCGACGATGTCAAAACCGAGTTCCTCGACCATCGCTGCCGCCCGCGCCATCACGCCCGGTTCAGCGCCGAACAGCTGCCCGGTGATCGGATGTTCGTCCGGTTCAAAAAAAAGATACCGCGAGGAGCGTGCCGCGTTTCGGGTGATAGCCTCGGCGCTGGTGAATTCGGTCATGATCAAGCCGCAGCCGCCCAGTCCACGGATCATCCGGCGAAACACGGTGTCGGTAACCCCAGCCATCGGCGCCAGGACGGTTGCCGGGGCGATACGCTTATCGCGAATGTTTAATGCCTCGGGAAGCATGTGCACCTAGAGCAAACTCTCGTCTAAACGATTCGGCAGCGATTCTCCCGCAAGGGCGTCCTGTACGTCAACTGCACCGGGCAGTTGACGCACAGGAATTCCCAAATCTATTTTTGGTCTTGGAGCCGCCTGCGGGGAAAGTGAAGGCAAAGGCGACGCAGCCGATTCCACCAGCGCCGCCAGGTGCGCGGCGAGGGCCTCCGCGGAGCCATCAAAAAATCCGGCGACAATCTTTTCGACTGCACTCACACGAGCATCGTTTGCGCTGAGATTGGCCTGATAGCGATACGCCCGCCCCACCTTGCGGCGCGTTACGATGCCCTTCTGCGACAGCCGGTCCATGATGGTCATGATGGTCGTATAGGCGCGCCGTCGCGAGGCCCCCAATTGCCGGTGGATATCGCGAACCGTACCTTCGCCCAAAGGCCACAGGGCGCTCATGCATTCCAGTTCAAGGGGCGCCAAATCGAGAATAGAGTGACGAGGCCCAACACCTGACCGCCCAACTCCTGAACGTAAGGATGCGATTTGATCCATCCGCCTAATCTTTCTCACTCGAGGTTCTTGGCCTATCCATGGCGGCCTGGGCGGGGACATCCGCGGCTTCCGTTTCTTCAGCGCCGCGAAATAGATTCACACGCAGAAACCGCCGGTCGAGCGCGGAATTCCAGGCCGTCCAGTTGCCTTCACCCTTATCGGAAGCCAGCGACGCCCGCACAGCGCCCATTTTGGAATCCAGGTCATCGAGATAATGAAGCATCAGCGCTTCACGAAACATTGGCAGCTTGGGCGATCCGAACTCATATTGCCCGTGATGACTGAGGATCATATGCTGGACAAGTATCTTCAAATTCGGAGGAAATCCATCGATGGCGTCTATCTTTTTCGCGATCCGCTCGTACTCGATGAGGATGTGGCCAAGCATCTGGCCCTGATCGGTATAGCCAAAAGAACGTTCATAATAAAGTTCGTCGACCTTTCCGAGGTCATGCAGGATTGCGCCCGTCAATAAAAGGTCGGTATCGGTTTCTGGATAGTGGCCGGCCACGACGCGACACAGACCGCACAGGCTCATCATGTGCTCGAGCAGCCCGCCCAGATATGCGTGATGCATGATTTTTGCCGCAGGGGCGCGCTTCAGCCGTGAGACAAGATCGGGATCACGGACCACGGCATCCAGCAGACGGCGCAGCCAGGGATCTCCGATGGACGCCACAACTTCAAGGAGTTTCGCGTAAAGTTGGTCGACATCCTCGCCTGTATGAGGAAAGTAATCGCTGGCGTCGACCTCACTGTCTTCGGCGCGGCGCACCTTGTCAATGGTCACCTGCAGCCTATTGCGGTAACTCTCCACGCGGGCCTGGACTTTTATGAAATCATCGCGGTCAAAGGAGACCGCATCGCCTTCGAATCCCGACCACATTCGCGCTTCGATGGTGCCGGTGCGGTCGCCAAGCTCCAGGCGCAGATAGCACTTCCCTTCGCGCGTGGCGCGGACTTCCTTGGCGCAAACGAGGAAGAAAGTAGTGACGCTTTGATCGGCTTGAAGGTCGGAAACGAAGACCGGTTTCATGTGCCGGGATTCTTCTTGGGGAAAATCAATAATTTGCGGCCCGGCTTTTTCTTGGCATCGTCCTTTTCGGGCGTCGCGGAGACTTCCTCAATCGGCTGGTTCTCAACGGCCGCAGTGTCCACGTAGCCGGGCTTAATCACCACATAACTGGCTTCGCGCAACGTCTTCAGATATTCCCGCAGCGCCGGCTCCATTCTCAGTTCGTACAGGTGGTTGCTGATCTCTGGTTCCACTTTTTCCAGAGGCTGCTGGCCGGCCGCAAACCGTTCGCGAACCTGCAGAATTTCGAATCCGGTCTTCGTCTCAATCAGCTCCGTCATTTGTCCGCGATTTAGCGCAAACACCTTCTCGGCAATCTTGGGGTCCAATTGCGAACGCTCAAAGCTGCCGAGGTCGCCATCCTGAGCGGCGGTGGTGCTGTCCGAAAAATGTTTGGCCAGCTCGCCAAAATCATCGCCATTCTTCAGCACGCGATCGCGCAAACCCTCGGCTTTCTTGCGCAGCGCGGGAATGTCGGCTTCGGGTTTGCCATCGGTGGAAACGAAAATTTCACGCAGCACAACCGTTTCGGGACGCACGAAATCGGACTTGTGCGCGTCGTAATACTTGGCAATATCATCGTGGCTGATGATGATGTGCGAGCCCGCTTCCTTGCGAATGATTTCCTGCGTCAGCAATTGGTTCTGAATCTGAGTCTTGAATTCTTCAAAGTCCTGCCCGGACTTGACAACTTCACGCTCCAGCGACTCCATGTCCGGAAGCTTGGACTGCACGCGGATCGCGTCCAGCCGCTTGATCACATCCGCGTCCACTTTAATTCCGTCGTCCTTCGCGCGCTGCACAAGTAATGATTGATCGATCAAATCCCGAAGCAGATTTTTCTGTTTCAATTCCAGCCGCTGCCGAAGCTCGTCCGGAGCGCAGCTCGGGCAATCCTCGCGGACCTCGTTGCCCAGGGTGGACTGCGCATGCGCCAGGTCTTCGCGAGTAATAATGTCATTGTTCACGCGAGCTACGATTTCTTCGACGACGGTAGTCTTTGCTTGCGCATGAAGGTTTGCCGTCATCAGGAATACAGGAACAATCAACCACTTACAGGGTTTCATAGGGTTCACTCTGCTTTGAAGTTTATCCCTTCGTTTCCAAAGGAAGCAACACGTTTCTGACGCTTTCGGCGATCCTTCCGCGCCGTTCCAGCCGCATCCACAGCGTCCCTCCAGGATCCAGGCGCATTCCTTCGCCACTTTCCCGAATCAGCCGCACCAATCGTTCCGGCGAAAGCGTCGTCTGGGGATGAAATTTGATGGCGACTTCGTTTGCCCGGCGCTCGATCGAAGACACCATGATCTGCTCCGCAGTGCCTTTGAGCAGTGCGTAGTCGAGCAGATTGCCGACGGCAGGGGGCGGCGGGCCAAAGCGGTCGATCAGCTCGCGGTCCACTTCTTCTCTTTCCTTTTCATTTACAATTCCCGCGATGCGCTTGTAGGTTCTAAGGCGCAAATTTTCGTTGGGGATGTAATCTTGTGGGATGCGGATATCGAGCCCCAGGTTGATCGTGGCGCGCATCTCCGGCTTGGTGGCTTCGCCCTTCAACGTGGCGACCGCTCGCTCCATCATCTGGCAATACATGTCGAAGCCAATCGCGTTAATGTGCCCGTGCTGCTGCCCGCCCAGCAAATTGCCGGCGCCGCGCAACTCCAGGTCCAGCGCGGCCACGCGAAAGCCGGCTCCCAGGGCGCTAAATTCCTTCAGGGCGGAGAGCCTGCGCTTGGCGATGGGAGTCAGCGTGACGTCTTCGGGAACCAGCAAGTAGGCATAGGCGCGTTGATTCGAACGCCCGACGCGTCCACGAAGCTGGTACAACTCGGAAAGTCCAAAACGATCGGCGCGATTGATCAGAATCGTATTGGCCCGCGGGATGTCCAGTCCGTTTTCGATGATGGTGGTGGAGACGAGCACATCGGCCTCATCCCGCACAAACTTATACATTACGGATTCCAGTTCCTTCTCACCCATCTGACCATGGCCCACAACAATCCTCGCTTTCGGAACCAGCCTTTGAATGAGAGCAGCGAGCGAATAAATTGTTTCCACCCGGTTATGGACAAAAAATACCTGGCCATCTCGCGCAAGTTCTTCTTCAATGGCGCGACGAATCAAAGCCTCGCCGAAGGGAGCCAAAACCGTTTGAATCGCCAGCCGGTCCTTGGGAGGCGTCTCGATCAAGCTCATATCGCGGAGCCCGACCAGTGACATATTGAGCGTGCGCGGAATGGGCGTTGCCGAAAGCGTGAGCACGTCCACGTTGCGCTTCATCTCCTTCAAACGTTCCTTATGGCCCACGCCGAAACGCTGCTCCTCGTCCACAATGAGCAGCCCCAGCTCCGGAAAACTGAGATCGCGCGACAGCACACGATGCGTGCCGATAAGGATGTCCACCTTGCCCGCCTCGACGTCGGCCAGAATGGCTTTCTGTTCACGGGGCGTACGGAAACGGCTGAGCATTTCGATTTTTACCGGAAATGCCGCGAAGCGACGCCGGAAAGTTTCGTAATGCTGAAACGCCAGCACCGTGGTCGGCGCCAGTACGGCCACCTGCTTCGAATCGGACACGGCCTTGAATGCGGCGCGCATGGCCACTTCGGTTTTGCCGTAGCCCACGTCGCCGCAAAGCAGCCGGTCCATCGGCTGCGGTTTTTCCATATCGCGCTTGACGTCGGTAATTGCCACCGCCTGGTCCGGCGTCTCCACAAACTCAAATGCGTCTTCGAATTCGCGCTGGAACTCACCGTCTGGGGAAAAAGCGAAACCCTCGCCCGCTTTTCGTTCCGCGTAAAGCTTCAAAAGTTTGTCGGCCATATCTTCCACCGACTTTCGGACACGCGCCTTGCGCGCCGTCCAGGTGGTGCCGCCCAGCCGATCCAGTTGCGGCTTGGCACCCTCCACTGCGCGATAACTCTGGATCAAATCAAGACGTTCGAGCGGCACATAGAGCCGCGCGTCATCCGCGAAACTCAGGCGCATGAATTCACCGCGCGTGCCGCCATTTTCAATCTGCTGCAGCCCTTCGAACTGCCCTATCCCATGATCCACGTGGACCACGTAATCTCCAGCTTTAAGCTCGGAGAAATCGCTGAAAAAGCTGGCTGTCTTGGAGCGCCGGCGGGAAGAGGCTCCCGTCGGAAGCGTTTCAAACAAATCGCCGGTACCGTAAATCGTAAGGTGCGATTCAGGAAATATCACGCCGTCCGTAAATGGGCCGCGAACCAGCACAATCGCTGGAACACTGCCTGCGGTTGAGTCCTCGGCAAGGCGCGCACTGGTGGCACTCTCTTCAATCTCGCCCAGCCTGTATGGCACTTCGTATTCGTGGCACAGATCGACATAGCGCTCAAGTTCGCCCAGATTTCCCGCAGCCAACAGAACGCGCTCACCCGCATGAATCCGTCCGCGCGCTTCAGCCATGAACCCCGGCACGTTGCCGTGATATCGCG
>Ga0206815_1129_pt1 | contig 20542 bp, 18 predicted proteins | sample Alteio_BWOrgCont_91_FD_152864 | JGI IMG/M metagenome (GOLD analysis project Ga0206815, IMG submission 152864) | Enriched cells from forest soil in Barre Woods Harvard Forest LTER site, Petersham, Massachusetts, United States -... | ecosystem: Environmental > Terrestrial > Soil > Temperate forest >...
ATCCCACGCGAAGCCAACTCGCGGGCTAAAATTATGGAACGAGGCGTTGGTCATCATTACGCCTTGCGTTCCCGTCGTATCAACAAGGGGATTTCGAAGAGAGTAGGCCAACGCCGGGTCCCTCTCATGTGGCAGCGTGTCGAACTCGTAGCGGAGACCCAAATTCCAAGTGAATCGAGGGGTCATCCGATAGTCGTCTTGGACGTAGAACCCAAAGGTGTTATAGCGAAATTGGAAGTGAGTGGTCGAACCTGCCGCTATGATCGTGATACTGGAATAGTCATTGTTTAGAAAGTTGAGAACATTGGAGGCTGTATACGCGCCGTTCGGAGAGTTCTGTTGTACATACTGAACATAATGGTTAATGAGCGTCCCGAACTTAAGGTCATGCTTGCCTTTGCTCCAAAAAAGGTCGTCACTCCAGGTGAAAAGGTCCTGGTCGCTCACGCTATAGGCCATTGAATCCCCGACGCCTGAGAGGGGCGTGGCACTAAAGCCCGGAAGCAACTGACCGGGTGTCGCAATGCGGTCAGGAGTGGCCAATGAGATAGGGTCAATGGTCGGCTGAACGCTATTGATCGTACGGCTATATGAAAACCGGGGCGTATTCAGCAAGGTTGGCGAAAAAACATGATTTTCCGCCAATGTTGCGAATTGGGACGCGCTGGCCACAGGGACCGGGAACTCCGGAAAAGTCGAAAGCCCGATCACAGTCGAGTTATCGTGTGTGTACCGGACAAAGGCTGAATCCTTCGTGGAAAAAATATAATCTCCGCGTGCCTGCCCATAATATTCGTTGGACGGCTGTACGTAACGAGGCGCGTAATTGAAGCCCGGGTTGCCCACAATATTCGGAAACGGATATAGCTCTATGATGGGATATATGTTGTGATCCACCGTAATGATGGAGGGCCCGCCTGCAACGCAGGTTCCCAAGCTATTCACATTTTCGATTTGAGCGGGCACCTGAGCCTGAAGCTTGCCAGTCTGGTCCACAAAGCAGGGGGCAGCCATGGTCGTGCCAGTCTTCGATAGCCCGAGTTCTTGTTTGAGTCCCTCGAACACGACGAAGAAGAATGCCTTGTCTTTCATGATTGGTCCGCCAAAAGAGCCGCCGAAATTGTTGCGCCGGTAAGGCGGAAGACGTTTTCCAGGAAACGGGAGGCTTTTGTCTGTGCCAAAGTTATTAAAATTCGCTGTGTCAAGCTGGTCAAAATAATTCCGCGCGTCCATGGAATTGTTTCTCAGATATTCGAACACATCGCCATGCCACCGGTTCGTGCCGCCCTTGCTCACGACGGCCGTTTGACTGCCCATCACAAGGCCGTACTCGGCGCTGAACATACTCGTTACAACCTTGTATTCCTTGATTCCGTCCACGCCCAGAGACGAGTTAGCTGCAGACGTATTATTGAAGCCCGTTAGGTTCATGATGTTCGCGCCGTCGAGAGTATAGAGGTTCGAGCGCATTCCACCGCCGTTGCTGCTAAAAATCGTTCCGTTATACCCGGCAAGGGTGGCAGTTCCGTTTCCGCTTGCTATACCGCTTCCGGACACCTGAGTAACGCCAGGCTGCATGAGCGACAAGTCCGTCCAATTTCGCCCATTGAGTGGCAGGTCCGTGATTCGGCTTTCATTGACCAAGCTTCCGAGTGAGCTGCTGGATGTGTCAACCAGTGGGGCAACTGCGGTCACCTCGACCGTTTGCGTTACCGAACCCACAGCGAGTTTCAGGTCCGCGCGGGTGTCCGAAGCTACTTCAACCACGACATCCCTGATTTGGGCCCGGCTGAATCCCGCGGCCATCGCTTCAATCGTATATCTGCCGGGCGCAACCTGTGGGACGTTGTAAAAACCATCCCCGCCGGAGATTACGTTTCGCACTTCGGACGTTTCTTGATTTGTGATGGTAATTTGCGCGTTGGCAACCACTGCGCCTGTCGAGTCGGTAACAGTTCCCAGAATTTTTCCGGACTGCTGCGCACGAACATTGGAACTGAGTAGCAATACCGCTATGACTGCCAAAACGGCCCCACGCGCATAGCTCCACAACCGACTTTTATGCGGGATCTTTATCATGGCTTACCCTCACCTGTCTGAAGTTACCTATCGATAGATCTTAGACGACGCCCTTAACTACGGCGGTGTGTAGCACGGGCGGAATTCTCTGTCAAGCGGAAGAGAGGAGGGAGCTTCGACGCCCAGCATCTGAACCACAAACAGCTTGAGTGTCTCGGATCGAGTCCGCTCCCCCGAGCACATGGCGCGGCAAGTCAGAACAGATCTTGCTTGATCAAATGGGCTGCGAAGCAAGAAAACTTCCGGCCGCGGGAAAGGTGTCTTTTCTTGACTTCGACTTTTATAGAACATATCAGGACTTCTCACGATGTGGCAAAGGGCCTCGCCCACCGCAAGGCTCCGATGGCCTGTTCCCAATAAGCGGGGCGGTCTCGGAAACCCGTAAGACAGGGTCCGCACAAAATTCGTCGCCAATGGCAGAGGACCGGGTTGGCGTCCGGGCAGCACTTCGAAACGCATTGGCAAAAATGACTGACTAAGCATAAACTCCTAGCGGCGGGGGCCGCAACGCGTCTGTGCGGTCCTACAGCGGTCTTTACAACATGATGATCGCCTCACAGTGGAGGTCGTAATGCGATTTTTATTTGCGTTGATGGTTGCGAGCTTGCTTGCTGCCTATCCGGCGTTGGCTCAGCAAGGCGGTCGTGGAGCTGCTGGCAACCCTGCGGTGACTGGCGTGATTAAAAGCTTTGACGGAAAGACACTGGTGCTGGACGCAAAAGACGGCACGGTCAGCACGGTGGTTACGTCAACCACCCGCATCACCGTCAACGTACCGAAGAAGGTGACGGACATTAAACCGGGCGACTTTATCGCTTCGGGCGGCACCCGCGGTCCCGACGGCACGTTGCGCGCAAACGAAATTCGCATCTTCCCAGCGCCGGCTGGAGAGGGCCAATTCCCAATGGCCCAGCCCGGCCAGACCATGACGAACGCAACCGTCACGCAAGTTATGACCAACGCCACGGTCCAACAGGTCGGCGGCAGCGGAAATCCGGTCATTAAGCTCACATTTCACGGCGCAGGCGCTGCTGGGTCTGCCGCCTGCACGGGGCGTGCAGCCGATGCTCCCGGAGGAGCTGGCAACGGCTGCGTTGGAGAAACCGAGTTTGAAGTTCCCGCGAATGTGTCGGTGGTCGCGATTGTTCCCGCCGATCCCTCGATGCTAAAGGTCGGGACGAAAGTCACCGTGAATACCGCGAATGCGCCTGACGGCACCTCATCTGCCGCCCGCATCTCCATCTCCCAATAATTTCATTCTATTCCGAGCGGAAGGCGATCGGCCTCCGCCACGCAGGCTATGTGGTCATTTCAGGATCGGTTCGTATAGGCTGAATGGCTGGACGAATGAGACGGACGAATAATAACATCGCCACAGGTCGACATGGACTCGCGATTGTCGGTTGGCAGGTGCCCCGTCCTTAAGGCCTTTTCAAGGGGAGGTCTTGGTTTAATTCAGAGTGTCGAGACAGAGATGATATGGAAAAGACCCACCCTTGCACAATCCGCAAGGATGGGGCACCCTCAAATTCCAAACCAAAGCCTGGGCCACCCGCCAATTTTAACGAACTCCCAAATGAAGCCAAGGCTGCTCTCCAGGATGCAGGATTGGTTTCCCAGAGGGGAAAAATCAAGTGACGAGTAAGTTCGATTATGAGGCTGTCCATCCTGCAACAAGGACTGAGCTAACTATTCAGTTGGAAAGTGGTGACCCTAGAGCAGTCGCGAATGCCCTATATTCTGCATCGAAGTACGAACAAGATTGGAAGTGGGTTCAAGATCAGTGTCTCAAGTGTTTGGAATCGCCAGAAGTCTCTGTACGGTGGGCAGCCGTTACGTGTCTAGGTGATCTCGCATTTCTTGGGCGGCCATTAGACATTCAGGCTGTATTGCCCGCCCTTGAGAGGGCCACCGAAGATCCCAAGATAGCAGACCCCGCCAGATTTAGCCTCAGTATGGTCAGACAATTCTTGGGGTCGAAGTGAATCACAGTAGATCCGGCATTTCGTCCCCTACACTAAAGTCGCCCATTTCGCATCTCAACACCGAAAGCAGCACCCATCCATGTCATTCTTCTACGAAATCCGCAGCGCCGACAACACCATCCTGAAACGAGACGGCGGCTTTGCTTCGCAGGATGCAGCGAAGATAGCAGCGCGTGATGACGCTAAGAAGATGAAGAATACGAGCAAGCCGAATCGCTTGGACGTTGGACGGATACTCGTAGGACAGAATAAGGAAGAGGCCACGCGGTATTGACTCATATTGCCAGTTGGACGGGTGGCCCAGGCTTTTGATTCGGAATTGTTAGGGTGGGTGGCAAAGCCTTTGAGACGGTTTTGAACCTCCGGGTGGCCGCTCTTTCGCGGGTTTTCGAAAGGGCGGAAGGTTTAATTTATTTCTTGCCTGATGATCTCGATTTGTTCTTTACCTCGCAGCAGGTCGTCCGATTCGCGCCGAGGATGAAAAGGGCAAACGCAGATGGCCTGGTTCTACGAAATCCGCAGTTCCGACAACGCCGTACTGAAGCGTGATGGCGGCTTTGCTACCCAGGACGCCGCGAAGATGGCAGCCCGTGATGATGCAAAGAAAACGAAAAACCTGCGTCAACCGCCCGCCTGTCCGGCAGGCAGGTATGGAAACTATTCCTGAAAACGATAAGTAATGACCAGATGGCGGAGGATGCAGTCGCGAGCGAACTCTTCTCTGCCCAATTCCCTGCTAACAGGGAAAAATACAGGGAATTTTGCTCCTTAATCTCAACAGCTATGGCATAAGTCTTTATGAGGAGTCAGTTTAGCGGGGAAACTGAGTCCTTGCGCCGAATCGGAACAGGGGTCGAACAGGGAACGAACAGGGAATACCAATTCCCTGCTACTGCGTTTTGTGGCGCGATGGACAAGGTAGCACTCCGTTTAAATCAACGCCCGCGAAAAACGTTGGGATTTCAGACTCCGGCAAGTAGACTTCGAGCGAGTATTGCGTCGACCGTGAAACGGGATTCTCGGTAACAAGGAATCTCGGGCAATTCCCACATGACGAGACGACTTATTAGACAGTGAATCAATGTCTTCGAGAATGACCGAGGAAGCGTGAGAAAAGACGGCGTACCCTGAAGGATGAATCCACGGCAATATGTCCCTTCCTGTCGTCTCATTGAAGTATTGATGCGCTCTAGTCCGTGTCCATTGAGGCTTTCTTGAGGACGCTCCGCAATTCTCCGAATCCTTGATCGCCCTGCATTGCGGTGGTGATCGTGCCATCCGGGGAGATTACGATGTACGTGGGGAATACCCCTAACTGGTAGGCTCGTGGCATTTCATTTTGACTCGTCAGTACTACCGGATAAGTGTGGGCGTTCTTTTTCAGATAATCCTCAACAATCTTGCGATCCTCGCTCACGGAAATCCCGACAATCATCAAATCCTTGTTGCCATATTTTTCATACAGCTTCTCAAGCGACGGGGCATCGGCACGGCACGGCGGACACCACGTCGTCCAGAAGTCCAGTAATACGGTCTTCCCTTTCAAACTCGCCAAGGAAACCGGATTGCCGTGGATATCTTTCACTTCCAACTCCGGCGCCGGCTTTCCGACCAAAAGTTTTTTGATTCGCGGCGCGTCCCACCGCGTGAGAGACTTCACCTCCTTCAAGCCAACATCCGGCAACTTGAAAATGCTCTCGTCCGGTGCAGACCCATATCCCATCCTTTTCAGCGTATAGATCCGCTCAAAGTTGTAATTGTATGACGGCGCCTGGATGAGTTCCTCCGTTTTCAGCAGGATCACCATGCCCGACTCCACATCCACAAAAAATTGCGCAATTCCCTGATCCAATCTGGTGACATGGCCATTGTTGTCAGGGCGGGCCCATGACTTGATCGGGACATTAATGAGTACGCAAGTCCGGGGCGGGCCCGAAAACCCGCACGATTGACGGCCTTTCTCGCTTCCTTTTCCCCAATCATATTCCATCGAGTTGTAAAGACCGGGTTCCGGGGCGCCATCCTTCGTATTGCGTTTCACGCGGACAAACTCGTCGCCGCCGTCCTCCATGTAAAACTCATTCGTGCCGTCATAGATACGCACCCGGTCGCCGGCGCCGCTCCCATCGAGTTCGCGCCACTTTTCGTGCGACATATCCAGTGTGATATGTTCTGTCTGGCTTTGGCTGGTCGTCGGCAACTTGAACGTTTGACTGAGTTCAAATTCCTGATGCAGCCCTGGCAGCGCATCTCGCTTGGCCTTGAGGTCCTTCCACAACATATTGGCCGGCGTCTGAGCGTTGGCATTCGCCGCAAGGAGTATCGCTCCGATCAATAATGAGTGGCGCATGATCCCTCCCGGCGACACCTTATAGCATATCTGCGCCAGTATTTCCGGTTTGGACTCCCGGCTCGCCCAGCCCAATGCTGCGTTTGCCGCCACCAAAACATTCATCACCCGAGCAGCCCCAACGGGGATCGGATGGTTATGGCCGCCAAATCCTGTGAAACGGAATTCTCGGTAACTGGGATCCGGGCAATTCCCACATGACGATAAGCCGTGCCAGCTCAACCGGTCGATGCAACACCATCTGCTATAAATTTGTTTTTCTAAAAGGTGGTGTTTATGGTGCAGACGAGACGATGGAAGCTTTCTGCCGTCCAGCGGGCAGATATGTGGAATCGTTGGAAGGCTGGGCAGTCATTAAATGCGATCGGTCGAGCGCTCGGCAAGGATAAACAGGTCATCCATTTTCTGTTGGCGCGCCACGGGGGGATCGCTCCGCCGGTCCGTCGCCGCTCGCGGCGTGCGCTGACCTTGGCCGAACGCGAAGACATCTCCCGTGGAATCGCCAGCGGCTGCTCGATGCGGGTGATCGCCAAAGGTCTGAAGCGGGCGGTGTCGACGGTGAGCAGAGAGGTCGCCCGCCATGGCGGGCGACCTCTGTATCGAGCCAACGAAGCTGATCAGCAGGCCTGGGAGTCGGCCCTGCGACCCAAGACTTGCCTGCTCGCCACTCACACCAAACTCCGGGAGCTCGTTGCGAGTAAACTGATCTTGGATTGGTCACCGGAGCAGATCTCCGGATGGCTGAAGCAGTCCTACCCGGACGACGAGAGCCTGCGCGTGTCGCACGAAACCATCTACCGCACCCTGTTCCTGCAAGCGCGCGGAGCGCTGAAACAGGAGTTGGTTCGGCATCTGCGATCCAAGCGGCGGATCCGCCGCTCGCGGCATTCCAGCATTCACGGGCACTCCCAAGGCCGGATCGTCGATGCCATCTCCATCCGCGAGCGACCTGCGGAAGTCGAAGATCGTGCCATTCCCGGACACTGGGAGGGTGATCTGTTGCGTGGCGCGCGCAACAGCCACGTAGCCACGCTGGTCGAGCGTCATTCGCGCTTCTGCATGCGGGTGAAGGTGCCCGGCAAGGATACGGCTACCGTGGTGACCGCTCTGAGCCAGCACGTGCGCGAACTTCCGGTGACGTTGCGGCGTTCGCTGACCTGGGATCGCGGACTAGAGATGGCCCAGCACAAAAGCTTCACGATGGCTACCGATGTACAGGTTTACTTCTGCGATCCGCAAAGTCCCTGGCAGCGCGGCTCGAACGAAAACACCAACGGACTATTGCGGCAATACCTGCCCAAGAAGGAAGATCTGTCCTGCTACTCGCAGTCGGACCTGGACGAAATCGCTCTGCGCCTCAATCAACGGCCACGAAAAACGTTGGGATTTCAAACTCCCGCGGATAGACTGCAGGCCAGTGTTGCATCGACCCCTTGAAATCACCCGACTTATCAAGACTTGACCCCTCTCCGCGGCTCCCTAAGATCAACCATCTTGCGTTATACTCTGCCGAATCTCAATTGCCGGGAGCCAAACATGCGCTTTCCAGCCTTTTTCGCGGTGCTATGCTTCACGCTCAACGCCAGCGCCCAAACCCCCGCCGCCAAACTGTGGAATGACCTAAAGGCTAAGCGAGAGGCCCTGCCGGGATTGCATCAGGACTTCGATGTTGTGCAGACACACACAACGCCCACAGAGACTCGGCAATCTACTTCTAGAGTTGTCCTGGACATGTCTCGCGACAAATGGCGCGAACTCAAGATGAGCGGATCAGGAAACAGCATTCGCCTCTTTGACGGCCATGAGGTTACTAAGTTCGAAGAAGGGGGAGGCGAGTATGTTCGCGAGAAGCGCAAAACGGACGATAGCGATCCCGCTCCGGTTCCCTATGAACCAGCAAATCTAGATTGGGCAAAGGCTTCTGAGAAGGATCGGCGTCCTTGTGGAATCACTCAGGTGGACGAGACCTGCGTCATCATTAGTGTCCCCATCAAAGGTTGGTGGTCACGAGAGGGATCGATCATCGTAGAGACGACAACGTCGAAGGGCATTGCGATTTTCGAGATTGGCAGCGAGACCGGTATCCTGCTGCAATGCGAAACGAAAGAAGTTTTGGAGAATTCGCGGGGTGGGGCGCAGTATGGCGTTACCTATACTATGAGGAGGACCGGGCTGCTTTCTGAAATAGATTCGAACCTATTCGAACTTCCAACTGTAGGTATGCGGGAGGTAAAGTCACTCTCGACCTGGGATGCGCCACGAATCAACAAGCAATTGGCCGGAAAGGACGCTCCGGGTCTTGAGGTGACCGATATTCAAGGGAAGCACATATCGCTGGCAAGCCTGAGAGGGAGAACCGTGCTACTCGATTTCTGGGCCTCCTGGTGTCCCCCTTGCCGTGCTGATGCGCCTGCGCTCGAAAAGCTGTATCAGAAATTTGGAATAAAAGATCTGATGATAATAGCGATTTCTGTCGACGAAGATCGCGAAACCGTTCAGAAATACTTAAAAGAAAATACGCTCAGCTATCCCGTGGTCTTAACGACGGAAAATGAGCTGCCGCGTGCTTATCAGATTGGATTGTTCCCAACCTATATTGTGATCTCACCGGACGGCAGAGTGGCGTCGGCGGTGAAGGGTGATCAAGGGTTTGGCGAATTGCGCAAGGGCCTAAAGAAAGCGGGAATGGATATGGATTGAACCAGTTTGTACCTGCCGTGAAAGGTGATTCTCGCCAGATGGGAATCCGGAACTCACATACACTCGCAGTCCACGTGGCATCTCCCAAGTCTTGATAAAATTCCCCTGCTAACAGGGAAAAACACAGGGAATTTCGTCCCTTTGTCCGCAATACCCGCCGGTTAAGCCCTTGTCGCGGGGCATTTTAGCGGCAAGGAGTGGTTTCTCGGGGCGAATCGGAACAGGGAGCTAACAGGGAATGATCAGGGATTGGCAATTCCCTGCTACCACGGTTTGTCGCGACGTGGAGGATTTTTGCCTCCCGGGAGAACATTTCTGGGGACGATCCGAATCAGGTGCCGGGGATATCGAGGATCATATTCATCTGATACGTCTCGTAATTTCTCTAGTTGCGCAGCAACCTTCGTTCTGCGATCTGCGTACCTGGAAGAATCTGCGAGGCCTTGCGTGTACGATTGGTGTAAAAGATGTCGCTAAGAAGGTGGAACCAATTTTGCTTCGGTGCGGGACTGCAGCGAATCCAGAGTCATTCCCGGAATCATCTCTGTAACCGCGAAGCCCTGTGGCACGACTTCTAGCACGGCGAGATTAGTGTAGACTCGCTTTACAGTACCGAGCGCTGTCAGAGGGTATGAACATCGCCGCACGAGCCTGGGTCGGCCGTCCTTCGTTGTATGCTCCATCACAATCCAAAGTCGCTTGGCACCGGTCGCAAGATCCATGGCGCCGCCCACGCCAAGAGCGGTATCCTTTTCTAGGGTCGCCCAATTCGCAACGTCGCCATTTTCCGCGACTTCAAAAGCTCCGAGTACGGAAAGATCGAGGTGTCCCCCCCGAATCATCGCGAAGCTCTCAGCATGATGAAAAAACGAACCGCCGGCCCGCAGAGTGATGTGTTGCTTGCCTGCGTTGATAAGCCATGGATCGACCAGTTCTGGACGCGGCACCGGTCCCATCCCAAGTATTCCGTTTTCCGAATGGAAGATGACTTCGCGGTCCGAGGGCATTTGATCGGCGATTAGCGTGGGGATGCCAATTCCGAGATTGACATACCAACCCTCTGGAATATCGACCGCGACTCGGGTCGCCATCTCTTTGCTGGTGAGCGGATGGGGATCGACTGGGGCGCGTTCGGTCATCATGTTCGCTCAGGGAACGGTTGGTATTCCATTCGGAATGTGCACCACTCGATTTACAAAAATACCAGGCGTTACTATTCCTTCAGGATCCATCTGTCCCAATTCCACCATATGTTGAGCCTGGACGACAGTGAGCTTTGCTGCGGTCGCCATGACGGGGTTGAAATTGCGTCCGCTTTCTTTATAGTTCAAGTTACCCCAGCGGTCGGCGCTCCACGCTTCCACGAGAGCGACATCTCCTCGGAGAGCCGTTTCGAGTACGCACGATCTGCCATCGAATTCTCGCGTTTCCTTACGCTCGCCTAATTGGGTTCCGGCGGCCGTTGCTGTATAGAACCCGGCGATGCCCGCGCCTGCGGCACGGATGCGTTCGGCAAGCGTGCCCTGCGGCACAAGTTCGAGCTCTACCTTTCTCTCCTTGTACAACTGTTGAAAAACGATCGATCCGCTACTTCGTGGAAAACTGCAAATGACCTTGCGGACCCGCCCCAGCGCCAAAAGTCGAGCTAGCCCAAGTTGTCCAACCCCAGCATTGTTGTGGACCAGAATCAATTCGCGAGCACCTTGCTCAATTAACCCATCGATCAAAGCTAGCGGTTGACCAACCTCGCCGAAACCTCCGACGAGCACCACCGACCCATCCGCGATGCCCTCCAATGCTTCCGCGACGGAGCTAACAAATTTATTAATCATCTTGAATAAGCAGCCAACAAGGAATTAGCAAATACTTGCAATATAGGCGAAGTGATCGCACCACACGCAGGATTTCGAATCAGTCGTGCGGATTAGCAGCCGAAAGCTCTCCCAAAACTATTCAGATTTTCAGTCCGAGTTAACAAGGTGGCCTGTGTCATGTTCGGCGCAGGGAGCTTCTTCCAGCGCGTGTCCACCCTTTAATCCGATGATTACGGTCTGGTGCTGCGTGTAAGGCTTCGTGAACACCTTGGGATCGTCCACCGTTACTTCCCAGTTCAGTACATTGCCCTCGCGCCTCAACTTCTCAACCACGTGCGTAACGTCGCTATGGAAAGGCGCGTTCCCGGAAAGCGTGGTGGAGTCGTCTAGATTGACCACGTCGATAACCATCGTGTCCCCTTCCCAATGGCCTATTGAATCGCCATAGTAGGAGGGGTTCAGCGTTGGATCATGGCCGCGGCCATCGGTCGGGATAAATCGAAATGCATTTCGTTCGCCTTTGTCATATAGGAACACCAGTTCCGTCGGTGTCTGCAGGATATTCGTTGGTGAGCCTATCCGTGGGAACCCCGGCGCGCCGCAATGAAACACGGGGTCGTCCTGGGTATGGTGCTCGAGGTGATCCTGCACTTTGGCTATTAATTCTGGCTTGTAGGGAGGCAGATTTTCAGGCAGCAATCGCCTCTTTCGGTCAGCCACTTGTTCGGGCGTAAGGTCTCCGCCAGGGGGATAAACGCCACCTGCGTCGGTGTAATATGTCTTTCCATCTTTGGAGAAGTACCCGTACGCAACAGCGTAACCATTTCCAGCCGTTCCCCAAAATCCACTAAGATCCGGATGGCCATCCGCGGTCCGTGGCGTTGGCGCTTTCTTTAGTTCGGCCAGCACAGCCGGAGGGACGCCTCTTTCCTTTCCATAGTTATTGGGATCTTGAGGAAACTGCGCCCCGCTTTGATCATGATCGGGACCATATCCCGGCGTTACTTTTGGAACAGCCTTTGGTAGCTGCTGTGCAGCAACGGGGAAAACCAGCCACAAGCACGCCAATGCAAAACCAACCGCTGCAATCTTTTTCACTTCCGCCTCCTGACAAGTCAGTCAACCTGCCCCTATATCAGCGCCCTCACCGCCTCTTATAACTCAGGCAATGGCGAATTCCCATAATCTATGAATCTCGATGCCTCTGCTCCCGTGTTAGTTCAACCTAATATTACGCATTTTATTAATTGTCAACGAGCATCCGGGGCAGTCACCTGTGCTCGCGGAGCTTGCTCCAATACTCCTGAAGTGATCGGCCGTCGAACCGCCAGCCCGTAAAGAAGTGCCGCGATTACAGCGAGAACTCCTCCCAAAATCAGCGCCGAAACAAACGAGCCCGTCGCCTGCGCAATATATCCGGTTACAACCGCAGAAGCCGCTCCGCCCATGGCGCCGCCGAAATTGGTGAGGCCACCGAACGTAGAGACTTGCTCCGGTGGTGCGACAACTGTAACTAAGGCCCATTGGGCGGGCTGCGAAGCGCTCCCTAAAAAAACAGCGATAGTGATAAAAATAATCGCGAGATTGTTGTCGTGGACCAGCGCAGCTGGTACTGTGGCTACTGCCATGCCGACCAGACCGACGATGATCGGGATTTTGCGGCTGTTCATCGAAGAAAATCCGGCGAGCAGTAATCGATCACCCACCCACCCGGCAGACCAAAAGCCAAACAATCCTGCCAATTGCGGAATGCCCGAGTAGATACCCGTTCGCAACACGGACATGTGCCGCTCAATCTCTAGATATCCCGGCAGCCACGTAATATAAAGCCATGCCAGATAGACAAGTCCAAAATTACCAAGAACCATTCCCCAAAATGCGGGGAAACGGAAAAGCCAAAACCATCGCGCGAAGCTGAAGCGGGCCGTAAGCGGTGTCTCTTCGGTAGGTAGCTCGGCATGCTCAGCCGCCGAGAATGAATAGTGTGATGTATCGTGATAGACATTCCACCAAATTAGGGCCAGCAATAAGCCAACGAAACCAACTGCGACGAACATGGCTCGCCAACCCCAACGCAGCATTAGCCAGGTGAGCACCGGCGGGGCAACCGCTGGACCCAGCGCAGCGCCAGAAAAACAAATGCTGATCGCGAGCCCTCGATCCTCTGACCGGATCCAAGACCGCAACACGCGGATCGTGCCAGGAGAGAGCGGTGATTCTGCCATGCCGAGTCCCATTCGTGCCAAAAACAACTGCGTGACACCGTTGACCAATCCAGCCGCGGCTTGCACTCCAGACCAAACGGCCAAACCGAGTCCGACCAGGAGTCGAGGTCCAATACGATCCACAACCGGACCTGCCACTAGTTGAGAAATTCCGTACGCCCACGGGAAAACTGAGAGCAAGACTCCCATTCCGGCTAAGCTAAGCCCGAAGTCTCTTCGAATCTCGGGCGTTGCGATGGACAGCGCCGAACGATCCATGTACGCAATAATAAAACCGAAAAATAGCAGGATGATCCATATGCATTGCCGAGACCAAACTCTCGATCCCGGGCGCAGGTACGACAAGGTGCCCCCAATTCGGCTGCCTGACGCCAGCCGCTACGGTTCCTCGATAATCAACAACCCGTCAACCGCGACGACGTTGTTCGAGTGCCACTTGATGGGATTGACTTCGAAAACGAAGCGGTGCCAGGGCGCCGAAGCTGCAAGTTCTGAAAATCTGGAAACGAAATCAGCAACTGCCTCGACATTAGCGCTTGAGTCGAGCCGTGCCGCGCCGCGGATGATACGCAACCTTTTTAGTACCGTCAGCGCTTGCCTAGAATCGAAAGGGGCCCGCTCAAGAGTTACGTCGTCGATGATTTCGGCGAGGTTCCCGCCCGCCCCGCATGTGACCATTACGCCGAATACTGGATCGCGGAATGCAGAGACGAGTAGCTCGAGACGCCCCTGTTCCATGTGTTGCACGTAGAGGCCATCGAGAGCAACGCCCTTCGCAACCGAATGACTTGCAAGACGCCGATACGCTTCGCGAAGTTCAGTCTCGCTGCGAAGATCCAATTCGAGCAGACCCGCAGCAGCACGGTGCGTTACGTCGCTGGAAATACCCTTGATCGCAACTGGGAATTCTACAGTGCGAGCGACCTCTGCGGCTTCGTTTTCCGAATTGGCAAGTCTTCCTTCGGCAACGCACAATCCTGCGGCGCGCAGAATTCGATGGCAAGAATCTTCTGAAACAACGGTCCCAGATTCAGGCCGTGAGACAAACACATTCCAGTCGAACGCGTGGACCTTTGCGCTTTTCAAATGCTCTCTCGGCTTCGTTGTCGCATAAGCCGCGACCTTTGCGAGAACGCCAATCGCGCGTGACGGTTCGGGAAACACATACATGCCATCCGCAACGACCAGATCAAACCCCTCTTTCGGCGGGATCGTCCACGAAACACACACAGTCTTCTTCGTTCGGCGGCGAAACTCGATCAGCGCTCGCCCAACTTCGTCAGCACCGCGAGCCATAGCGGTAAGCGGGAGAAATACAATGTCGATGTTGGGGTCTGCGGCGATCGCGTCCAAGACGCGCGGAAACTGCGCCAACCACTCCGGTTTGAACGTATCGGGCGTGAGGTCAATCGGATTTGAGACAGAAGCGATCGGTGGCATGATCGGAACTAAGTGATCCATCGTGGTTTGTGTAAGGGTTGGTGTCTCCAAGCCATAACGGGAGCAAAGGTCCGTTGACAGTACCCCGCCTCCGCCGCCGAAGGTCACAATGGCGACGCGTTTTCCGGCTGGAAGTGTTGCAAGATCGATGCTGCTCAAGAATAGCGCGATGTCAAGTAGCTCACGATGCGATTCGGCAGTGATGACGCCCTGCTCGCGGAATATCGCCTGCCACACACGGTCTTCGCCAGCAAGAGCTCCAGTGTGGGCTGCCGCCGCACGAGCGCTCGCCGCAGACACGCCAGCTTTAATAAGGACAACAGGCTTGCGGGCCGACCGTGCCCGTTCAATCGCCGCAATGAAACGCGGTCCATCCCGAAGGCCTTCGACATACGACGCAATGATTTTCGTTTTTGGATCCTCGGCAAAGGCAGCCAGGAAATCACTCGTAGTAAGGGCGACTTCGTTGCCACTGCTGACGTTGAAACGGAAGCCAAACCCAGCCATTTGAGCCATGGCCTGTGTCATCACGCCGATCCCGCCGCTCTGACTAACCATGGAAATGTTGCCTGGAAGAAGCTGATCCGCTGCGACAAGAGTTGACGCGAAACTACCAATCATCGGCAGCCAATAGTTCACGATGCCAATCGAGTTTGGACCACATAGTTGGAATCCCGTTTCGGCGCAAATATCGACAAGTTCTCGCTGAAGGCGAACGCCATCGCCGCCGGCCTCCGCGAAACCCGACGCCCAAACGATGCCGCTCTGAATACCTGCTCGGACGCACTCCTCAATTAGCTTCGGGACCGAAGCTGCAGCGACCGCGATTATTGCCATGTCCGCGCACCTCGGCAGCTCAGACAAGGTGCGAAAGCATTGCAATCCGCCAACCGTTGCCCGCTTTGGGTTCACGGGCCATATCTCCCCCGGGTATTTGAACTTACGAAGTAGCCCTACGACTCTACCACCGAGATTTCCTGGCTGGTCCGATGCCCCAATAACGGCAATGGAGCGGGGCTCGAACAATTTATTTAGGTTTGCCAGCGTGTCCTTGGACGAAGGCATCACCTGGTTTAGCCGCCTCGTTCTTTCAACCACAGCTTCGTCAGTGGTCTTCAACAATGAATTATTTGTTGACATTGTGTTGGTGGCGCTTCAACGAGCGCAGATTTCTTCTGCCTTTTCCGGCACATTTAATGTGCAACAGCGTCTGGAACTAACCCTTTCCCGACTCTACTTATCAGGACATACTCAGTTCAAGGCTTAATAGTGTCTTGGTATAGTTGTATGTAGCGGCCCAGAACAATGACTCCAAACCACAGGAACAATGAAGTCCCGGCGATGAACTTGGCGAGCAAAGGAGCGTCCTGTCCGGAGCCTACTTCCTGACATTTTCGGAATGAATTTGTAACGTAGAACGTTAGCAAATTCATTCCGGCAAGAGATATAAACAGCATCTTCAGCCAAAAAGCTAAATCGTAACCGTAGTACAAAGGCATCCCAGCAATGGCGCAGATGCCGGTTATCACATTGATTAGGAACCCCGCGACGCCCCACGGTACGAGCTTGTTTAACGGCGCTATCGGCAGTTCCTTTATGAATCCGAGAATGCGTAAGTCCAGCAGTCCGATGGTTCCGAGCAACAGTGTTAGCCCAATGAAATGCATATCCATCAGGAAAGCCCACCACCACCTGTTCTGTACCATGAGCTCCGAAAATTTAGTAGTCCCGAGCCACTGCAAAAATGAATGAACTAGAGTAGGCACGGTCAGCCTCCCGACCTGGAAAGTTCGAATCCCGGCAACCAATACTTGAAAGAACCGTCATTGGCTTTCATCCGCCTGGGGCAAAAAAACCGTACACTAGATAAGTATACGTATATGCCAGCAGGCGACCCGCCGTAATGGCGCCCACCCATAATACGAGCGACCATATTGCAAGGTATTTACCTCTGGCTTCCATAGCCGCCTCGTTAAGATTTAGGTCGCCGAACACTTGAGTCTTAAGCCTTTGCATAGTCCATACCGCCAGACCAATCAGCATCAATTTGATATAGAAGACCGGATTCGTAAGAGCCTTCGTCGGGTAGGCATATACGAGAAGCAAACCCGATACCGCATTTAGGACGAATCCCATCCACATAAGCTTGTAACACTTCTTGAGCGGCGCGAGCTGAATCTGGGAACCGACACCCAGAATTCGTAAGTCAATTGCCGCGCTGGGCCCAACAAGCAACACGAGTCCGAAAGTATGGAAAGTTAGAACGAAATAAAATCCGAACACGGACTGTGTTTCGCGGAGCCAGGTGCTAAAGCCTGTTTGTTCGACCGTCTCCAGAAAAACAGGAACTACCACTTATGTCTCCTTAACTGATCAACTGTTGCACACAGTGGCTATCCAATCGAATCACTACCGTCTCACTGACTGGCTTAAGAGGCGGCAGGGCAGTTTAGGTGAAGACCTGCCACTAATACGTGCCCGCGTCCAAGCAAAAGTTGGCAATTCTCAACCTAATCTGCGCTAGGTTGCGAGAACCCCTGACTATTTGTCCAAATACACAGGCTCTCGCTTGTCCAGGAATGCACGGATGCCTTCTTTTGCGTCCGCGCTGACAGTGAGTCTCGCGCTCGTCGTCTGGCCCATTTTGTAGGTCTCAAGCCATGACGTTTGGGTCTCGCCAACATTTATGGCGGCCTTATTCGCCTTGAGCGCTGGCAGGCTCTTCGCCGCCATCGAACGGGCAATTTCCATGGCCTTTGGCACAACGTCTTGCTTCGGTACAATTTGATTAAAGATCCCAGTAAGTCGCAATTCCTCCGCGGAATAGCGCCGCCCGGTGTATATCATTTCGCGAATCATTCCCTGGGGCATCCTCAATCGGAAGAAGAAGCCGCCGCCATTCGCGAGCACACCGCGGTCGATCTCAGGCAAAGAAAAAAAAGCCTCGGCTGAGGCTATTCTGAAATCACATAAAGTGCTCAGAACAAATCCTGCCCCTACAGCATGATTATTAACCGCAGCTATGATCGGGCGGTTCAGGTTGAAGAATCGCTCAAAGGATTTGTTGACGAGCGCATAGCGTTCCAGCCTGGAATCGTAGTCCAGGCCGACGAAGTCGTTCAAATCAGCGCCTCCGCTCCATGCGCGAGCTTCCGGCGGAGAAGTTAGGACGGCTGCTCGAGTAATGTCGTCAGACTCGATAACCTCTACAAGGTCACAAAGGTCAAGATATACCTCGCGCGAGAGGGCATTAACTGGAGGGCGATTAAACGTGATGAGAGTGACGCCATACTGGTCCGTCTCCATCTTAAAAAATCGCAAGACTTTCTTTGTTTCTGCCACAGGGGCCTCCATTTTTCTTGCAAAGATGACAATAAAATCCTCGTATCGACGTCTTCCGATATACACATTTTGAATTGCCAAACAACTCGATTCATTGACTTGGCCGGCGATTGGCGTTCTACCGGTGCGAATACATGAGCCTGCCGCCGCTTTCCAACTGAGATTCCAAAACGACTCCCTGCTCCGCCTCTGTTATGAACAGTCTTTTTCGATCCGTCCCGCCGAAGGCAACATTTGTCGTGCGGATACCCGCGCACGACCTCACCCGAGCCAATGGCTCCCCCAGCCGGCTGAACAGCCACACCGTGCCAAACCCGGCGTGAACCACTGCAATATTGCCCGCATCGTCAATCGCCATGCCGTCCGGGCCGGCAAGGCCCCCCGAAAGTTGAATGAAGAGCCCACACTTGAAAATGCATCGATTCCACTGTTGTAATGGCATCCTTAGAACTTGCAGAGACCGAGTGATGGCTACAAATAAAGTATCTTGTTGCGCATTCAGGACCAGACCGTTGGGATATGGCAGTCCATCCATCAGCAGGTCTAACTCGCCACTACTTCGAAGCCTGAAAACACGCCCGACGAGATTTTCTAATCCGCTCTCTCCTGGGTCGGTGAAGTAGAGGTCACCATTATCCGCAAACACCAGGTCATTCAATCCTCTAAACGGAGTGTTGTCCACCCGATCCAAGACAACCGTGTGTTTACCGGTAGCCGGATCAAAACTGAGCAAACCGAGCTTATGGTCGGCGACGAAAATCCGGCCGTCCTTGTGAATCTTGAGCCCATTGGGCTCTCCGTCATACTCTGCGAATACTTTCCATTCAGTTTTAGGAGAGATCCGAAAAATCCGGCCATGACAAACATCCACACAATAAAGATTGCCCGAACGATCAAAAGCCGGACCCTCCAGAAAAGAGTGCAGTGGCCCACCTCCGCGAGTTCTGCTCCATTCCGTTTCTCGATCCCGGATCCGAAGCTCGTCGGGCAGTCGAGCGAAGACGCGTGTTTCTATCAGCGGCGGCGCGGCAAACACAGGGCGTCCTTTCCCGGATGCTTGAGCATAAAGAGAAAACTCATGTTGCACTTGAGAGCCAATATGCATGACTGCCCTGCAAGTAAATTAAGCCGTCGTCTTCCCCTGCGCTTTGGAAGACACCTCATGATTGGCGAGTTCTTCGAGTGATTTCACCAATGCCGAATGATCCAGGGCAGCACTGCCTCGTGCCGCACAGGCATTAAATAACTCCTGGCAGGTGGCCGTATTCGGAAGACTCATCTTCAACGCACGAGCTCCTGAAAGCGCGAGGTTCAAGTCTTTCTGATGAAGCTCAATCCGAAACCCCGGATCGAACGTACGGTTGATCATCCTTTCTCCATGAACTTCAAGAATGCGTGAAGACGCGAACCCTCCCATAAGTGCTTTTCGAACTTTCGCCGGATCAGCGCCTGCCTTGGAAGCAAACAGCAGAGCCTCTGCAACAGCCTCGATCGTGAGCGCCACAATGATCTGGTTTGCCACTTTTGCGGTTTGCCCGTCGCCATTCGCTCCGATGAGATTCACATTCTTACCCATCAAGTCGAATAGGGGCTTTACGCGGGCGAACGCTGTTTCAGACCCGCCGACCATAATTGTGAGAGTCGCTTGCTTCGCGCCAACTTCACCACCCGAAACGGGTGCGTCCAGGTAATCGCAGCCAAGTTTATTTATGCGTCGAGCAAAATCCTTCGTGGCAATGGGCGCTATCGAGCTCATGTCAACGACAGTTTTGCCTGCCTTCAAACCCTCGGCGACGCCGCCCGAACCGAACAGCACGGCCTCAACATCGGGAGTATCAGGCACCATGATAATTATAATTTCGCTCAGTTCGCCGACTTCCCTGCCCGAACGACAAGCGTGTCCACCCTTAATTACTAGTTCTTCCGAGACTGGCCTACGACTTTGAAGATATAGCTCATGTCCACCGTCGATAAGATGCCCAGCCATGGGGATACCCATGGTGCCAAGCCCGATAAATCCGACTTTCATAGGTTTTCTCCTTTAGCCATGCGACGATGCCTTCTTACCAACAGACATCCACCCCAGGCCCGCTTCGGTGGTAGTTAGTGGTTTGTATTCACAGCCGATCCATCCGGCATAATTCAACTTGCTCAGGTGTTCGAATAGAAATTCATATCGAATTTCCCCGGTGCCAGGTTCATGGCGCCCGGGGACGTCGGCGAGCTGAAGGTGTGGGATCAGGTGAATGTTCTTCTCAATCGTATTCGCCAGGTTTCCTTCCATCATCTGCATATGGTAGATGTCGTATTGCAAAAACAAGTTCTGCTCTCCGACTTCACTGATAATCGCCAAGGCCTGCGACGACCTGTTTAGAAAGAATCCCGGAATATCATACGTATTCACGGGCTCGATCAGAAGCTTGATGTCCTGTGCAGCAAGACGCGGCGCGGCATATTTCAAATTGCTGACGACGGTTTCGTGCGCTTTGGCGATTGCCAGCCCCTGCGGCGGTATTCCTACCAGACAATTCAGCTGTTTGCAGCCAAGTGCGCGCGCATAGTCGATGGCTTGGTCAACTCCTTCTTTGAATTCTCCTTGTCGGCTCG
>Ga0206815_1130_pt1 | contig 20442 bp, 11 predicted proteins | sample Alteio_BWOrgCont_91_FD_152864 | JGI IMG/M metagenome (GOLD analysis project Ga0206815, IMG submission 152864) | Enriched cells from forest soil in Barre Woods Harvard Forest LTER site, Petersham, Massachusetts, United States -... | ecosystem: Environmental > Terrestrial > Soil > Temperate forest >...
GAGTGACGGACTCTGGCGCACACTGGATAGCCGCGGACTCTTCGCTTCCGCGGTGATGCTTTCCGAGATGCACCAGGGTGTGCTGTCCGACCTGCTCACCGCGCAACTTGGCTGGGGCTGGGAGCCGCACGTCCGGAGGTCCAGCCCCGTCGCGAAGTGGGAAGTGGCGGGCGTATCGGAGATGTTGATGGAGGAGTTCTCGCGGCGCACGGCCGACATCCTCGCGGTGAAGGACCGTCTTATCGAGAAGTTTGAAACCGAACATGGTCGGCCACCCACCGACGTTGAAGTCCTGAAGATTCGACAGACGGCGACCCTCGCCACGCGACACGCCAAGCAGGGTCGAAGCCTCGGGGAGCTGACAAAGGACTGGATGATGAGGGCACTCCCCTACCTCGACGAAGAGCCGACGTCGTGGGTGCACGAACTTGGCCAGAAGAATGTCTCCGTCTTCTCCAGTCAGGACTTCGCCGATGACATCCTGCGCGACGTGGCGAGTGCGGCCCTCGACGTCGTGAGTGCGAAGCGTCCGACCTTCTCACGCGCAAACATCCAAGCCGAAGTGTTTCGCCAATTGCAGAGCGTTCGCTTCGTAGAGCCCGCCGAGCGACTCCACGCCGCGACCCGTACAACCGACCTGGCTCTGGCTCAGGCACTCCGCATCAACGCACCGAGCTTGCACCACACACCACGCTTTCTGCTGCGCGGCGACGGCACGTCGAAATTCGAGGCGACCGGGCACTGGCGCTTCACTACGAAGACCTTGCTCGATGCCGAAGCGCGACTGCTGGCCGCCGGTCAGCGCGCGGACTCCGCTGTCGTCTCGCGAAGGACTGTCTCGGTCGTGGCGAGACGACCGCTTCCCGGCAAGACCTTCACGCTCTCACTCGATCAGGCACGCTGCGTTTCCGAGATCACTACTTCCGGTCACTTCCTCGACGTGCTTGTGGGCGCCGCCGGTACCGGCAAGTCGACGGCGATGGCTGGACTTCGAGCCGCGTGGGAAAATGAACACGGTCCCGACTCGGTTCTGGGACTCGCGCCCTCAGCGGCGGCCGCCGAGGTCCTAGCTGAGGACATGGGTATTGATGCGGACAACCTCGCCAAGTGGCTCTACGAGCATCGCCAACGTGGGCGGCGAACCCGCGAACTCCAGGGACTTCGCCGCACGGTTCGTCGACGCAGGGCTGAAGGGCGAAGAACGAGCCCTCTGCGCGAGCGGATTTCTCAACTCGAAGGAGATCTCTATCGCTGGAGCCTTCGCTCCGGTCAACTGATCGTCGTCGACGAAGCCAGTCTCGCCACCACCTTCGCGCTCGACGAACTGATGTCAGCGGCCCTGGATGCCGGAGCGAAGGTGGTCCTCGCGGGTGACCCCGCGCAACTCTCCAGCGTTGACGCCGGCGGTATGTTTCGCACGCTGGTAAGTGATCGAGGTGAGCACGCGCCGACGCTCGAGCACGTTCGTCGTTTCAAAGCAACTTGGGAAAAGCAGGCCAGTCTGCAAGTACGCCGTGGCGAGTTCGCATCTCTCGCCGCCTACGGCGCACACGAACGAATCACGGAAGGAACTCGCGAAGACGCGCTCGACGCTCTGTACTCTGCGTGGCGCCGTGACACAGACCTGGAACTGCGTTCCTTGATGCTGGCCGGGGACGCGGCAACAGTCGATGAACTGAATGCCCGGGCCCGCGCGGATCGCGTCAAACGCGGCTTGGTGGACTCCGGGGTCATCATCGGCACCCTCACGGTGGGCGTCAACGATCTCGTCGTTACCCGAGAAAACGACCGGCGCCTCCGCACCAGCAGAAGTTGGGTGAAGAACGGAGACGAGTGGCGGGTCGTGGCTACGCATCCGACGGGGGCGCTCAGCGTTGAGCGTGTACGCAGTCGCGAGTCCGTCCTCTTGCCCGCTCGCTACGTCGCTCAGCATGTCGAACTGGCCTATGCCTCGACCGCGCATCGCGCCCAGGGGCGCACCGTCGATACCGCCCACGCCTTCGTCAGTCCCACGACGACGCGCGAAGTGCTCTACGTCGCGTTGACCCGAGGATCGGAGGCGAATCACCTCTACGTCGACACGCACTACGACCCGGATCCCGACACCGGTCACGAGGAACGTAGCAAATCCCCTTCCGCACTAGAAGTGCTGACCGATGTGTTGCGCCATGACGGCGCGGATAGGTCGGCCACCGACGTGATCCGAGAGTTCCAAGCGACGTCGATCGCCACTCTGGTCACTGAGTACAACACGATCGTCACTTTGGCTGATGGAGAACGCTGGAAAAGCGTTCTCTGCAACGCGGGGCTCGACGATGCCGAGCTTGCCCGGGCGCTGAACTCCGACGCTTACCAGGCGTTGCTCGTCCAGTTACGCGAAGCGGAGTCTCGCGGTTTCGACGTTCGCGACGACCTGTCGACGCTCGTCAGGGCCCGGTCGTTAGGCGATTCCCACGACGTCGCGGCCACCTTGACGCATCGCGTAGCTCGCTACGTGACCGCCATGGGTTACCCCGAGCTCCCCAGCACTCATTTCGTCGCAGGTCTCTTGCCTCGGGCGACCGGGATCACCGACTCGGACGTGCTCTCAGCACTGAGTGATCGAGTCGGCGCAATCGAAGAGCACGCACGGATCCTTGCCGTCGAGGCAATTGATCGGGGTGACGCATGGGTTCACCACTTCGGCGTAATTCCGGGGGACGAAGACAATTTCGCACGGTGGCTGACAGCCGTCGCCGCTGGCGCCGCATATCTCGATATCTGGAATACCGATAATTTTGATATCAGTACTGAGTTCGATATCACCCCACAGCAGGTTTCGCACCGAGGCCGAGTCCTCACCACTACGGATCGAACTTTCATCGATGAAAGAGAGGTCTGTTCGGAGGCGATCGCCACCGAATGGTCACCGAACGACCGTTGGTTCGAGTCTCAGAACCCAGACTTCGTTCTAGACCCGCTGCAACCATAAAACCTCGAAGTACGTCGCATGTCGGCCCGCGACGATTTAGAAAGCGGACCTGTCGCCTGCGATCTTGCAGCGCGATCTCGAGGCAATCGCAGCATTCGAACTGCTGGACCTTCCACAATGGATTCTAATTCTCGCGGATGCGATACTCGTCCAGACAAAGACTGAGGATCAGAGGAAAGTCATCGATAAAATTCACCGGTGAGGGTAAAGCAACCGATCGAACGCTCTTGCCATAATCACCCCACGCCGCCTCGGCCAAAGCTTCGTCCCCTGCCGCACTCAGGACCACCAATCGCCGATCGCGCGACACCGTGGTCGGTCCGCCGGACGTAATCGCGCTGTCCGACTCAATCAGTTCTTCATATCGAAGTAACAGGTCAGGAAAATTTTCGAACTCAGGCGGAATTGTTACCACAGTGCTCTCAGCCAAAAGGGGCCTTGCCCTGTTAACCAGAATCATTGGGGTTGAACTTGCTATTTCCGGGCCCACTAATCCAAGCGCTTCGACCCCTATCACTGCTCCAGAACAATCTCCCACAACAATTAGGTCCATTGAAGACGACATCAGATCCAAAATTACCTCGGCGGTATCCAGTGCGGCGGCCAGTAAGGTCCTCGGCGGGTCTTCTCTCCATCGAGTCTCCCTACCGGACAGTTGAATGGCAACGACGCGGGCAACAGGCTCCACCGAGGACAGTTTGTTAACAATTGAAGCGCCCGCTCCAGCGTGGGGCACAATCAAAATTGTGGGGGCGAAGCCAGCCGTTCCGGGCATCGTGAAGTATGTTCTTGCGCTCATATCTCTTCCTCAAATAGTGAGTTCTCCTCATCGATGCTGAATGGCGAAAACACGCCGACATACGAGCCCTGCGTATAATGAACCGCCCAACATCCTGCCTTCCGCGATTGCATCACGTCCGACTCAAGATCATCTCCAATATGCAAATGCGAACTCGACACCAGTTGACCATTCCGAAACTTCTTGTAAAGCTGACCCGACCTCTTTGTGGCATGTTCGTCTCCAGAAGTTGCTCCATCGTCAAATAAGTCGCGCAGTTCGAAGCGACCGAGAATATCCTGGATATCCCGCGTCCGGAGATACATGTCCGACAAGAAGAATATTGAGGTCGCTGGTGAGCATTCTTGAAGCGAGCGAGCCCAGGACTTCAACGGTTCGTTGACCCGCAGAAACCTCTCCTCCGTCTCCACTTCTGCACGAATCATATGCTCAACAAGATCGTGACGGCGGGAGGAATCTAACGTCAAGCCGAGATCGGAAACCAACATGTCGACCACGGAACTGAACCATTTAAAGACGGGAATCCCAGTGTACTTTTCTGAGCACAGAGGAAGAACGAGTTGTCCGACGCTGCGACAGTCTTCTCGACATTGAGCGATGAGCTCAATTGAAACCTTCTTATCGAAGAAGGTTCTAAATATATCCGCCCATCGCAAACTCGCATTCTGCGTGATGACATCCGTGTCAGCAGTGCGTATTAGCAGAGTGTCGAAGATGTCGAGCGAAATTGATTTGAACCATTCCGCGGCGATGCTAACCGGAAGTATCATCTCAGGTACTTTCCCGCGACCTACGCTGAGATTTCTCTCTCGATCTTCACTCGTCTGCGTCAGGGCCAGACTCTCTAGGCATATCGGGCGCGGACCCGAGGGAGAGTCGTTCTGCCTACGATTAGGCATACTCGGTTGACTGGTCGTGAATCTCGCAGCAGCGCTGGGCAATGAGCCGAATACCATCATGCGACTTTGCCAACGACCAGATTGAGACGATTGCGGCGGGAGTTCCGTCACGCCAGTCGACTGCCCCGCCAGGCCGCACATGCACCTCTACATTTTCGACACCGTCAACTGCACGCAAGGCTGCGATATCCGGTCCTCTGGTCAGACTCGAGGCACCCATCGGTGGCGCCAACTGTTGGAACATGGCGACCGAGGTGTTCTCATTGTTAAACGCAATTCCAATGCCTAGCGCGATTTCAAGTGACATACGTGCTACGTTGACTCTCGTCGTTAGTCCCATTAGTTTGTGGACTGGACCGCCAGGCCGACCATTGACCTCGATAACTTTCCATCCCGACTCCGTAAGAATCAACTCAACGTGAAACAGACCGGAACTCGAACTGCAGGCCCGCACAGCCTGACCTGCAACTTCAATCGCGTTTTGCTGTTGTCGGGGATCTAAACTTGCAGGCAAGATGAGTCCGCCTTCGCGAAAAGGCTTGATTAACGGGAGGCGTTCTGCCACCACGACGCTGAGCACTACACCATTTTCTTGTGCGAGATCGACGGAGATGTATGGGGCAAGCCACTCTCGACCGGGAGTCGTGATGCCTCTTATGAGGGACTCGAGGACAAAATCTTCCGAAGTCCGAGCGGCTGAACCGATGCTCTCCAACACGAATTGGATGTCCTCTCTGGCCTCAACACAAATAGTCGCTCGACTCCCACTTCCGAAACGCGGTTTAAGAACCGCTGGATACTGCACATTAAACTCGACATCTGAAATCGAAGTGCCTGCAGGGATAACGATCGCGTCGGGAACCGGAAGTCCCGCATCAGCAAGAGCCGTTCTTTGGGCCGCTTTATCGCGTAGACGAATACTTTCCTCAGATGAGTGATAAGGAAGCCCCAGCCTCGCGGCCACTACCGAAGTCAACTCGATCTGCTCTTCACTGAAGGTAGTGATCCCGCGGAATTCAAAATCCGAGGTTCCGTCGACGCTTATCGTGGTCTCTCGACGTTCAACGACCACCGTCGGCGCTAAGGCTCTCAGAACCGGCAGCATCTTCACATTGTGTGGGTCGTCTAACGAGACTATAAGAACAACTTCACAGATGCTTCCCGCCGCCGCCAGAATGTCAAGTGGTGAGACTGCTCCAAATCCATACACAACACCGCAGACAGGTAGCATTCAGATTCCCTCGAAGTGAGCACTACGCGCGAACTGCGCTCCACCAAAGCGCGTCTTCATTCTTGACCAATTCCCCCCCTGGGCAATCGCCGCATACGAGGTTGGCGTATGGCCGAACAAGCAATCTTTGGATTGGACTCCTCTGCCGGCGTTCATTACAGCACAGACAGGAGAGAGTTGACAACGCCATCGCAAATGCACTCAACGCGCTCGGGCTGAAGTACGTCGGCGCCAGCGCAAATTTCAAGATCCATTGTCCCGTCACGTTGCACCGTAATGCTGCACGCCACGACCGCACTATTCCAGTGCTCCTGAGTAAGAAGATGCGTTTCCTGAAGCGGTAGCTCTCCCCACCATGGTCCCAATGATCTGACGCGCATGAAATTTAAGACCAACCAGGGTGAGCTTCTCATGAGACCGAACAAGGAAGGTTGAAGTTCCTCAAGAAGAATTGAATATGGAACCCTCTCGTGAGGAGCGGATCTTCTCATGATTCGCATAGCTTCAGTCGTGAGCGTGCGCATCTCGGCCGGCCCACGAAGCTGGGTGCGCCTCACCACCGCGTGCGCCAGCGAGCATATGACTTCCTCGGAACCTCTGCCCCTTCGATTCGGCGAAGGGGTTACTACTGAGTCGTATCTACCTGAGATCTGCCAGTTCGTCCGCCAGAGTGCTGCGAGCATCAGTGCGAAAGGCGACGCCCGCCATTCGGCTGCTCTCCGCTCGAGTTGAGCCCACTCTTCCCTTGATACTGCGAATCTGGATGTCACTGGTCGGGCGTCTGTTGGATCGTGGTCACTATTACGTTGACCAACAAGTGACGTCGACGGCACAATATTCCCGTCCAATTCTTCCCGCCAGAAATCCACGTGTTCTTGCAAAGGTGGGCCATGACTTGCTTTCCAGACGTCACCGATTTCCAAGGCGAGAATCGATCGATTTCTAGAATCGCGGTCCGCTAACTTCCTCTCTGTGCTCGGCTGTGCAAGCTCACGACCGAGATCATCCATAAAGATCTGCCAGGACGTCCCGTCTGCAGCAAGATGATCCAACACAACTACCGCGCAAAGGCAATCCGGATCTCGCTCGTAAAAAAATGCGAGCCGTAGGCGCGGCACGTCTGCAAGTTCGAATGGCGTTGAAGCCATTTCGCGAGCATCGCGCAATAATGTGTCTTGGGTTATAAATACTGCCCCAATCGAAGGTAGCGCTGAGACATTCGCAATTTCCACGTGGGAGTCAATGCCGTGGAATATGGCACGAAGAACCGGCTGAGATCTGACGATCCTGTCCACAGCCGCGACAATTTGGCTCGGATCCACTTCGCGAGAGAATTTCAGTACCTGCGCAGGAAGCGTATGTGGGATCGGCACACGTCCCTGTACGCGCGCACTTTCCCGTTGCATCAGCACATTTCGTTGCCCCGGGAGAATTGGAAGGCTTGCCGTTTTGCCATCGGCACTGTCGACCACTGACTCACCTCCCTTCGGGGGGTAGATATCTTCGAGAGCATCGACAAGGTCTCCAAACCTGGGACAAATAATCGCCAGCTCCCCCGGAATCGATATTCCGAGTGCATCGCTTAGGCGACGCGCAAGGTCGGCAGCCAAGATAGATTCACCGCCGCACTCGAAAAAATCCGACCCGTCACTAGGCTCCCCCCCAAGGGCCTCGCTCCAGGCAACCGACGCTATGTCCCACATTTCCATCACCACCTCCTCAGCCGAATATTAAATATCCGATTGCCGATACTTAGGACTACCCGTCGCTCGACCAGAGCGAGCGACCAAAGCGAACCAAGACTTGACGAAGTCGTCACAGCTCAGAATGAGTACAAATCGGATCAACGATCCACAACTCCGAAATTAGGCATTTTCATAAACCCCGAATTGACCATGAATGAAACACAAGGCACTCCAGCCCAACCAATCAAGTACGAGTCCGATTCCGTAACTGCCATGTCCTCTAGCGCGATTCTCGCTTGCGACCATTGCGACGGAGCGCCACGAGGGAAAAGGGCGTACGCCGAGATTGCCTGGAGCCACTCCAAATCAAAATGCGGACTCAAAGCAGACAATGCCTTCTCTGAGGGTGGAAAACTCTGGCGCCACGTCAGAGGCGGTTCTCGCTCAACGGGAATTGTCACTCCCACCATGCTGTCGACACCTGACCGCATAATTCTTACAACCTCAACATCGATGTTCAGATATCCCAGATCGCGCAGCAAAGCGGACTGAATGAATTTTGACGCTCGGTAAACCATATGGAACAGTCGAATCGCTTCAATACACAGGGAAATGCGACTTTCCTCCGTGTACATTCGTTTCAACTGTTCTCCCCTCGCCATCCCGTAGTACAGCGTTGCCACGGCCAAAGCGCTACGCATGGTTTCGCGGTCCGCCCCCCACTCTCTCTCGCAGAACTCGATCGTCGCTCCTTCGCTAACTTTCAGCGCACACTCGACGCTCACGATGTCTAAGAGCGGACTCAGCGTCCAGTTCTCGCGGCGGTAGGTGTGGCTCAAATACCCGGTTTTCACAATTTGACCCCCTGCGACGATCCACTTCTCAGTCTCACAGCGATTGTCTGGCAATGAGGCCGGAAGCAAGTTGAGCTTTTCGACCATCCACCGCTCGATCTCCAGATGCTCGCCCAGGATTGCGAATGATTTGGCCATCTCGGAAACCCGATGATCCGGTACTTGCAAGGACGAGCCATCCACTGGAAGCAACCTTGATCGCCTTGCCACATACTCGAACGCACCCTCGCTCGAAGTCGACGCCGATACTTTGCTTCCTGATAACCATTCCGAAATTACGAGTTCTCTACCAATAGCTACGACTCGCGGTAGCACTGGATCGCCATTGAGTGACCTCGCGGTTCGCCTGGCCGCATGCCCAAAAATTCCTGGGCTTATCCACTGGGCGACGAGCCGACGCGGGTCGGAATGAGTTCCGTCGTTGACCCAGAAGGAAGACTTCACCGCGGATCTATCTCGAAGGTTTGGCCATCTCGCGATAGCTGAGTTATGAAAGCCTTCAACAAAGCCGTCAAATTCGCATATATCGTTGTCGTCTAGCAGCCAAGGGTGGCGGAGATAATTCCGAATGCTGTCAGCTTCCATGCGCTGGCTCGAGGCCCACAATGTTCGTGGAAGAGTCGTAAGGCTCGCTCCAATGCCTCCTAATGCTTCCTGACATACCGTCTCGTGAAAGCAGGGTAGCAGCAAATCCACTTTGAAACCGTGGGAAATGAGATGCTCGGCGACCACAGATATTGCGCGACCGCTCAAAGGAGGATCGTCGACGATAATGGCTTGATGTCTGGGCAGACTTAATGCCTCGTCCATCTGGCGGCCCGGTCGGACCGATGCAAGATCCGCTCGTGTTCCGTTTGCAATGAGTTGAGCAGCAACGATCGGAGCCAGGTAACACCCGCCACTTCGAACTGCGACAACAACCACGCCGTCGTTCTCCCTTGGTGGAAACCAAGCATCAGCAAGCCGCTTCCCATCGGTCCATTCGAGGCCCTGAACGGCTATCCCAGCTGGAATTTTCGGAATCTCCGAGCTTCCCACGAATTCCTCGACCACATCCTTCGCTTGTCGGTCAATCGATGTCAAAGTGCCACCTCCTACGAGGCACTTTGCAGCATCAAGAACTGCAAGACGAAATTGAGGTTCTTCAACCAAATCCATGTCGGCGACTTTCACCCAGAGCGCACAAAGCCCCTCATAGGTTTCAAGCAAATCAAAATCTCCGCGGGGGTGTTCAAGTATGCCGGTAGCTATAGAACCAAAGTTGAGACGTCGCAAGCCATCATGCTTCGGGGGCGAAAGGCTCATGTCGCAGTTCCGAGGATGTGGACCAACCTTGCCAGTTCGCGGTACGGAGTCCGACTAGACACGGCTGACTCCAACTCAAACAGAGCTGAGTAATTCACCGGAGACTCAGATTCGCTCTTCAAGTGATCAACGAAAAGTCGAATGCCATACCACTCTGCGGTGAATCCCCGGGTCTGCAAAAGCTGCGAGAGTTCGGTTGGATCGTCCCCGCGTGTAACAATTCCCAGATTGCCTTCGCTCGAAGCTGATTGGCTCAAAATCAGTCTCAGTGCCTCTTCGTGCTTACCTTGAAGTGCTTCCCGTACACCTGTGGAGAGTCGGTTCTTAGTCAAGATACTCAAGACTCCACCGCGGCTCACAAAATCGCACAGTCTGTTCACGGCGACCTCGCTCGATGTCAAATAGAGCAGAACGCCGTGGCAGCAAACACAATCGTAAGTCTCTTTGGGTTCAAAATTATCGAGGTCGCTCTGATGAAGCTTGAGACGTGCTTTTGCCGCATGCGACAAGACCGAAGATCGCGATCTCAATCGATTCAGCATTTCTTCGGACGGATCAACCGCGGTGACCTCATAACCTTCACCAGCCAATCGGAGACTCATCTCGCCGTCGCCGCATCCAATATCTAGGACTCTCCCCCTTTCACCGAGCCGTTGCTGAATCTGTTTGAATACAAGATCATGTCGCAACCTTCCCCGAATTCCCTCTGAGTAACTTCTGTAATCATCTCCAACGAGTCCAAAATCTTTCATTGTTGAATTACACCCCATTCAATGCCTAAGTCATTCCAGTACTCCAAAATGAACCTTGCGGACAAATAGCGACCGTCCGCGAGCGAGCGACGAATCGAATAGGGCACTGTGGCGGCCCCGCTCCTATATTTTCTGCGCAATTCGATCAGTCTGTCGACGCTGGTTCGTAAGAGTTCAAGCCGTTCTTTACTTGAGCCCGCAGGCGCCCACGCGGTGAACGTATTGCGACTCATGCGTTCCCATAGCACGACATCAATGTTGCATGGGCTCTTTCGAACCAATGCGAAGTGAGGAATTATCTCTCCATCCTTAGGCAAACTGAAATCGTGTCCGGCCAGTTCGATCTCGCATGAACATGGTGGGAGAGAGCTCGAGTTAACGCGGATCTCGGTTAGGTGGTTTACGAATACCTTTACGAGTCCGCACGACAGACAGGGACTCTCCGAGGGACAGACTGCACCTTCGGGCCAAGTCAAATCCTTCATTTCGAAAACACGTTCACTCATTCGTCAGCCACTTCGGACCGTACGTGTCGTAATACCTTTCTATGATTCCAGAACCTTCGAGTATCTCATTCGTTGCTTTCACGTTTTCTCCCTCGCGCAGGCGCTCATCATTGGACGCAATCGCGACAGCGCCCGTCACAAGGCTCGCCATGACTACATCCACGTAGCGATTTGGCAAACTCTCCGCGAAGTGGAAGTTAATCGGCATTCCATGACCGAGCGCGGTAAGTGATGGGCCGCGATTTAGCAAATAGCGAGTTCCAGTTATCCCCAAACTGACGACTTCGCTACTCGCCTCCCGAATCTCCTCTAGCGCGAATTCGTAATCTCGACTGGTAGTACTAACCAGATATGTATCTCGCATGATCGCAGGAATATTCTCTCCAGTAAACGAACGTCGTCCCGCGCTCCCGAAAATTATCATTGGTCGATGAGATCGAAGAAGGACGTTTAGTTCCTTGCCGGTTAGAAAACCCTCCTCGTGCGCGTAGAGCAGTCGCGACAAAGAACGATCGAACACCGCGACGCGCATGCGTCGAGACCGTAAGCTACGCGCGACCTCCGTTCCTATGCGTCCGAAGCCAAGTACCAACGCCGGTTGACCCTCGAATTTTTCGTGCGGAAGAAGACGAATGACATTTCTGACGGCGGCGTCGGCGATGCCGTAAGACTCAATGGCGCCCTTCAATTCGCTTTCTGCAACGCTGAACAATGGAAACGGGAGACGATACTTCTCGACTCGGCGAATGCCAGAAATGGTTTGCTCCACTGCGCCAACCCAGTGTCCGAGGGTGTCCTGAAGCGACTCCATAAGCACTGGAATGATGTATCCGCCATCATCCATAATGATTGAACGTCGATTCCGCCTTTCCATTCTCAAGACGTGGCCACTCACCACGTTCATCAAGTCGGCGTACTTTCCGACCCTTATCCCGAACTGACGCGTTAGATGGGCGTCAACCCGGTGAGAGAACTCATATGGATATTGCTTATCAATCACCGTGATATCTTCAGAATCAACACCGAGTTTCGTGAGTGTCTTCACTAAAACCAAGAAGTCCCTCATGTGATGGATCGTGATCAAAATGCCTACTCCGTCGAGCGGCTTATTTGGCCATGTCTCATCAATTGAAGCTGTGATCGGCATCTCGAGAGTGGTATCTGACATCTCGCGAGTCGTGAACGGCAGTCGCATGAACTCGGCCATAAGTTGTTGGCAGCAGTCTGACGTACCCGCCATGTCCGCTGTGGCGCTGACAGTCAAAGTTCCCTGCGGAAAAGCGCCGGGCACGGCTGGAATGGACAGGCATATGGACACTCCCTCTCCGTTCGACATCACCACTCTCCATTTGTGGGGCGTAAGAGTCACTATCTCTTCCGCAACGCCGGCACCTACCAGCGACCGCAACTGTTCCGAAATGTGCGCTAGCGACTCATTATGATCGCTCGACCTGAAATTCAACACGCAACTCGCCGGTAGATCCACCCTTACATCCGTTGTCGTCTTCACTCAACTGACCTCGTACTGAACCGTCAGTCCAGCCAACCTAAATTTGTGACGGAGGAACAGGTCCGAAGTATTCACCGTGACAGCACGAGCTCTTTCCGCACCTTGCCTCTGACCTGCAGTCAGGACTGCGTCAACTAGAAGATCCTCACACCGTCGGCAATCGCACCACAGTTCGGCGATCAGAATCTCACTTTCACCTTGGGCGCTCTGGTAGAGACCCAACGCCAAGCAACCGCAATTGGGTCTTATGAAAACCGAATTCGACTCGTACCGGTGGTCGGATCTCCAACGCAGTGGGAACTTTGCAGCTTCCAAGTTTGACTTCCGTCCCTTTCGGGTTGCGGCACACTCAATGACGCTGATTAGTACGTCAGGCGATACCGACTCTCCGCGAACAATCTCTTGATTCGCCCTAGGCGTCGTCGATGCAAGGTCATGAACGAATATCGTCGATCCGCCGCTCTCTATCCATCCGTACTTCTCAAAAAACCTGTGAGCGGTTGCACGATCTCTCGGAACATCCGTTGTCACCAGCCCGACCCCAGCTTTGGCTGTCACACTATTAATCAAGGCACTCCCAATGCCGCATTCTTCTGCACTTGGAAGTACTACGGGGCCCCATAGACGTGCCTTTTCGCCCGCTTCGGATGCGCGCACGGCGGCCCATCCAATGACGTCCCCCGAAGGAAGATCGCGCGCAACCGCACATATTGGCGGCTCGCCAGTAATTGGATTGTTAAGCCGCGACTGGACAAGTCTTCCATCGATCGGGCGATCATCAGAGTAGCCCTTCACGGATACTCGAGCGACCCTCGCCATCTCTCCCGCGAGATTGTCCGACGGCAGAACCTTCAGGATCTCCACTCGGTACCTCTGCATGCGTTTATTCATCCCGCTATCTACCCCAACTTCGACATTGATTTCGTCGGCGTAATTGTGCCCCGAGCGCCCCGCGCACGGTCATCCGACCGCGATCGAAGGAAGCTTGGCAAATGCACCTGCCCTTAATACGGCGGCAGTCACAGTCAAACTGTCACCAGTCAAAAATAGGCCCGGATTCGCGAGCACTCCGAGAGTGTCATCCAAGAATATGGCAACCTTCATCGCCTTAATCGAATCGCCTCCAAGCGACAGAAAGTTGTCCGACCCCGACACGTATTTCGCATCTGTAACTGACATCCATGCCTCGGCTAGAGATATCTCGATTTCGTCGCTGAGAACGGATTGAATTGCATTAATCGCTGCTGAATGCTCTTGGACTTGGCTCGTAAGTAATTTTCGATCAAGCTTTCCGCTACCAGTTCTCGGAATCTGAGCCACTTCCCTCAGGGTGCGTGGCATCATGTAAAACGGCAATTTATCTAGAAGTACTGAACGGATACTTTCAGTGGTAGTGGCTTTCCCGACAACATAAAACCCAGCCAACACATCTTCATCGAACTCGGGTAACCGCACAAATTCGCATGCAGAGTCCACAATGCCAGGGACAGTGCGCATCGTCACTTCTATTTCGGCTAAGTCGACTCTGTACCCTCTGATCTTCCTTTGTCCATCGGACCTGCCGAGGAATACCATGCGGCCATCGGCAAGTACTCTTGCAAGGTCACCGGTCCGATAGCAGGATTGTCGGACGAAGAGGTCATCCAAATCCTGGTCCGTACCGGACCGCATTGCGACTGGCGAATTACCGTCGCCCAGGATACAAATCTCACCCAAACCGCCAACAGGTGCAACCGTTCCCGACCTTGTCCGAAGGATAAATGAGGTATTGGCGACAGGCTGGCCAATAGAAACTGGGCCCTCTGATTCCGGAGAGCCTATAGAAGACCAAATCGTCGTCTCGGTCGGACCGTAACCGACAAGGACACGATCGCAGCGGAAGCCGAGATCGTTAACCAGAGCTCTTCCGACATGCTCGCCGCCTACGAGAATCTCCCCAACGTGACTATTCCAACCCAATTCCAGCGCCCCGGCCAAGAGCGTCGGTGTCCCCTGAACTAGGGCCTGTCCAGCAAATTGAATGAGGCTCAATAGTCGCGCAGGCTCCGCCAATGCCTGTGTCGGCATGATGCAATAACCGGTTCTGAGCGCTGGCCAGAACAGTTCGATCAATGAAGGATCGAATCCGATGCTCGTGTGGACTATGGCTCCAACCAGGTTGGACCCGAATATGTCGTCGTATGACGCGAGTCGCGACGACAAACTTTGATGTGTGACGGTCACGGCCTTGGGGAAGCCGGTGGACCCGGAAGTAAACATGACATATGCTTCCCCCCGAGAATGCGATAGGTCCTCGTCCGAGGCCTCATCCAAAGGCGCATCACGTCGCAAAATTTCATCGATGTCCCCGAGTACGAGTCCGTGATCGATTGCGAGCGGTACTTTAAGTCCACATCCCACAAAGCAAGCACTCGCGTGGACGTCGACCATTATGCGCCGAACTCTGCCGCGCACCTCACCCGGATCAATTGGCACGACCGATGCTCCGGCTCGCCAAATTGCCAAGAAGGCGGCGAGTAAGTCTACGTCGTGATTGCAGAAGACAAGGACTCGATTTCCGGAACCAATATTGTTCGCCCTTAACCAGCAGAAAAGCTTGGACGATGTTTCCCACAACTTGCTGTACGTAACTTCCGTCTGACCGCAACATACGGCAGTGGCAACGGGACTTTTGGTGGCATTCGACCAAAAAGTCTTCACGATCGTATCGCCGCGGCCTTGTGATTCGAGCGGCCCCACGAGAGAAACCGAAGCCGAGTTTTGGATCATTGTGTGATCGCACCGATCCAGATCGGTCAGTGCGTTCTCAAGCACTTGTCGAAATAGACGAGCTACCGTGCGCTCCTCTAAGGAGGAGAGACCACCCCCCCTTCCATCCACAATGAATTTGTCAGGGGAGGCAATTAGAACCAAAGGAATGTCACCCGACATTGAGGACTCTACGTAAAGGTCACTGTCGTAGTCCTGCGGGAAATCTACGTAATTGAAGCTGGTGCGAAGTGGAGAGAGAACCTGACCGTTCGTAATTCGAGTCCAGGGATACAGCGAGTACTCAAGGTCCTCAGCCTCCTGGAGCCTCACCGCATCAACGAACTCCGACCATGTCAGGTCTGACGAATTGACACCGAATGGAAGCATGTTTAGAAACAGTCCGACGCAATCGGTGCCAATTCCTGCGAGTCCTCTTGTCCCAACAATCAAATGTGTGTAATGCAATTCCCCGTCCGAGAGTATGGACAAGACACGCAAAAAGACTGCGAGAAGTATGCTTTTCACCGGTGCATTACATTTCCGACTCGCTCTGCCAAGAGCGCCCTGTATCGCAGACGAGAAGAGATAGCAATATGTTGAGGCGGGCTCGCCGCGCGGACACCACGGTAGATCCCCCGAGACAAGGGCCTGCACGCGGCTCTCCCAATACGCTGCCGATCGCTCGTCGGTTTCAACAGCTCTGATCAAACGTGCATAACGTGTGAGCGCACCAGAACTTACTTCGGGGAGTTCCGTCATCCCTACGACTAAATTCTTAAACTCGCGTCCGAGAAGGTTGACGCTCCATCCGTCGAGAAGATAGTGGGGGTACACGAGGAACAAAGTCACCTCATTGTCGTTGATCGCCCCAACTCCTTGAACGCTTCTCCAGCTCATGTCGTTTCCAATGAGTGCCTGCGCCACAAGGCGGGCAGCATTTTCGTCTGTCTCGCATACAAGTTGCTGGTCATCTGAAAGCCCCTCGCCGAGGAAAGCATTCCCATCCACCAGTTGGAGATGCATGCGGAGCGTCTCATGGCGGAGCAGAAGTTGGTTCCACGCTGTGGCGAAGGATTTCTGTGTGACTTCTTGCTCGACTCTCAAGGAATATTTCGTAATCGCGCAATAGGCTCGATGCTCTGGGTCAAGCATCGCAGCGTAAAGGAGTCCTTCCTGCAATCCAACCAGTGGCATGGCGTCTGACGGAGGGAGATCCTCTTTGCGGGCGACCGAAGACGCATCTTTCTCGTATCGATCCAACTTTTGAAGCATTTCACCAAAGGTTGGATGCCTGAGCACGTCGCTGAGCTGTAACTTCCATCCGTAAGATTCGAGGCCAGCAACGAGCTCGAGAGCAAGCATGGAATTTCCGCCCAGTTCAAAGAAGTTGGAGTTATGCACCATTGACTCTGGCGCGAGAAGATTCGTCCACACGAACTCCAGATCCTGCTCCGGATTACCAACTGACACTGAGTCAACCTTGGGATCTCGGCGTACGGAAGCCTTCCGAAGTAGTTCGGCGTAGTCAATCTTGTTGCCGCTTGTCAATGGAAGTTGCGAAATCAGCAAAATGTTGGTAGGAAGCATGTAACTTGGCAATTTCGTTGCTAAAAGACTCCGAACTCGATCGCTGGTCAATGTGTCACTTTCGCTGGGAACGACAAAAGCAACTATCACCTCTGACGAGCCGGACTGGTCCAATACCGCCGCAGCGTCGATTACCTCCGATAGTTGTCGAAGGTTCGCCTCGATGTCGCCTAGTTCAATTCGATAGCCACCCAATAGGATCTGGCGATCAATCCGTCCTGTGATTTCGAAGGTGCCATCTTCGAGTTGGACGGCTCTATCTCCGGTGCGGTAGTACCGACCACCGGCGAAGCAGGGGCTGCCTTCCTGAAACCGTCGCTTCGTCTCCGTTTGATCGAGGTAGCCGAGCGCCACGCAGGGGCCCGAAATGACCAGCTCACCCGGAATTCCCGATGGAACGACTGACATCGTCGCATCAACGACTGCAAATATTGAGTCGTCCAGGGAGTGCCCAATACTCGCGAAGCCGAATGTGCGATTAGTGTCGGCACTGACTTCGCGCGCAGAATTGATAACCGTGGTTTCCGAGGCGCCGAATGCGTTGATCAGTTTCGCCCGCCCGAGCGGAGCCCGGTTCCAGAGTGCGACTGACGCGTTGGACAGCAAGTCGCCGGAACTAATCAAATACCTGAGCGACGAAAACGTGGCGCTGCGTAGTTCTTCTGAGAAGGTGCTCACTTCTCCCAGGAGATGGTTGAGTAGAAATGGCGTAACGCACGCAATCGTGGCTCCTGCCGCGATCCTCTCCACCAAGGCCGCCGGACTCGCCCCACTGTCTGAAGGAATGATTGCAACCGTGCCGCCGCTAACGAGTGGCATCCAGACTTCAAGAATTGAGAAGTCGAACGCGGGCGAGTGATACCACGTCCACACGTCTGTCGCCTCGACATCAAGCTCCCGCTGGACAGCCGCAATCAGCGCCGTCACGTTCTGCTTTGTAACTAATACCCCTTTGGGCGTACCCGTAGTTCCTGAAGTAAATACGATGTACTGGACCTCGCCAGGAAGAAACGTCGGGCCTCTCTTTTTTCGGCTGATCATGACTTCTCCAGTCGAAGAAAGCACGGCCTCGAGATCTAGGAATTTGTTGCTCGACTGTTCGTCGGTGATAACGATCTGCGCGCCGCTCGCGCGAGTAATTTTTAACGCCCGCTGAGTCGGCTGCTCGTGGTCAAGCGGGAGATAAACTGCCCCAAGCGAAGCAATAGCAAGCTGCGCAACAATTGATGACAAACTGCGCGGTAAGCACACGCATATTGGCTGAGCCGCCGTAACTCCCTGCGCAGAAAGACGCCCTGCGAGAATCATCACTTCATTTCGAAGTTCTCCGTACGTCACTTTTCTCTCAGCTTCGATCACGGCGATTCGATTTGGATTTGTGATTGCAGATCGCTGGAAGAGGTCGTACGGGGCCAGTTGTTCGTTCAAGGTTTCTCCCATGCTCTCGTCTGCGAAAGATTTCTTGGACCCGTATGGGCTTCCAACTGAATCAAACTCCAAGCGACCCCGCTTGTTCCTGCAAAATAGCGCTTTTGCTTTTTGAACGTCAATAATGCGATTCCAAGAATGGACGACTGAATCATCGCCTTCGCAAACGCATCGCCAAGCGCCTGGTTCAAATGGAAACCTCAAAACGCGTTGACCGATGGTGGCTCACGTATTTGACGTTGTGGCGGCTGGCACTAATGATTTTGAATCACACTGCATCTTCGGTTGCATAGACCGATTTCTCAGAATCCGATCACATATCAAAGTGTCCCGCTTTTGTCTAGCAGGTCCCGCTCACGAAGGTTCTAATGAAGACTCTTTGATCTTTAAGTTCCTCACGCTTCGCACCAGCAGAAGTGTCATCAGCGATATTAGAGATATCGCTGATACAAAGAAGAGTGCTGGCTTTAGTCTGACTACTTCATCAAGGGGGCCCGCTACCGCCAAGCCGATCGGAAATGCAATAAGTGATCCAAACCAGTCGTAGGACGAAACGCGAGAAAGAACATCTGCGGGAAGTGAACGCTGAACGGAGGTTTTATAGAGGCTGGTGAAGATCAAAAGTCCAGTGCTTCCGATGGCGGCACTGGCGGCGATAACAGCGACTGGAAGGCCAATTGCAATCGACAACGGCGCCAAGGCAAAACATGAGGCCGCCGGAATAGCCCACCGCATGGGGTGCTCGGGATCAAAGCGAGAAGTAAGAAAACCTCCAATCACGGAACCGACCGCACCGACCGCACTCACCGTCGCCCAAGTTGACGCTCCGGAGTAGTAGCGCACGCTCGCCACTGGCCCCAGCACAACGAACATCCCGTAAGCACAATTGAAAATCGCCGCGCCGGCCGTGATTGACCAGAGCCAGGTCCGTCCACTGAATTCAGTCCAACCTTGTCGAAAGTCTGCGAGCCACGAAACTTTGGAGGCTCGGGGAAGATGCACAACGTCCAGTCGCGCCAATGAAACAATGCCCGGCAAAAAGCTAATGGCGTCTCCCAGAATCGCCCAACCAGGACCAACTGTTGTTACCAAAATACCCGCGATGGCAGGCCCGGCAACGCTGGTGGCGGAGCTAGCGATTTGGTTCAAAGTGTTTGCTCGGCGGAGTTGATTCGGTCCCGCGAGTGCCGGAAGTAGGCCAGCGGACGCTGGGAGAAACATCGCGCCGGCGAGACCTTGAATCGCGCCTGCGACGCAGATCAGCGGGATCGACGGGCGTCCCATTATGAAGAGGAGCCCGAGAGCGCCCGTACCCAGCATCTCCAGAAATTCGGACCACAACATCAGCCACCGCCGCGATACGCGGTCAGCCAATACTCCACCCGCGAGCAGAAACACAAGCTGGGTTAGCGTGTCACTGACGAGCACGATGCTCAAGTCGGTGACTGAATGAGTCTGATCAAGAACGGCGAACGCGACAGCTACGGGAACGAGACGATCCCCCAACTTTGAAATCGCCTGGCCCACAAAATATCGGCGGAAGTTGGGAATATTCAGCGGTTCGAAAAGGTCGAGTTGATATCTCCGTTTCACTTGTCGAGGCTCACCCAGGCATCGGCAACGAATCGAGTTTGAAAGACCTCAAACGTGTTCCTCCAGACGAGCTACGAACCTTATTGAGTTAACGACCTCGACATCACGACATGTAGAGATGGTGATCAACCTACATCGGCGCCAATCCATCCGGCTTGCCTCCATGTAAAACAGCGAGCTATTAATCCCCGCAAATCCGAAGGAATCCGTCACGATCGAAACCCGTTACGTCTTTCTGAACTATTCCGTAAGGAGATGAAGTTACTACGGCACCAACATATGGTGCTGGAAGCAGTAGCATGTTTACTGACACTTCTACGGTTGGCAAATGCGGGACAATGATCCGCAAGCCCCGCACTACGTCGGCCGATCCGTTCGCGGTTTCTACGAGTTTCGGTGAGACGGTCAAGCCGCAGCCGGCCCACTTGAGAACTGCCTCCTTTTTTACCCATGCCTCAGTCGCGGCCAAATGCAGCACTGGGCCCTCACGCAGATAGAGCGAATCAAGTTCATCCTCCGAGAAACAGGCGTTTAGCAGTCCATCCGTCCACGTTCTGATCGGCTCGACATC